>Ga0208971_1002162_pt1 | contig 10805 bp, 10 predicted proteins | sample AOAMet1_18_M0_10_2_FD_188229 | JGI IMG/M metagenome (GOLD analysis project Ga0208971, IMG submission 188229) | Ammonia-oxidizing marine microbial communities from Monterey Bay, California, USA - CAN11_18_M0_10 (SPAdes) | ecosystem: Environmental > Aquatic > Marine > Intertidal zone | place... | reverse complement strand
CAATGACGAATGGATTACCTCAAGAACCGGAATCAAAGAAAGAAGGATTCTGAAAGGCGAAAATAAAGGGACTTCCTTTATGGCCATTAAAGCAGCTGAAGAAGTTCTTCAGAAGTCTAAGATTAACCCTGAAGATGTAGATACGAAAGCTTCAGACCATGCATACGATGCATTACGTTATATGATAATGAGCAGACCAAGAATGGAAAACCCATTAGAACGTATGAGAGGTTTAAAACGTGAGATGTATAGACCAGTAGACTCAACCTTTGGTTATTAAAAAATATGGCAGAAGATAGAAATACATTTTTAAACGCTGATAGCATCTACGAAGAAGTAGAAGGTGAGTCTGGAGTTCAATTAACTTTAGAAGAAGACCAACAAAGAAATCTTATTGGTATCATTAAAGGGCGTTATGCTCAAGCTGAAGAAGCTAGACAGACTGACGAAACTCGTTGGTTAAAAGCGTACGAAAACTACAGAGGTCTTTATGCTAAAGGAGTTAAGTTTAGAGAATCAGAAAAGTCTAGAGTATTTGTAAAAGTTACTAAGACTAAAGTACTGGCTGCTTTTGGACAGTTAGTTGATGTTATCTTTGGTACAGGTAAGTTTCCAATAGGAATTGCTGAAACTAAAATAGCAGAAGGTGAAACAAACTTTGCACATCTTGATACATCTAGCCCTACACCCGGATTAGAAACAACACCAGAAAACATAGGTAACAGATTAGAAGACGAACCTAATCCATATGATGTTGGTTATGAAGGAGATGGTAAAACTTTAAAACCCGGTGCAAGTTTTTATAACGGTATCTTTGAAGATAGTCTTGAAGACCAAGCTGAAGAAGCTGGTATTCTTAAAGATGGCGTAAGTCCTATACCACAAAATATTGAAGTATCTCCTGCACAAAAAGCTGCAAGAAGAATGGAAAAACTTATCCATGACCAGATTGAAGAATCAAATGGAAACTCAGAATTAAGAAATGCTCTTTTAGAATCTGCTTTACTTGGTACAGGGATTGTAAAAGGACCATTTAACTTTAACAAGAAACTTCACAAATGGGATACAGACGAAGAAGGCAATAGAAATTATAACCCTTTAGAAGTTAGAGTACCTAGAATAGAGTTTGTAAGTTGTTGGGATTTTTATCCTGACCCTAACGCTACTAACATGGATGAATGTGAATATGTTATACATAGACACAAGATGAACAGAAGTCAATTAAGACAGTTAAGAAACATGCCTTACTTTGATGATGATGCAATACGTAGTGCTATTCAAATGGGTGCTAACTACGTAGAGAAAGATTTTGAAAGCCAGTTAAAAGACGATGCTAGAAGTGACGAAGATATTAATAGTAGTTATGAAGTCTTAGAATACTGGGGAATGATGGATGCAGAGTATGCACGAGAAGTAGGTATCGACTTACCCGACACTGTTGATGACCTAGATGAAGTACAAGTAAACATATGGACATGTGGTACTTACTTGTTAAGAGCTGTACTTAATCCATTCACTCCATACAGGATACCATACAACGCTTTCCCATACGAAAGAAATCCTTATAACTTCTTTGGTATTGGCGTAGCAGAGAACATGGATGATTCACAACAAATTATGAACGGTCATGCAAGAATGGCTATAGATAATTTAGCAATGTCAGGTTCTTTAGTGTTTGATGTAGATGAGTCTGCCCTAGTTGGTGGACAATCAATGGAAATATATCCGGGTAAAGTCTTTAGAAGACAAGCTGGAATGCCGGGACAAGCTATACACGGTTTAAAATTTCCTAATACTTCACAAGAAAACTTAATGATGTTTGATAAGTTTAGACAACTTGCAGATGAACAAACAGGTATACCTAGTTATTCACACGGTCAAACAGGTGTTCAAAGTATGACAAGGACTGCTTCTGGTATGTCTATGTTACTTGGAGCATCAAGTTTAAATATTAAAACAGTTATCAAAAATCTTGATGACTTTTTATTAAAGCCACTAGGGGAGTCTTACTTCCAGTGGAACATGCAATTCTTAGAAGATGAGTTGGATGTTAAAGGTGATTTAGAAGTTAAGGCTACTGGAACAAATAGCTTGATGCAGAAAGAAGTTAGAAGTCAAAGACTTACTATGTTCTTACAAACTGCACAAAGTCCTGCTATTGCTCCGTTTGTTAAGATTTCTAAACTCGTTAGTGAACTTGCCTACAGCTTAGATTTAGACCCTGATGAAATACTCAATGACCCTGAAGAAGCTGCAATGATGGCACAAATAATAGGAATGCAAAATGCTGGACAAACAAATGGCGAGGAAGCTCAACCCGGTGGTGAACAGTCCCCAATGGGAGGACCTGAAGGAGTACCTCAACAACCTCAAGAACTTGGAGCTACAGGCACTGGCGGTGGCAACATCGGAACAGGAAATGTACCGGTTGCAGGGGAGAGTGAGTTCTCTGGTCAGGCTGGAGCAACTGGACAAGCAAGTTAAAGAAGCAATTAACAGGAAGGAAGAAACATAATGTTAGATGACGATAAAAAAAGATACAAAATGAAAGAAGGTGGTCCGGGCATAGAAGCTCTTAGAGAAGAAGCACCAGAAGTTGTTGAACGTATGGGTTATCAAGAAGGTGGGTCAATGGATGACCAAATGTTAATGGTTATGACACCACCACAAGAATCTGAAATGGAATCTGATGATAACATGGAAGATAACTACACAAGATTTATAATGGAAGAAGCATTAAGCGAAGAAGAAGAAGATATGCTAACTTCCAAACTAGAACAAGATGAGGAACTATCTATGTTATTTGATAAGATAATAGATGTTGCTCAAGAATTTGCTGGGTCTGGTCCTGTTGAAGGTCCGGGTTCAGGAGTCTCTGACAGTATACCTGCAAGGTTGTCTGACGGAGAATTTGTCTTTACTGCAAAAGCTGTAGAAGAAATCGGAGAAGACGCTTTAATGTCTATGATGAAAGATGCTGAAGCTAAAGCAGATGAAAGACAAGGTTTAGTAACTGGTGGACCAGTGACTGATGTTGAAGAAAAAAAAATTGTATCAGAGCCTTTACAAGCTCCAATACAACAAGAAATTAATGTTACTAAAACAACTGTGGATTCTCCTGCTATTGCAAGAGATGAAAAAGATTTAATAGGTGACGATATTAAAAAATCTATGCTCAGTCAAAGCAGGAACATCTAATACTAAACCAACTAACGATAAAGCTACCTGAATTAATTACTCAGCCCTTTATCACATTAATAACCGAAAGGCTACCTTTACAAACAAGCCCTCTAGTCGACATAGAGCTACCTTGTGAAACAAGCCCTGAGTAGGAGAAAAGAAAATGACTAATACAGTCCAAAAAGAGAAAACGCCAAATCCTTATAACGCAAAGAAAGATTGGCATGGTGGAGAAGATAAACCTTTTTTATCATCAGAAAATATGTATTTTGAAGAGCCTTCTGAAAAGAATAAGCTCTTTAATAGTAACGACATAACTGAAGTGGAAGCTGAAGGAAGTGTTAATACTGAAGAACTGGAGACTACTAAGGATACACCTTATAAGAAACCAGACTATAAAAAAAGATATGATGATTTAAAAAAACATTATGATAGTAAACTTAACGAGTTTAAAAGCAGAGAACAAGAGTTAATTGAAGAGGCTACTAGTAATAGAACCGAATACAAAGCTCCTAAATCTGAAGAAGAACTTGAAGAGTTTAAAAATAACTATCCTGATGTTTACGAAGTTGTAGAAACCGTTGCTCATATGCAATCGGAGACTAAAGCAAAAGTTCTAGAAGAACGCCTTAGTAAACTCCAAGAACGTGAGAATGAGTTAGTACGACAGAGTGCAGAAAAAAGGTTAAACGAAAGACATCCTGATTTTGAAGATATCAGAAACAGCGATGACTTTCATGGTTGGGCAAAAGAGCAGCCTAAGTCTATTCAAGACTGGATATACTCAAATGCTGACGATGCTGACCTAGCTTCACGTGCTTTAGATTTGTTTAAAAAAGATTTTGGTATTGAACCTATTAAGACTAAGTCATCTTCTAAACCGACTAAAAAATCTGCTGCTGATATGGTTTCCACTAAAACAACTAGTGTAGAACCTAATCAACAAAAGGTTTGGTCAGAAAAAGAGATTGCTGCAATGAGTGTTGCTGAATTTGATAAATTTGAAAAAGAGATATCAGATGCAATGCAAGAAGGCAGAATCATAAAATAAACTATAATTAACTAAAAGGAAAAAAAATGGCTCAATATTTTCAAACCGGAAGTAATAATTCCGCAACGAGTAACTTTGATGCAGGTACAGCCGGACAGACTAATAGTTTCTTTTTACCATCGGTTTACTCTAAAAAGGTTTTAAACTTCTTTAGAAAAGCCTCAGTGGTAGAAGCTATTACTAACACCGACTATGCTGGTGAAATATCTGCTTACGGAGACTCTGTAAAAATAATAAAAGAACCTGTAATTTCTGTGTCTGATTACACAAGAAATGCAGATACAAGTGCGACCCTACTAACCGACCAAGAAATATCTTTGGTTGTTGACAGTGCTAAAGCTTTCAAATTCATCGTAGATGATATCGAAAGCAACATGTCACATGTGAACTTCAAAGAAATTGCTTCTAGCTCAGCTGCATATGCTCTTAAAGATGCATACGATGCTGCTGTTATAGAAAAAATGTTTGTTGGTTGTTCCGCAGCTACACCTAATCATATTTTAGGTGCAGACAATGCTACAGCATTAGGTGCTGGTGTATTTGACGGAACTGGTTCTGTAGACTTAGGTCAAACTGGTGAAACAGACCCTCTAGACCTTATGGCTAGAATGGCAAGACTATTAGACGAACAGAATGTACCTGAAGAAGGTAGATGGTTCGTTGCTGGTCCTGACTTCTACGAGCAATTAGGACAGTCTGGGTCTAAACTTCTTTCTGTTGACTTTAACGCTGGTCAAGGTTCAATCAGAAATGGTTTAGTTTCAAGTGGAAAACTAAGAGGATTTGATATGTACAAATCAAACAATATCGCTGCAACATCAAATGCAACTGGTAAAGTTATGGCTGGACATATGAGTTCTACTGCTACTGCTAACACTATCCTTTCAACAGAAGTGTTGAGAGACCCAACATCGTTTGGTGATATTGTTAGAGGCTTACATGTCTATGGTGCGAAAGTACTTAGAGATGAAGCTTTAGTATCAGCTTTCTACAAAATTGACTAATATCAATTCGGGGGAGGCTTCGGTCTCCTCCACTTTTTAAAGGAGAAAACATGTACGGTAAAGATAAAAAAAAGAAAATGATGCACGGTGGTATGGCTAAAAAGAAAATGATGAAAGGTGGTAAAGCTAAAAGAACTATGTATAAAGACGGTGGAATGTCTAAAGCTAAACCTTGCTAATATGAAAGTTAAAGCACCAAAAGGACACCATTGGATGAAACAAAAAAATGGTACGTTTAAATTAATGAAACACACAGGTAAGTTTGTAAAGCACAAAGGTGCAAGTTTAGAAGCAAACTTTCCAATTCAAAAGGTTCATAAAAAATAATGGCTACAACATATCTTGACATAACTAATGAAGCACTAAGAGAACTTAATGAGATTCCTTTAACGTCTGCAAACTTTGCAAACGCTACAGGTATTCAAAAGTTTGTAAAAGATAGTGTAAACAAAGCAATTTTTGATATAGCCAACGAAGAACCACAGTTACCTTTCTTTGCTGCAAACGTAAGTGGAGCTACTGACCCTTTCTATGGGAACGTAACAGTGCCTACTATAACAGGACAAAGATGGTACACTTTAAAAGATGGTAGTTCTAATATTACTACAGACTACTCATCAATAGATTGGGATGACTTTTATGTCACAACAATCAACGTAAGTGGAGAAACAACACCTTATGTCTCTAAAGGTTTAAAGTTTCTTACACACACAGACTGGACAAGATACTACAGAGACAGTGAGAATGCAGATGATGCAGATACTCAAAATCACGGAGAGCCTAGATTTGTTATTAAGTCTCCTGACAATAGAAAGTTTGGATTAAGTCCAATACCTGATAAGGTTTATAATATACACTTTTATGCTTTTGTAAGACCGACTGCGTTATCAGCATATGATGACACAATCACTTTACCAGAGCAATACAGTAATATAATAACAGCTAGAGTTCGTTATTACATTTGGCAGTTTAAAGAAAGCCCACAACAAGCAGCTTTCGCATTGGATGATTATAAGAAAGGAATGAAGTATATGAAATCTAATCTTATGAATCCAGCTCCAAAGTATATGACAGACGATAGAACTTACTTCTAATTTATGGCACGTTCACAACCTTATACTGTTGCATGTAACGGTGGTTTAGTTAAATCAGCTAACTCAATTGATTTACTTAAAAGTCCCGGAGTTGCAAGAGAACTTAGAAACTTTGAAGTCTCTATAGAAGGTGGATATAGACGTATCAATGGCTTTACTAAGTTTGGTAGTAACCAACCTTCAGGAAGTGCTACAACTATATTAGGTGTTATGCCTTATGCAGATGGAGTTGTAGTTTGTACAAGTACTAATATATACTTTACACAAGATGGAACTACTTACTTACAGATAAATAAATTATCTCATAGTAGTGGAGATAACTATACAACCTTTACAGGAAGAAGTGTTACAGCTAGAACTGGACAAGGGCAAATACAATTTGCAATGTTTGAAGGTGCTGCACAAGACTATGGTACAATAATTATAGCTGACGGAGCTAACAAACCTTTTAGTTTTAGAATGGAAGGCAGTGGAGCTTTAAGTGCTAGAACTTACTTTACAGAAGAAGTAACAGTTACAGGAACTAATAAACACGCTACGTTTGTAACTTCACATGACCATCACTTAATAGCTGCTGGTGTAGAAGATAACGAGAATACAGTTTACTATAGTGTTTATAATGACCCATCAGACTTCGGTACTGGAAGTGGTACTGGAGCAGGTTCAGTAACTATATCAGATAAAGTAGTGGGTATCAAGGGTTTCCGTACAGACTTATTTATATTTTGTGAAAACAGTATTCATAAACTTATAAATATAAATGATAATGCTACTGTAGCAGTTGTACCTGTTGCAGAAAACGTAGGATGCTTAAGTGGTTACAGTATTCAAGAGATTGGTGGTGACTTAATATTTTTAGCACCAGATGGATTAAGAACAGTTGCTGGTACAGCGAGAATTGGTGACGTTGAGTTAGGTACAGTTAGTAAAGCTATACAGCCTTTAGTAACAAGTTTAGCTGAGAACATAAATAACTTTACAATAAGTAGTTTAGTGTTAAGAGAAAAGTCACAGTATAGATTATTTTATACAGACACTACTGGGGATGCTAGTGAACAAAAAGGAATTATAGGGACACTAAGAGCAGATGGTTTTCAGTGGTCAGAGACAAGAGGAATAGAAGTAACAGAAATAGGTTCAGGATTTGATGCGAATGGTGTGGAAAAATATTATCACGGGTCTACTACAGGTTACGTGTATATACATGATTCAGGTAATGATTTTGATGGAACTAACATCTTAGCAAGATATGCTACACCTGATTATGATTATGGTGATTTAGGAACTTTAAAAACTTTACACTATTTAAAAGTTTCTACAAGTGCAGAAGGTGTTGTAGAACCAGATGTTCAAGTTAAATTTGAATATGGTAATACAAATATACCACAACCTCCTGAACTATTTGATTTAGGAACAATAAATCCACCAGCAATATTTGGTGAAGCTTTATTTAATACTAACGTCTTTGGAGGAGCAGAAAATCCGATGATAAGAGTACCTTTACAAGGAAGTGGAACAAGTAATAATTTTACATTTATAAGTGAAGATAACAAAGCACCTTACACAATTAATGGTCTATATGTAGACTTTATACCTTCAGGCAGGAGATAAAAACAAATGGCAATAACAAAAGTAACAAATGCAGTTTTAAGTTCAGGTTCAACTCTAAGTATATTAGATGGTAAATCTTTTCTTGATGAAGACAATATGGCATCTAACAGTGCTACAGGTATTGCATCTCAACAATCTATTAAAGCTTATGTAGACTCTCAAGTCACTGCACAGGACTTAGATTTTCAAGGTGATAGTGGAGGTGCTTTAAGCATTGACCTCGACTCAGAAAGCCTTACAATCGCTGGTGGGACTGGTTTAGCTACTGTAGGTTCAGGGAATACTATAACAGTTAATATAGATTCTACTGTAACAACTTTAACAGGCTCACAAACTTTAACAAACAAATCACTAACTGCTCCTACGCTTACAGGTACAGCTGTAGTAGCATCCCTAGACATCTCAGGCGATATAGACGTAGATGGAACTACTAACCTTGATGTCGTGGACATTGATGGTGCTGTTGATATGGCTACAACTTTAACAGTAGCTGGAAATGTAGACTTTAATGGTAATTTAGATGTTGATGGAGTGTTAGAAACTGATAATTTAACAATTAATGGCTCTCAAGGTACAGACGGGCAAGTTTTAACCTCAACAGGTAGTGGTGTTGGATGGGAAGCAGTAGTAGGTGGTTCACCTAGTATTACTGATTACTCAAATGGTTCAGTTAAAGTGTTCACAATCTATCAAGGTGGTAACATGGATATAAATGGAGACCCTACATTTAGTCAAGATGTTACTTTTTCTAATGATATATTTGCAAATGGATATCTAAGAACTACAGATATACGCACACATAGTAACAACAATATAGAAATTGACCCAAATGGTTCAGGTGTTGTTATATTTAAAGGAAACTCTACTAAGGGTGCAGGTCAATTCAAACTTAATTGTGAAAATAATTCTCATGGAATAACAATTAAAGGACCACCACACAGTGCTGGAGCAAGTTACACATTAACACTACCTAATAATGATGGCAATGCTAATCAGTTTTTACAAACAAATGGTTCAGGTGTATTAACTTGGGCAGCAGCTTCAGGTGGTAGCAGTACTCCTAGTATTAATGACTTAGGAACAGGCACAAATGCTTTAACCATTTATAGTAATGCACAGGCGGCATTTGCTTCAGACCTTCAAGTTACTGGAGCAATTTATGTAACAGGTACTGTTGATGGTGTAGATATCGCTGCAAGAAATACAATACTTACGAGTACAACTACTACAGCTAATGCAGCACTACCTAAAGCTGGTGGTACTATGACTGGTAATTTAACTGTCAATGCTGTTGTAGATGCAGATAATTATAAAATAAACGGTGCTCAAGGAACAGACGGACAAGTTCTTACATCAACAGGTAGTGGTGTTGCATGGGAAGATGCTACTGGCGGTGGTGGTGGTGGAGGTAGTGGTGTTCTGTCAAATGGAGTTAAGGTGGTGCTGCACAATAATGGTACAAGTCAAACAGTACTAAGAAACACAACATCTAAAATAAATTTTGATTATGTTACATTTGGAAACTCTGATAGTGCTTTTAGTACAACCAATAAAGAATATACAGTTCCAGCAGCGGGTAAATATTTATTTTTAGGAAGAATTAAAAGTCAAAATTTTCAGACCACTGGTGCTGGTCAGCATGTAGGTAATGTATATATCTATAAAAACGGTTCAGCGTTACCTAATTATAGCACTTCACAATATAGTAAGACTGTTGGTGCAGATATAATTAGATTTGAAATTGCTATCAATAATGTATGGGATTTGGCTCAAAATGATGTAATTGATTTTAGATTTAGCCTATCCAATTATGCTAGTACAACGAATGTTTTATTAGATGGAAATGGTCAATATACAACCAATAATTATATGTACATAGTAAGAATAGAATAATAACAACAGGAAAAAAAATGGATATAGCAACAGCAATACACAACTTAAAACCAGAATACGAATTTGGAATAGATTATATCGTAGAAGATATTGATGGAACACCAACTTTAAAATGGTTAAAAGAAATTAGTGATAAACCTACAGACTCACAAATAAACTCAAAAATTACAGAGTTGCAAACAGCTTGGAATAATCAAGAGTATGCTAGGAAAAGAATAGAAAACTATCCTAGTATAGAAGACCAACTAGATATGCAATATTGGGATTCTGTAAACGGAACAACAACTTGGAAAGATAAAATAGCAGAAATTAAAACTGCAAATCCTAAATCTTAAATTAAAAATTTAAACGGAGAATAATAATATGGCAGGTTATACAAGACAAAGCACATTTGCAGACGGAGATACAATTACTGCTGCTTTATTCAATAATGAATACAATCAATTAGTAAATGCATTTAGTAATACATCAGGTCATAGCCATGATGGTACAACAGCAAGTGGACCAGTCATAGGATTAATTGGTGATGCAGGTGAAACTTCACCAAACAATAAAGTATTAATAGATACTACTAATAATTTTATAGAATTTTATGTACAAGTATCAAGTAGTTCTGTACAACAGTTATACATAGCTGATGGAGCTATTATACCTGTTACAGACAGTGATATAGATTTAGGTACAACAAGTTTAAGATTTAAAGATACATATACAGATACAATTACAACTACTGGTAACGTAGCAGTAGGCGGTAATCTAACAGTTACAGGTACTACAACTTTTAACGGTGGTACAATCACTATGGGTGATGCAGCTACTGATAACGTAGTATTTGGTGCTGATGTAGACTCACACATTATTCCAGATGATGATGATACTTATGACTTAGGTAGTTCTACACAAGAGTGGAGAAACCTTTACATAGACGGTACAGCACATATAGATACGTTAGACGTAGATGTAAACGCTACA
>Ga0208971_1002161_pt1 | contig 10811 bp, 6 predicted proteins | sample AOAMet1_18_M0_10_2_FD_188229 | JGI IMG/M metagenome (GOLD analysis project Ga0208971, IMG submission 188229) | Ammonia-oxidizing marine microbial communities from Monterey Bay, California, USA - CAN11_18_M0_10 (SPAdes) | ecosystem: Environmental > Aquatic > Marine > Intertidal zone | place... | reverse complement strand
TACTTTGTAAATTGAGTTTACTCCAGGGTCGTTAAACTGAGAAGCAACAGTTCCAAAAACAGGCATATTATCTATGTCTTCATCAAATCTTTGGTTATTTCTTTGGTATTGTTTTTTTACATCTCTGAGCGCATCTAAACTTCCTTTTTTATCAAATTTATTAATTGAGATAAAATCTGCAAAGTCTAGCATATCAATCTTTTCTAATTGAGTAGCAGCTCCATACTCTGGAGTCATTACATACAAAGAAAGATCTGAATGTTCCAATATTTCTGTATCAGATTGTCCGATTCCAGAAGTCTCCAAAATTATCAAATCAAAATTTGCAACTTTTAGTATATCGAGAGCATCATTTACATGAGCTGAAAGCGCAAGGTTAGCTTGACGAGTTGCTAAAGAACGCATATAAACATTATCAGATTTTATTGCATTCATTCTGATTCTGTCTCCAAGTAGTGCTCCTCCAGTTTTTCGTTTTGATGGATCTACAGAGATAATAGCAATCTTCTTTTTTGGAAAGTCTAAAAGAAACCTTCTTACAAGCTCATCAACTAAAGAAGATTTTCCAGATCCTCCTGTTCCAGTAACTCCAAGTATAGGAGTTTCTGATTTTTCAGATAGTTCTTTTATTTCATTAAGTATCTTTGTATGATCTTTTGGACAATTTTCAGCAGCAGAAATCATTCTTGCAATTGCATTTATATTTTTATCTTTTATATCTGAAATCCCTCCATTTAATTTTTTTCCAATCAAGAAATCAGATTTTTTTATCAGATCATTTATCATACCTTGAAGTCCCATTTCCCTGCCATCATCTGGGTGGTAAATTCTGGTAATTCCGTAATTTTCTAATTCTTTTATTTCTTCAGGCAGTATAGTTCCTCCTCCTCCTGCAAAAATCTTAATATGAGTAGATTTATTCTTTTTTAATAAGTCATACATGTATTTCAAATACTCAGTGTGTCCTCCTTGGTAAGAAGTCATTGCAATAGCATTTGCATCTTCTTCAATAGCACAATTCACTACCTCTTCCACACTTCTGTCATGTCCCAAATGAATTACTTCACAACCGCTTGCCTGTATAATTCTTCTCATAATATTAATAGCAGCATCATGACCATCAAAAAGAGAGGCAGCAGTTACAATTCTTACTTTGTTTTTCGGAGTGTATGTTTTTACTTTTTTCATTTATTATTTCTAATTGAAGCTGCAAATTTACATTTTCTGCATGGATTTGAGAAATGTAATATAATTTGATATTTTTACACTTAAATAAAAACTTCACTATAAAATGAAAAAAATCCCATTTTTACTATTTATAACAACTATAATTTTAAGTTGTAATCAATCTGATAATTCTGAGCAGATAACCATGAAAAACCAAAGAAAAGTGATTTACCCTTCTGATAATCCGGCAGAAAGATTAGTTTATGAGAACAGAAGGTTTAAAGATCCAAATACTGGAATAGTTCCTTCAGATATGAGAAGAAAAGAACTGATGTTTGCAAAAACACTTCCGATATCAGAGAGTTTATCAAAATCAAACTGGTCTCATAGAGGACCTTATAATGTTGGTGGTAGAACTAGAGCGATCTCATTTGATGTTCAGGATGAAAATATTATTTTGGCTGGAGGAACAAGTGGAGGAATGTTTCGATCTACAGATGGTGGTCAAAGTTGGGATATGACAACAGATCCTGGACAATTGCATAATGTAACTTGTGTTGCTCAGGATACAAGATTGGGACATGAAGATACCTGGTATTTTGGAAGTGGAGAAAATAGAGGAGGATGGCTGGGTGACGTTTCATTTTTAGGAAATGGAATTTATAAAAGTATAGATGGAGGTTTAAGTTGGGATTCTTTAGCAATTACTACTTCGAATACCCCACAAAGTTGGGATAATGATTTTGATTTTGTATGGAATATAGTAACAGATCCATCAAATGATAGTATGGATGTGGTTTATGCTGCAGTTCATGGTGATATATATAAAAGTTCAGATGGTGGGATGAGTTGGGATAAAAAATTAGGAGGAACAAATTCATCCTATTATCAATATACTTCCGTAGAGATTACTTCTAATGGAGTGGTATATGCTGCTATTAGTTCTGATTGTGTAGACAAGGGAATTTGGAGATCTCCTGATGGAGAGATATGGACTAAAATTATTGATGCGAACTTTCCTCCAGTGTACGATAGAATAGAACTTGCTATAAACCCAAATAATGAAGATGAAGTATATTGTATAGCTGCTAGTACTACTGGATATGGACAGTTTACAAATGTATTTTTTGGTGGAACTACTTGGAATTCTTTATGGAAATATAATTATTTAAGTGGTAATGGTAGTGGAGTAGGAGCTCAGTGGATAGATTTGTCTACTAACATACCTGCAAATCAAGCGACATCATTTGATAATTTTAATTGCCAATCTTCTTATGATTTAATGATAAAAGTACATCCTACCGATCAGAACACAATATTTATAGGAGGAACAAATCTTTGGCGTTCTACAGACGGATTTACAACTCCAAACAACACCATGATTTGTGGTGGATATCTAATAGGTTCGTATGAAGGAGATGGGAATTGGGGGGTTTATCCTAATCATCATCCAGATCAACATGATTTATTGTTTTTGCCTTCAGATAATAATGTAATGATTTCTGCAACTGATGGAGGAGTATATCGTTCAGAAAACTGTTTTCAGGACACAGTAGAATGGAATACATTAAATAATGGATATTACACGACACAACTTTATACAGCTACTACAAGTAAAAATGCCAATTCAGATGTCTTACATGGAGGTTTTCAGGACAATGGAAATTTTGTAACTTTTTCCGGAAATGAAACTGATCCTTGGAGTATGCCTTTTAATGGTGACGGAGCGTATTCTGGAATTGCAGATAATGAAGAAGATTTTTATCTTACAATACAAAGAGGAGTGGCCTATAAAATGAAGTTAGATAATCAGGCAAACAGATTAGCATTTAATAGATTAGATCCACTTTCTGCAGATTCCACTAGATATCAGTTTATAAATCCATTTACAATGGATGAAAATAATGATAATCTGTGTTATTTAGCTGCAGGAAGTAAGTTATGGAGAAACAATAATTTATCTTCTGTACCATATAATGATGATCATACTAGAAATGATATAGGATGGAGTGTGTATACTGATGAAGCTTTTAATTCATCAATGGATATTACATGTATTCGAACCTCTGTAACTCCACCAAATATTCTGTATTATGGAACAGATAGTAAATATATCCACAGAGTGGATAATGCAAATGTAGGAGACCCTGCTCATGTTGCAATTACTAATATACCAACTGGTTCAGGAGTTCATTGTGCTGATATAGCAATTCATCCAGAAGATCCTGATAAAATTATGGTTGTTTTCTCTAATTACAACACATATAGTTTGTTTTATTCGGATGATGCAGGAGGGAGTTGGAGTAAAGTTGCTGGTAATTTAGAACAAAATGCTAGTGGATCTGGTAATGGACCTTCTTGTAGAACTGCACAAATAATTCCACTTGGAAATTCTACTCTATATGTCGTAGGTACTTCTATTGGTTTGTTTGCTACCAGTAATTTAGATGGACCAAATACAGTCTGGGAGATGATTGCAAAAGATGATATAGGAAATGTAATTATTGAGCAAATTGATTGGAGACGTTCTGACGGTAGATTTACAGTAGCTACCTATGGTTCAGGTATTTTTCAAACTACAATTACAGAAATTGGAGATGTTCTTACTGTAAATGATATTGATGTTAACGAATTAACTATATATCCAAATCCTACTTCAGATATTATAAATATTGAGTTTGATGTGCCTAAAGGAGATCAAGTAAGTTGGACTCTTTATAATGAAGTTGGAAAAATGATTTCCACTTCTTCAGAGAATGTTAATCTTGGAAAAAATAATCTTACTATAAATTGCTCTTCATTAAAAAGAGGAATTTATTTTGTAAGTTTGAATATTAATAGAAATATAATTACAAAACAATTTATAAAACAATAAAAAATGAAAAAATTAATGTTATTTACAGTTATATCACTCTTCTTATTTGGTAGTTGCTCTTCTTCAAAGAAAGGATGTGATGGGAAAAAGAAGGTTCCTGCAGGAATGTGGTAATGAAAAGGCTCATTACACTTCTAATAATTATTCCATTATTTGGAATGTCTCAAACTAATTATGAATTATCATTTAATTCTGCTACTTTGGATTATGTAGAAATGCCGAATACATCTTCAGTTATTGCAAATAAAACGGCTTTTTCTATTAGCTGTTGGGTTAACCCTCAAAGTAATACAAATCATGGTGGTATAATGGGGTTTCGAAATAACTCTGATGCTGATTTTTATCTTTTGCAAATGCAGAACACTACTACTATTGAAGCTAGATTTAGAAACTCAAGTGGTGCAAATTATGATATTCTAGCTACTAATATTTTAGATCTTGGACAATGGCAACATTTAGCATTTACTTATGACGGCAGTTATATTCGTTTGTATAAGAATGGAGTAATAGTTAATAGTATCGCTGCTAATGGTACGATTACTCAATCTAATCAATCATTTAAATTAGGATCTTTAGATTGGCAAGGATCTGGTTTTCACTTAATTGGAAAAATAGATGAGGCTAGGTTATGGGACGTAGCTTTATCGCAAACTGAAATACAAAATTGGATGTGCTCTGAGATAGACGCTTCTCATCCTAATTACAGTAATTTGATGGGATATTGGAATTTAAATGAGGGAATTGGAGTTTCTACTGATGATCAAACTACTAATGGCAATAACGGTACAATTTTAGGAGGAACAGTATGGCAGACATCTTCTAGTTGTCTTGCAGTAGTAGTTCTTTGTGGTGATGTGAATGAAGATGGGGTAGTAGATCAAACAGATGTAACGGATATAAATAATTATATAACAGGTGTAATTGTACCTGTATTTAATCTTTGGGCAGCTGATGTTAATTGCGATGGAGTTATTAATGTGTTAGACATTACACTACTTAATAGTTTCATATCTGGAACTGGAACAAGCCCTCTAAATTGTTGTTCTCCTACGATCTTTGGTTGTACGGATATACTTGCGTGTAATTATAATTCTATTGCAACAATAGATGATAGCTCTTGTGTTTATTTAGATATTATCGCTATTCCTACCAGTGTGAGTTGTTTCGGATATAGCGATGGTAGTATTGTAGCAACAGCTACAGGAGGGGTTCTTCCTTTTCAATATTCACTGGGTGCTGGGCTATCACAAACTAACGGTACATTTTCAAACCTTTCTGCGGGCACCTATTATATTGATGTTACGGATATAAATGGATGTACATCAAATCAAACAGTTGTAATTACAGAGCCACCTATTTTAAGTATTTCAGTAGATTCTACTAATGAAACTTCTGCATTGAATGATGGTTCAGCTACTGCTATTATTAATGGAGGGACGATTCCTTATACTTATACTTGGAATAATGGAGGAATAACGAATGCATTAAACAATTTGCCTCCTGGATTATATACTGTTACTGTAACAGATAATAATGGATGTGTAATTTCAGGTTCAACCTTTGTGAATGCTTATAGTGCTACTAACGTTATAAATATTAAGAATATCAATAGGACTTTAATTAAGATTGCTAATATATTAGGTCAAGAAACACTATATAGAAAAAACACCACACGATTCTACATATACAATGACGGAACAGTAGAAAAGAAGATAATTATTGAATGAGATTATTTTTAATAATTTTATTATGTCCTTGTTTTCTTTTTGGACAAATCCTTACTACTTCTAACTTACCTATAGTGGTCATTAATACAAACGGACAAACTATTGTAGACGACCCCAGGATTGTATGCGATATGGGAATTATTGATAATGGATTTGGAAATATCAATTCTATTAATGATCCATATAATGATTATAATGGTAAGATTAGTATTGAATATAGAGGAAGTTCTTCCCAATCGTTTCCGAAAAAATCATACGCATTAGAAACACAAGACGCTATTGGAAATAATAATAATGTTTCTCTTTTAGGAATGCCTGTAGAAAATGATTGGATATTATATGCTCCTTATTCAGATAAATCCTTAATGCGTAACTTTTTGACTTTCGATTTGGGTAGAAAAATGGGTCATTATTCACCCAGAACGGTGTATTGCGAACTAGTTGTAAATGGAGATTACAAAGGGATCTATATCTTGATGGAAAAGATAAAAAGAGATAATGATAGGGTAGATATTGCAAAATTAGATTCTGATGATTTAGCTGGTGACAGTTTAACCGGCGGATATATTATTAAGGTCGATAAATTCACAGGTACAGGAGGCTGGGGGGATTCTTGGCAATCCAATTATAATACAATTGGAGGTAATTCTCTTAGGATTCAATATCACTATCCGGAAGGGTCTGTAATGTTACCACAACAATTAGATTATATTGAACATTTTGTAGATAGTTTTGAATACTCTCTATCTGGACCAAATTTTGCAGATACCTCTATTGGATATGCAAAATATATTGATGTAAATTCTTTTATTGATTTTTATATAGTAAATGAATTAGCAAAAGATATTGATGCCTACAGATTAAGTTCTTATTTGTACAAGGACAGAGATGATAATGGAGGTAAATTAACAATGGGTCCTTTATGGGATTTTAATTTGGCTTACGGAAATGCAGATTATTGTAGTGGAGGTATTCCTACTGGATGGGAAGTAAATTCAGGATGCGGAGGAAACAATCCTTTTTGGTTTGAAAGACTTTTAGATGATACAACGTATCAAAATAAACTTAAGTGTAGGTGGGAATATTTAAGAGACAGAAGTTTTTGCCAGGATTCTATTTTTAATTTTATTGATAGTATGTCTTTGTATTTAAATGATGCACAGCAAAGAAATTTTCAGCAATGGTCAATATTAGGAAATTATGTTTGGCCAAATTATTATGTAGGTAATACATATCAGGATGAACTTACTTTTTTTAAAACTTGGATATCAGATAGATTGACATGGATAGATGGAAACATTTTAGGTAATTGTTATGTAGTATTAGGATGTACCGATCCACTTGCTTGTAATTATGATATTTTAGCAAATACTAATGATGGGAGTTGTCATTACAACTCAAGTTCCTATGATACCCTTGTTTCCAATATTAGTATAAGTTGGAATGGTTTAATATTAACAACATCTGGAGATTATTCTGCTATATTATATAATTTAGTTGGTTGCGATAGTATTGTAAATTTAAACTTTATATTCGATCCTGCATCTGCAATAAATTACAATAGTACTAACCAAAAAACTTTAATTAAAATAACTGATATTTTAGGAAGAGAAACTAATGGAACAAGAAATAAATTCTTATTCTATATCTTTGATGATGGAACAGTAGAGAGAAAGATAATCCTTGAATAAATTTATTTTATCAAGAAATTATTTATAAAAGTTTGTTTTAGTAGATTGATTAGCGATGCAAGAAGCGGTGCAAATTTTAGTTTGAAAGCTTGCTGTATTCTAGTGAAATAAGTGTTGGTTGTAATTCTACTACCCCGACTTTTTCTTTAATAAATATACTTAGTTAGTTGTTTTGTGTTCATAAAAATGGTCTTGTTCAATTGCAAAACTTATTTTCTTAACGATACTCTCTAACGTTTCACTGTTGTAATCAATGTCTAAAGGGCTTTTAATTTTAAGTTGTTGTCTAGTGCCCTTTTTCTTTATTCTTAGTCCTGTTTTATCAAATGATCTTCTAAATCTATCAATTACAATTGGTACTACTAAGGGTTTATTTTCTTTAATAATATGAGCAGTTCCTTTCCTGATAGGGGACCATGGTTTAGTTGTACCTTGGGGAAATGTGATTAACCATCCATTTTGTAGAGCTTTCTGCACATTACTTATTTCTTCTTTATTAACTTTTCTTTTAATATCCTTCCCCTTTTCTCTCCATGATCTTGATATAGCAATTGCTCCAGTATAAGCTAGTATTTTCGGAATAATTCCAGAATTCATTGTTTCTTTTGCAGCAATAAAATAAATATTTAATTTTATGTTTTTCAAATAAGATCTCTTTTTTAAACTATTCCACCTCCCGTTTAGACTCGCATTAAATACATGTATCATTGCAGTCACATCTGCAAAATATGTTTGATGATTCGAAACAAATAATACATTTTTATCTGGTAAATTATTTATTATTTCACTTCCTTCTATTATTAAATGATTTGTTCCTCTAAATCTTCTATATGAAATTATTCCAAATATTCTAATTAAATATCTTTTTACCAATAAAACATTTCCAAAAGCATCTTTTTTAAATAGTTTCATTATGCAAACCTATCATTATTTTATAAAACATCTTCTAGTCAGAAATGCCAAATAATTTTTTAAATTTGTTTTAGTAGATTGATTAGCGGTGCAAAAGCGGAGCAATTTTTAGTTTAAAAGCTTTCTGTATCATGTAAATAGAGTGTAGGTTGTAATCCTGCTACCCCTATTTTTATTTTTTTGAGAAACTTATTTGTTTAAACAGCACTTATCTTCTTGGCATTTACAAAATTTTAAATTATAAAAATGAAGAAAAATGATTGTAAAAGCAGGAAAATAAATAAAGTTCTTTGGTAAATAAGTAATGTCAAATGAATGGTTAACTATAGAGAATCCTAATAAGATCCAAGATATCCATAAACTTAATTCTAACCAGTATATTGTAGTATTTTTATTTGTGTAATAGATAGCTGTAAAAGACACTATTAAGAATAGATAATCAATAACTCCCCACCAAATAGGAGCTTCTGAACAGCACGTGGCTGTGCATGCTTTAGCAATAAATAAAAATGGAGTAGCTATGCAATGAATTGCACATAAGAAACCTGCAACTATTCCAATATTATCAAAAGGTAAAGAAACTCTTTTCATATATTATTTAATTTATTGCAAATATAATTTTTTTATTAAAACGCAACTCACTTGCGTTTATTTTTCTGTAAGTTTGCGTTATGAAAAAAATATTATTTTTATTAATGATGTATCCTCTTTTTGGAACATCTCAAAATTGGAATCAAGTATCTAATTTTATTGAAGATGGAAGACATCATCCTATAACATTTGCAAATGACAATTATGGATTTGTAGTTTGTGGGAGTTATACTAATGAAGTATTTAAATATGATAAACTAAATGACACATGGTCACAGTTGCAGAATTTTCCAGCGGTTGGAAGAGGATATTCATATGGGGTTATTTCAGGAAATAAGGCATACATGGGTCTAGGGTCTACTGATAATGGATTGTATCCAAATGATTGGTGGGAATATAATATGGATAATGATACTTGGATTCAGAAATCTGATTTTCCAGGAGATGGGAGAAATCATCCTGCAATGATTGTAGTTAATAATAAAATATATATGGGTTGCGGTAGTAATAATTATGGTAATTTAGGAGATTGGTGGGAGTATGATATTATGAATGATATGTGGACTCAGAAGACTGGTATAATTGGTAATGAAAGACATCATCCATTCTATTTTGGGATTGGAAATTATGCTTATGTTGGATTTGGACATGGGAGTATTTTTGGACCAGGAAGTAATCCTTCTTCTAATTCATATATCTATAATGATTTTTACAAGTATGACCCATCTAATGATATCTGGGTACAATTAAATAATTTCCCTGGAGAGGCTCGAGTAGCTGGCACACAATTTTCATATAATGGTAAGGGATATGTGTTAAGTGGAGATGGAGATGATCACGGTCCTTTAGATAGTGGAGAATTTTGGGAATATAACCCTTCAAATGATTCTTGGATTCAGCTAACATCTCATCCTGGAGGAGCTATATGGGCTCCTGGTAATTTTGTAATTGGTTGTGATGTTTATTTTTTACTTGGTCAAAATTGGAATGGGGGAGCTGGAACATTTCCTATCTCTGTTTATAAGTATAAACTAAGTGAAGATTGTGGTTGTACTGATCCTACAGCTTATAATTTCTCTAATATAGCTGTTTCTGATGATGGAAGTTGTTGCTATATATCTGGTTGTACAGATCCTTTATCCTTAAATTATGATAGCTCATCTTGCTATGATAATGGAAGTTGTATTCCAGCAGTAATTGGGTGTGTCAATCTTTCTGCAAGTAATTATAATCCTTTAGCTAATGTTACTAATTTTAATGGAGGAGCATTGGATAATACGATAGGATCAGGATCATATTTTTCAGGTGACCAACATATTATATTTAATAGTAATGAAGAATGTGTTATTCGCTCTGCTGATATTTACTCTGAAAATCCTAACAATATAACATTTGAGATTAGAAATAGTAATGGATTGGTATTAGACGACACTACATACAATCTAACAGCAGGGAAGCAGAATATTATTTTAAACTTTGATGTTCCTAACTCAAATGGATTACAATTAGGAGTTAGTAATGGAGCTTTGTCTAATTCAGGACTTTATAGAAACAATACAGGAGTTAATTATCCTTATAATATTGGTGATATGATAAGTGTTACTGGTTCAAGTGCAGGAAATGATTATTATTATTTTTATTATAATATTGAGGTAGAAGCTAAATGTCTTGATGTAAGTGCAATATTTAATCCATTTAATAAAAAGAATCTAACAAAGATTACAGATATCTTAGGAAGAGAAGTTAACGAAAAACTAAATACCACACTATTCTACATATACAATGATGGAACAGTAGAAAAGAAGATAATTATTGAGTAAAATGAATAATAAAATGAAAAAACTATTA
>Ga0208971_1002158_pt1 | contig 10813 bp, 9 predicted proteins | sample AOAMet1_18_M0_10_2_FD_188229 | JGI IMG/M metagenome (GOLD analysis project Ga0208971, IMG submission 188229) | Ammonia-oxidizing marine microbial communities from Monterey Bay, California, USA - CAN11_18_M0_10 (SPAdes) | ecosystem: Environmental > Aquatic > Marine > Intertidal zone | place... | reverse complement strand
CTGCCAATAACGGTGGTCACATCCTTTGGGTAGCGATTGCGGATGTTGCACATTACGTGACGCCGGGGTCCGAATTGGACGTAGAGGCGCGCAATCGCGGCAACTCCAGCTACTTCCCGGATCGCGTTGTGCCTATGCTACCGGATCGCTTGTCTGGTGATCTTTGCTCGCTCCACGAGGGCGTATCGCGGGCCTGTATCGCGGTGCGCATTGTCATTGATGCTGATGGCCAGAAGCTATCCCATGAATTTTTGCGTGGCCTGATGAAATCCCCCGCCTCACTGAATTATAACGAGGTTCAGCAGGCAATGGACGGAAATCCCAATGAGAAGACAGCGCCGTTTGTCAGCCCGGTTCTGCGCCCGCTCTACGCCGCTTACGGTGCTTTGAAAAAGGCGCGGGCGCTGCGTCAGCCGCTGGAACTGGATCTGCCAGAGCGTAAGATCATTCTGGACGACGAAGGCAAGGTCACATCCGTTGCCTTTGCAGAGCGCTTTGATGCGCATCGCCTGATCGAAGAATTCATGGTGCTTGCCAATGTCTGCGCAGCGGAAACTCTGATCGAAAAGAAGCAGCCGCTTTTGTTTCGCGTGCATGAAGAACCCTCGCAAGAGAAACTAAATGCATTGCGCGAAACGGCGCAAAGCGCGGGTTTGAACATGGCGAAGGGGCAGGTCTTGCAAACCAAGCACCTCAACCAGCTTTTGCGCCAAGCAGCCGATACGGACGAGGCAGAGCTGATCAATATCTCAACCCTCCGCTCCATGACGCAAGCGTATTATTCCCCTGAGAATTTTGGTCACTTCGGCCTCGCGCTGCGTAATTACGGGCATTTCACCTCGCCCATTCGTCGCTACGCGGACCTGATTGTGCACCGTGCTTTGGTCACCGCGCATGGTTGGGGCAGGGATGGCCTGACGCAAAAGGATGCGGATGGTCTGAAAGAAACGGGCGAACATATTTCCCAAACTGAGCGTCGCTCTATGATGGCGGAACGCGATACGACGGATCGCTATCTGGCCGCGTTCTTAAGCGAATATGTGGGCGAAGAATTGGGTGGGCGCATCAGCGGTGTCGTCAAATTTGGTGTCTTTGTGAAACTTGACGCGACGGGGGCCGATGGGCTTGTGCCTGTCCGCTCTTTGGGGCGCGAGTTCTTTCATTTCGATGCAGAGAGCTCCACACTTATGGGGTCCGATTCAGGCTTTATGATTGGGCTAGGTCAACGTGTTACGGTCAAACTGGCCTCGACCACACCGCAAACGGGAGGGGTCGAGTTGGAGATGCTGACGATTGACGGTCAAGCTCTGCCCAAAGGTGGTGGCGGCGGTCATCGTGGTCGCGGCAAACCCGTCCGGCGCAAAGAGAAAACCTCCAAACGCAAGACGGATAAGGTGAAGCGCAAGGTTAAGCGGCAACGCTAAGTTTGACCGGTTGCGCGCTCGGATAGATCGCGGCGCTTACACGGACGACATAGGCGGGTAATCCGTCCCAGCTGCGCAAAAGGCTGCGTGCTGCGGTTTCGACTGGCAAATTGAGGATCATATCAAGGACAGGCGCAATGGCTGCATCCGCTGCAGTGGGTGCCTAACCAAACAGAAAAGTGGATTTGCCTAACTGGGCTGAAAGCGCGACTAGATCACTCTTCATATGTTTCACACGCTCGCTTTCAGAAAACTGCGCCGTGCCCTGCGCCATCATTTTCGCACGGTTGTCTTTGGGAAGGTTACGGGTCAAAGGCCCTCGAATAAGCCAAGGGATCGCCTTGAAAAACTCGGCGCGCGTGTGCTCCCAACTGGTGTCCACAAGCCAACGATCATGCACAAGAATATTGTAAAGGCCCGCTTCCGTCATCTGCACCAACGCATGCGCTTGGACCTTTTCTAGGGCACTTAGACCTGCATTGAAATCGACACCCTTCGCTTCAAGATGCATTTGAATATATGCGCTATCTGGGATCAATTGATCGCCGTCTTTCAGAACGGGCAAACGGCTCAGCGGCATTTTACGAGGGTCGTGCATATACTCTGGCTGCCAGTTCAGACCCGACATTTGCAGCAAGCACATGGCTTTAACTCAGTAGGGGCTATGGCTTGGCGCGCCGAAACTGCCGGGAAAGGTGAGAAGGGTAAGCATGATGTGATCTCCTATGTTTCTGAAGACCTTGCTAACGTATTCTGCTGACAGTTATCGTCAGCAAGCTTCCCAAGAAGAAGTTTATGTCCCGCACCGCCCGCCTGTTTCAGCTAATGCAAGCCATGCGCCAAGCCGCGCCGCCTGTTCGCGCACAAAATCTGGCGCAGGACATGGATGTGTCGCTGCGCACGATTTACCGCGATATCGATAGTTTGCGTTCACTCGGCGCGGTGATCGAAGGGGATGCTGGCTATGGCTACACGCTTATCGAGGACGCGACTTTACCGCCCTTGGGGTTTGATGATGAAGAAATCGAAGCCTTGGTGCTTGGATTGCGCGAAGTCGGGCAAACAGGTGATCCTTCGCTAGCACAGGCAGCCGGTCGTGCCTTGAGTAAGCTCAAGGGCAGGTTACCGCCGAGCCAAACGCATCGTTTGGAACATGCTGTTCTCTCTGCGCGTCGCTTTTGTGAGCGCCCCAAACCAGGCGTTGATCCGCGCGCGCTGAGACAGGCAGTATGGGCTGAAGTGCGCATCACCTCTGCTTGTATGGACAAAGAAGTTGCTGCGAGCGAACGCAGCGTTGATCCTTTGGGAATAACGGCCATTGATAACGCACATTGTCTGCTGGCCTATTGTCACTTGCGTCAGGACTATCGCTCGTTTCGATTGGATCGCATGCGTGATCTTGTGGTGAGCGAGGATAGTTTTCGCCCAAACCGCGTGCCGATGTTGCGAGAATTCATCGAACGTATCCGCAATGATCCCTTTACGCCGGCGAATACCCGCACTCTGTTCTCCTGATTTATTTTGTATTGGAAGTAATCGCGCTACCATAAATGAGAATAGTTTGAAAAGGTAAACCTATGCGCGTTCAATTTTTTGTATTCTGTGCGATGACGTCCTTTTCTGGCTTGGCTTTAGCGGAGAGCGTCGAGACCTCTGTTCGCCCCGAAAGTCGCCCGAACGCGGATGCAGTGACGGCAATGCAAACGGCCAAGCTTACCTCCAAGATCCGCCCCAACGCGCGCCCAAACGTGATTAAGAAGGATCGCGCCGTGACGCCTGAAGCCATTCTTGCTGCCACGTCAAATGCAGGTTTCAAGCGTTGGATATCAGCTTTTCGAGGACGCGCGTTAAATGCCGGGATAAGCCCTGCGGCCTTTGATCAGTCCTTCCGTGATGTCGTTTACCTGCCCAAAGTGATCGAGCTGGACCGCAATCAATCAGAATTCACTAAAACGATTTGGGACTATCTTGATAGCGCAGCCTCGGACAGACGCATCGCAAATGGCAAAGCCGCACTTGAGACACACCGTGCCAAGCTGGACGCGATCGAGGCGAAATATGGCGTGGAGAAAGAGGTTGTTGTTGCGGTTTGGGGCCTAGAGAGTGCCTATGGCGAATTTCGCGGTGACACGCCCATCGTCTCGGCGCTGGCGACCTTGTCATATGACGGACGTCGTGGACGCTTCTTTGAAAGCCAATTAATCGCCGCGCTGAAAATCCTTCAATCGGGTGATACAACGCCGAAAAACATGACAGGCAGCTGGGCCGGTGCGATGGGACACACGCAGTTTATTCCAACGTCCTATCTGGATCATGCTGTTGATTTCACAGGCGACGGGCGGCGCGATATTTGGGCGGATGATCCGTCAGATGCATTGGCATCAACGGCTGCGTACCTGAGCAAATTTGGGTGGCAAACTGGGCAACCTTGGGGCGTTGAGGTCACGTTGCCCAACGGATTCAACTATGATCTGGCGAACCGCAAGATCAAACGCGCACCGGCTGATTGGGCCGGTTTGGGCGTGCTTGACGTCGATGGAAAGCCTGTACCTGATCATGGCGTTGGGGCAATTCTATTGCCCGCAGGCGCGCGTGGAGCTGTGTTTATGGTGTTTGACAATTTCAAAGTGATCGAGCGTTATAATGCGGCTGATGCGTATGTGATAGGTATTGGCCATCTGAGTGATCGCATTCGTGGCGCGGAACCGATCAAAGCGGAGTGGCCGCGTGAAGACCGTGCTTTGACTTATAAAGAACGGCAAAAAATGCAGCGACTGCTCACGGGGGCGGGGTTTAACACCAAAGGTGTTGATGGCAAGATTGGCCCAAATTCGATTGCTGCGATCAAAGGGTTTCAACGATCAGTGGGGATGATCCCCGACGGTTATGCGTCGCTAAAACTGCTTGAACGTTTGGAATGAATACAAGGGCTGATGCCTCCGGTGGGTATATTATAAGAGATAGGATGCGATCAGTTCTGATTGGGTTCTGAACATTGCTCGCTCAGGTAGCATCGTTGCACAGTCTTTAGATCTTTCTTGGTCGGTTCGGAAAAGAGATGGTCGCCGCAAGGACTTAAGTCGAGCGTGTATCCTTGATTTGTTTGTTTAAAGAAAACGAGGACATTAGACGCCTGCGGACCATTCACCGAGGCAGTGTACTTGCAATGTGAGTGGTGTGTTGAATGGAGTTGTAAAGCCTGAGCGGGACAGCGCTTTGCCAGACAAACGCGCTTTGATTTTTGTCAATTCAGGCGTGTGTCATTGGTGTCAAAATTGGGCTGAGGAAGCTCGTTTTTGTTAAAAGACAGCTTGCCAGTCACGGCGACATATCCGTCTTCGGCCCCGTCTACTTCCACAAGTGCTTCGGGCAGACCATAGGGTATGAAAGACAGTGCATGCAGTGGAGCCGCGATTAGAAGTGCGGCGCAAATTCCTGCAAGACGCTGGAATAAACGTCGCGTTTGAAGGGCACGATATTGGCGACCAATTGATCCGCAGGCGTCCAGCGCCATTCGGAGAACTCGGGGATCTCCGTGTCGATGTTGATGTCCGCGTCGCTGCCGTGAAACTTCATGAGAAACCATTTTTGCTGCTGCCCTTTGTAGCGCCCTTTCCAGAGTTTTGGCACAAGAGCGTGGGGCAAGTCATAGGGAAACCAGCTTTTTGTTTCCCCGATCACTGTTACAAGGTTTGGCGTGACGCCTGTTTCCTCTTCCAACTCGCGCAGAGCTGCAACGCCCGCTTCTTCGCCTTTGTCGATCCCGCCCTGCGGCATTTGCCAAGCATTCGCGCTGCTATCGAGACGCTGGGCTGTAAAAATTTCGCCAGCCTGGTTCACTAGCATAATACCGACGCAAGGGCGGTAAGGGAGGGCGTTGATTTGCTCGGGTGTCATCATGGACCTTTCGGCGTATGCATTGGCCCTTGTGTATCTGTTGGCGAGGCTTTGTACTAGGGGAATCACAGAACGGGATCAGCGTAATGGCAAAGATAATTAACGAGCGTATGACAGCGCAGATTGAGGGTGATTTTGTCTTTTTTCTCATTGGGTTGAAGGTGAACGTGTGGTGGAAGATCCACAAATGGCTGCCCTTGCTGAAAACCATGCCTGCGATGCTGAAAGAGCTGGACGCCTTGCCGGCTCAGGAGACGGGCTTTCTAGGGTATACCTCTGGTGGTGCGGTGCTGAGCGTGCAGTATTGGCGCAGTTTTGCCCATCTCGAAGCTTACGCAAAATCGCAAGAGCACGCGCACTTTCCGGTATGGCGTGCGTTCAACAAACGTATGAAGCATAGCCGCGGTGACGTCGGCATTTGGCACGAAACCTATCTGGTGCGCGCGGGTGAGTATGAAAACGTGTATTCTGGCATGCCGCCCCACGGGCTAGGGCGCGTTGCTGATTTGGTAACTGCTGAGGGCGCGCGCAGTGATGCGCGCGGGCGTTTGAAAGATAGCGCTTAGCGGCACTTTGCGGCGGTGATAAACTCACCAAAACTTTCGCACCACACGACGATGCTTGTATCAGCACCAACGTCGATATCGTCAGGGACAGTTTACAAGAATCCACCGAATGTTTTGACCGGACCAACGCGGCGCGCTTGGTCTTTGAGGGCTTCAAATCCGGCTTCATCTTTGACAAACTCATTGGTGAGGTAGACAAAATAGTCTGGGCAGGGGGCGAGCTTACCTTCGTGCACGATCTCATCTTTGCTGACGCTAATCGTACCTTCACCCCAATGTAGAAAGTTGCTGCCCTTCAAATCGCGCGTTAGCTCTGCGGTAAAGAGGGCGCTTTGCGCTTTCTCTTTCAGCATTGCGGCATCAGGACTGCTAGGGGCTTTGATAATAGGCAAAAGATAGATCTCGAGCGCAAAGCCGATACCAACTGCGATGGCGTGTGTGGTCAGAAACGTGATGAGGCGACGCGTATGCAGGACCTTTTCTTGCTTAGTTTACGGATGATGATTTGCTGAGATTGAGGAAAAGCAGTGCAATCGCAGACGGTACGAACTGGGGTAAACCGGATTTGATGGCAACTCGTATGCTCGCAACGACCCCTGCGACGAGAACGAAACCTAAAAAGCAGTTTGCTATGTGCCTTTGCCATTTAGGATCTTCGATAAAGAGCGCTCAGCCGAGGCCAAAGGCAAGGAAGGCGTTATAGATGCCTTGGTTCGCAGCAAGTTGGGTTGTTTGTTCAAATAGATCTGTTGGAAGCATGTCGAAAACACCAGGGCCAACTGTCGTCCAGGCAAAGATTTCAAGCCAAGTTATGTAGATGTGAAGCAAGGCCAAGAGGCCAGTTAGCGCCAGGGCGACAGTCTTCAGCGGAATCTCCGAGTATTTGCGTAGAGCTTACAAAAGCTTACAAGAGGTTATCTTAAAAGCAAAAAGGCAGCTCTTTTCAGAACTGCCCCTGTTGTATTTGAATTCGCGTTTGCTTACTTGTCCGGACCCAGCGCGCTGAGGCCTTTGAGGATATCAATCGCATAGGCCAATTGGTAATCGTCCTCACGCAATTGCGCCGCTGTTTCGGCCTTCTCACGGTCCGCTTCGATTTGACGGATCTCATCCTCTGTCAGGCTGTCGTTGTCCAAAGAACCGCGCAGATCGGATTCAGAACGGTTACGGCGGGAAATGCTTTCTTCCTCTGCCTCATTCTCTGCTTCAGGCGCACGGCGGGGCTGCTCTACGATGATGTCAGGGGAGACACCCAAGGCTTGGATGGATCGGCCCGATGGCGTGTAATACCGCGCTGTCGTCAGACGCATAGCCCCGTTGGAGCGCAAAGGCATGACCGTTTGCACAGAGCCTTTGCCGAAGCTTTTGGTGCCAATCACAATCGCGCGGCGGTGGTCTTGCAACGCACCCGCGACGATTTCGGACGCGGACGCAGAGCCTCCGTTGATCAGAACAACAACAGGTTTGCCCATCGCTAGATCACCCGGTGTTGCATTGAAACGATCGCCATCCGCTGGATCGCGGCCACGGGTCGAAACGATCTCACCCTTCTCAAGAAACGCATCAGAGACACGGATCGCTTGGGTCAACAAACCGCCGGGGTTGTTACGCAGGTCAATGACAAAGCCGTTGACGTTGTCCATGCCGCCCAGCTCTTCAACTTCTTTGGCGAGCTTCTCTTCAAGGTTGGGCGTTGTCTGGTCGTTGAACGTTGTGACACGCAGAACGACGGTTTGACCTTCCGCACGCGAACGCACAGCTGTGAGCTTGATCGTATCGCGAATGATCGACACGTCAAACGGCTCTGCTTCGCCTTCACGTACGATTGTCACGATGATCTCAGACCCAACGGGGCCACGCATCATCTCAACCGCACCATCCAGCGCTAGACCAAGAATGCTTTCTCCGTCAACGTGGGTAATGAAATCACCGGCTTCGATACCAGCTTCATCAGCAGGGGTGCCATCGATGGGGGAGACGACTTTAACAAAGCCCTCTTCCTGCGTCACCTCGATACCAAGACCGCCAAATTCGCCACGCGTTTGTACACGCATATCGTTGGCATCGTCTGGTGACAGATAGGAAGAATGCGGATCAAGCGAGGTAAGCATGCCATTGATGGCGGCTTCGATCAGATCGCCTTCATCGACGTCCTCAACATATTGCGCGCGGATACGTTCAAAAATGTCGCCAAACAGATCAAGCTGTTCATAGACATTTATCTTTTTGTCCGCTTCTTGGGCCAATAGCGGGGCAGCGACTTGGGTGGTCAGGACGATCCCGGCCAATGTGCCCCCGACTGCGGCCATGATAAACTTTTTCATGTGCTCATTCCTTGCTTGCCTTGAACCAACTCAGCGGGTCCACGGAATTATTTTTTTCTCTTACATCTACGTAGAGCGTTTCTGAGCGGGTGTTTCCAGCCCCTTCACTCCCTTGTGACGATATCTGGTCCAATTGCGCGGTATTTCCACCCATTAAGCCGACCGGAAAGCCTGCGGGCAACACTTGGCCGATCTCCCCGTAGAGCGTTTCGAGTCCTGTGAGGACGAATAAGAGGTTCGCTTGGGGTTCCAAAATCACGACATTGCCAAGATCAAGGAGCGGTCCATGATATCGAATGGTCGCTGTTGTGGGCGTCGTCACCAAAGAACGCGGGCGCGCAGCGACAAGGATGCCGGGGCGCTTGATACCCGATGCATCGGCTTCGCCTGCGCGGCGCAGAACAACGCCCTCAACGGGCAAAGGCAGTGATCCCTTAAGCGTGCCAATATCAGGCAAAGGGCCAAGGGCTTCAGAGGTTGTAATCTTACTCAAGCCGTCTGCAAACGCATCAAGCGTTTTGGTCGAACTAATCAGGATCGCGGTGCGCACCGGATCTTCGACAAACATTTTTGGTAGGTCTTTGCGATCTGCCATAGCTTGGCTCAACGCGGCGCGCGCGTCTTGAACGCCCATAAGAGCAGTGCGCAACTCATTCGCCGCGGTTTCCTGCAAGGATCGCAACAGCGCCATTTCTTCCACATCGCGTCGTAACGCATTCGCACGGGCTGTCAGCGCAGGCGTCATTTCCGCGACCAGCATTCCAGAGCGCACGGCACCCGCAGGCCCGTCAGGATGCGCCATCAGCACAGGCGCGGGCGCGCGCGAGATCGTTTGCAACACGCCCAGTAGTTCAGCAACTTCACCGTCTTGAGCAGCAAGCTGACGGCTCAGCACGTTTTCGCGCGTTGATGCAAGGCGTAATCCTTCACGCATTGCATCAAGACCCGTCTCAAACGCTTGCACTGTCGAGGTCAAGGCCTTCACACGATCACGCGCGGATTTGGCGGTTTGCAACTGACTTGAAGCCGCGCGCAAACGATCCGCTGCGGCCTGCGCTGTCGCCCCTGGATTGTCTTGCGTTACCGCCGGAGTGGCGAACGCAAAAGCAATCAAAAGGGCGCGCAGGATATGCATTAGTTGATCAAGCTTTCGCCAGTCATGTCGCTGGGTTGCTCTAATGCCATGAGTTGAAGCAATGTTGGCGCAAGATCGGAGAGACGACCGTTGCGGAGTTTTGCATCCTTGGGGCCACCAACCAGTGCCACAGGCACTGGGTTCGTTGTATGCGCCGTATGTGGTCCGCCTGTTTTAGGGTCTAACATCTGTTCGCAATTGCCGTGATCCGCGGTCACTATCATCGCGCCTCCAGCGCTCTTCAACGCCTCAAGCACGTGTCCAAGTCCTTGATCCACCGCCTCGCAAGCTTTGATCGCTGCATCTAGATCACCCGTGTGCCCAACCATATCGGGGTTGGCATAGTTAGTGATGATTATATCGTAACCGTCGTTGATGGCGCCGACAAACGCGTCAGTGACTTCACCAGCACTCATTTCTGGCTGCGTGTCGTAGGTCGCGACCTTGGGCGAAGGGGCCATGTAACGATCTTCCCCTTGCTCAGGAACCTCGACGCCGCCATTCATGAAGAAGGTAACATGTGGATATTTCTCTGTTTCGGCGCAGCGGAACTGGCGTAGCCGGTGTTTCGCGACCCATGCGCCCAAAGTGTTTGGGATGTCGCGTGGTGGGAAGACTGTGTCGAGGTAGGCGTTATGTGCTTTGGAATATTCGACCATCCCGAGGGCCGTGGCCCAGTCTGGGCGCGTGCCAGTTGTGAAGGCGTCAAACACTGGATCAGCAAGCGCTGCTAAGATCTCGCGCGCACGATCTGCACGGAAGTTAAGGAAGAAAACACCATCCCCATTATTGGCCCCTTTGTAGTCGCCCAAAACCGTGGCTGGGATAAATTCATCACTCAAGCTTAAACCATAAGCCTGCTCAACGGCGTCATGCGCGGTTGCTGCCTTGGACTTAGAGGTGCCGTGAATAATCGCATCGTAGGCGGGTTTCACCCGTTCCCACCGATTATCGCGGTCCATCGCATAGTACCGCCCGATAAGGGTACCAATTTTAACCCCATCCGGCAATTGTTCCTTCAGGCTTTGCAAATAACCCATTGCAGAACTGGGTGGAACATCCCGTCCATCGGTAAACAGATGCAGGACAGTTGGAATTTCAGCAGCGTTGAGTGCCTGAAGGGCCGCCGCAAGGTGGGAAATATGGCCGTGGACCCCGCCATCAGACACCACGCCCATTAAATGCGCTGTGCCGCCGGTATCTTTCAGGGTGTTTATGAATGAAATCAGGGACGGGTTTTTTTCAAACGCACCGGACTCAATTGCCAGATCAATCTGACCCAAGTCCATCGCAACCACGCGGCCCGCACCAATATTCATATGGCCAACTTCCGAATTTCCCATTTGCCCGGTTGGAAGACCCACATCCGGCCCGTGCGTAATGAGCGTAGAATTTGGAAAATCACGCATAATTCTGTCGAATGTGGGGGTATGCGCCAGAGCGGGCGCATTGCCCTTTTTGGTATCA
>Ga0208971_1002156_pt1 | contig 10817 bp, 14 predicted proteins | sample AOAMet1_18_M0_10_2_FD_188229 | JGI IMG/M metagenome (GOLD analysis project Ga0208971, IMG submission 188229) | Ammonia-oxidizing marine microbial communities from Monterey Bay, California, USA - CAN11_18_M0_10 (SPAdes) | ecosystem: Environmental > Aquatic > Marine > Intertidal zone | place... | reverse complement strand
CACTTCGCGGCTGGCGATGTCACCCGAGGGAGTTGCAACGTCAGCAGTGAATCGAGAAACAACACCTTGCTGTGTAATTTCATTCAGCAGTTCGTACCACACGCGCTCAATCTCTTCGATTTGAGGCAGCTGATCGGAGCCGGTCATCTTCGCAATGAGGTCCTTCAAAAAGCCTTCGCGGTTCGGATACTCTGAGCTGACGAGTGACACTTCAATATTGGACGCTAGATCGCCCGAAGCCGCGGTCAAGTGCCCAAATAACTCACCAAGCGTACCCAAGCGCTCCTTAAGCTTCTCCTGCTTCGCGGCAATCAGTAGCTCGTTATCTTCAAACTTCTTCTCAAGGCGCGCCGATCGTCGCTCTTCGGCAGTACGCTCTCGCTCTGCACGATTGAGCTCGGACTGCTGATTCGACTTATCTTGAGAAAAGCGCTGTTCGCGAGCACGGTTTTCACCATCGGCCCGCGATCGGCCCTGCTTGACCAGATCAAGAAGGTCGCTCATGTTCTGTGCGGCCACTTCCTGCGGAGTAGGGCCTGCCGGAACTTCGGCAGCGGCTGCGTCGTCTTGTGCGACTGCAATGCTTGCGAACAAACCTGCAATGACAAAGGTCGTTGCTTTCAAAAACTTAGCATTCATCTTAGTTAGCCTCCGGAGCTGCGATAGGCATGTTCAAAAGTTCAATCGTTGCCTGCTTTTTGGCAATGCGGACGGCCTTACGAACGGCCGCAGAGTAATCTGCTGAAGATAATGTTTCCCACGCGCGCGACTCGTTGTTCCATGCGCGCGTTTCTGCACCGTCGGTGGTCTGAGCAACCAATGCGACACGTCCAATACGGAGCATATCCACTTCACGCTCGGCGCCGTCCACTGCGATGGTGTCTGAGTACGCTTCAATGCCTCTACCGTACTGAAGCTCAATCGAATACAGCTCGAGAATTTGGCGGAACGCTTCAGCAGAGGTCACGTCTGAACGATCTAAATTAGCGCGTACGGCTTCAATGTTGCCCTTACGTGTCGACAGGTCAAACGGCATGTCCAGGTCAATGAACTGATCCAAGCCATCGAGCATTCGCGTCACTAGCGGCGGAATTTGACGCTGAATAATCGCCGCGTCTGAAATGGACTGATCGATGTCCCTAATACGACGCTCTTGATTCGCAATCTGGCGATCTAAGCGGGCGTTGTAGACCCGAAGACCTTCAACCTGCTTCATCACGGTTTTGTAATCGGCCAGTAGGTCGCGCGTCTCGTCCGCTAAGCGATCGATCTTGCCCTGCGACGTAAGTGCGGCTTTGGTGCGGTCAATTCCAACCTGCATAATATCTTCGAGTGAGTCAGCTTTGGCATAAGCTGCACCACCCACGAAACTGGCTACGATAGTCGCAACGCCAACAAGAGTTTTAATCCGAGTGTTAGTCATGGGATTCGTATTTCCTCACGCAAAAGAGTCCGTGGTCCACAAGTGGTCCGTTTTTCGTCGGTACGGTTTAAGTCCGGCCGCAGATCTTTTTATAGACTTAGGATCAGCGGGACTGAAACCTTATAGCGTAGAATGTTGCAGTGCAACGCCTCTAGAAACTTAATCTGACTTAATTCGATAAATATTGAGTCTATTCTGGATTTTCGAGCCGAATAACAGAAAAGTCATGGCTATTGCGCTCACCAGCGGGGACCTGCTCTCGAGCAACCTCTCGCCAGCTCGCGATTTCGTCGAGATCGAAGAAGGCGTCGCCATCGATGTGCCCATGGACCCGTGTAACAAACGCTCGTGAGGCAAAGGGCAATGCTTGCCGATAGACTTCTGCGCCACCAATGACCATGACACTGTCAGCACCGTCGATAAACGCTTGACCCTCTGCAAGATCAATAGCCTGCTCGATAGATGACGCAACAGACACGCCCAAGGCCGTCCATGACGGGTCGCGCGTTAAAATAATATTAAGGCGCCCCGGCAGCGGCCGACCGATCGATTCAAACGTTTTACGACCCATCACAATCGGACGACCCATGGTCGTGCGCTTAAAGTGCTGAAGATCGTCTGGAAGGTCCCATGGCAATGCATTGCCGCGCCCAATAACGCCGTTATCCGCAACAGCTACGACAATAGAGACCGGTAATGAGTCAGACTCTCTCATGGCTACACTGCCACAGGGGCCGAAATGTTGGGCTCGGGGTCGTATCCAACAAGCTCAAAATCATCAAAGCAGTAATCGTAGATGCTCTCTGGCTTACGACGGATGCGAAGACTTGGACGTCCCTTGGGTTGTCGCAAAAGCTGGGTCTCCACTTGCTCGGCATGGTTACTGTAAAGGTGGCAGTCGCCCATGGTAACGATCACTTCGCCCGGCTCAAGGCCCACTTGCTGGCACAACATATGAACGAGGAGCGAGACCGATGCAATGTTAAACGGCAAGCCTAAAAACGCGTCGCTTGAGCGAATGTAGAGCATCGCTGAAAGTCGGCCGTTAGCAACATAGAACTGGTAGAGCAAATGGCACGGCGGCAACGCCATGCGGCCCGCCTCTACATTTTCTTGAGGCGACAGGCTCTCATCGGGCAGATACTCAACGTTCCAGGCGTGGAAAAGGATACGTCGACTCTCAGGACGACTCCTGAGGCACTCGAGCACGTAGTCAATTTGATTAATCTCGCCACCGTCTCGGGTTGGCCATTTGACCCACTGAGCGCCGTAGAGAGGGCCCAAATCACCCGTGTCAGTCGCCCATTCGTCCCAAATAGAAACCCCATTTTCACGCAACCACTTGGTGTTGGTGTCGCCACTCAAAAACCAGATCAACTCATTGACGACACTTTTAAAGTGCACTTTCTTCGTCGTTAAGACAGGAAAGCCATCGTTCAAGTCAAAACGTAACTGGCGGCCAAATACTGACCGCGTGCCTGTGCCGGTCCTGTCACCTCGGTCCACTCCCGTGTCCCGGATATCTCGCAAGAGATCCAAATACTGCTGCATGCAAAGCGTCCTATTTTTTCGCGTCGCGGCGATACGCCCAAATCATAATAGCGGCACCGATAGCAATCATCGGCAGGGACAATAATTGTCCGCGCGTCATCCAGCCCAGCACATCAAATCCGATGTGTGCATCTGGCTCGCGGAAAAACTCTGCGAATGATCGAAACAGGCCGTAACCCAATAGAAACAGACCCGCCGCTGACCACTGTGGACGCGGCGACCGTGTGTACCAAAATAACACGAAGAAAAGGAGTACCCCTTCCATCGCGAACTGATAGAGCTGAGACGGATGCCGGGCCAATCCCAAAGGATCTCCAGGGAAAACCACTGCCCAGGGCACGTCCGCTGGTCGCCCCCAAAGCTCTTGGTTAATAAAGTTCCCAATACGCCCCAGCGCCAAACCCACCGGCGCTAAAGGCGCGATAAAGTCGACCAGCGCTCCAAACTCGATCTTCTGGTGCCGAGAGAACAGCCACATCGCGATGACGACGCCTAAAAAGCCGCCGTGAAACGCCATACCGCCTTCCCACAAACGAAACACTCTCAACGGGTCGTCCCATAGCGAGCCGGCACCATAAAACAACGCGTAACCCACTCGTCCACCCGCCACAATACCCAGGGCTGCATAAAAAATTAAATCGTCAATTTGCTCCTCGGAGACCGGCGACTGTGCCAACTGCGCACGCTGCTTGCCTAGCCACCACGCAAAGATCAAGCCCCCGACGTACGTCAGGCCGTACCAATAAATTGAAATCGGCCCTATAGAAAGCGCAACAGGATCGATTTGGGGGTAATGAATCATCGCTTCCTCAACTCAAATAGAGACATTAGTCAGTTTGCTTCACGCTCGAGCACATCCCATCAGGAAAAAGACGACACACCTTCAGCGTTTCCGACGACGACGTCTCGTATTGGCCTTCGGTAAATTAAAGCCCACCAGCTCCGACAGTGCAGAACGATAGACTTGCTGCTTAAAATCCACGACGGAGGAAATGGGATACCAGTAGCTCACCCACTGCCAATCACGAAACTCGGGCTTTTTGTCGATATCCAGCCGCACGGCATCGTCCGGCGCGTCCAGACGCAATAAAAACCACTTTTGCTTCTGGCCAATACAAATCGGTGATTCATTTTTTCTGACGTACTTCGCGGGGAGCCGATAACGGAGCCAACCCTTCGTCACGCCTAAGACGGTGACGTGTTCAGGTAAAAGACCTATTTCCTCTCGAAGCTCTCTAAACATCGCCTCTTGCGGGTCTTCATTCGAATCAATGCCACCTTGAGGAAACTGCCAAGAGTCCTTGCCTTTGACTCGCTTTCCCCAAAGCACCTGACCATCATGATTTGTCACGACAATCCCAACGTTAGGCCTAAAACCGGCCTCGTCGATGACGCGGTCTTTATCTACTGTACTCACAGCCATCCTTTCGCGATGCGCATCCACACATCTATACTAAAATCCCAATAAGCCGTAGTGTCCCACATCGCGAGCCGCCGTGCTCAAAACGAATGATAAACAACTTAAAGGTAAGACTTAGTCATGGGGCTTGCGCTGTTTGATCTAGACAACACACTGATTGCCGGAGACTCAGATCATTTGTGGGGAGACTTTCTCGTTAACCAAGGCTTGGTGGACCCACAAACACACAAAGCGCTGAACGAGCTGTTTTACCGGCAGTATCAGGAAGGGCAGCTCGACATTGACGAATATTTGTCCTTCGCTCTCGGCCCAATGGCGGGAATGACGCCCGAGTCGCTTAGCGCATTGCACCGCATATTCGTGAAAGAACACATCGAGCCGATTTTACTCGACCGCGCTTTTGATCTGATTCAGGAGCATCGCATCAAAGGCGATACGATCGTTATTATTACGGCCACAAACACACTGGTGACGCGCCCTATTGCAGACAGACTGGGCGTGGAACACCTCATTGGTTGCGAAGCAGAAATCGAAAACGGGTATTTTACAGGCAAACCGAGCGGTATACCGTCATTTGCCGAGGGCAAAGTGATTCGAATAAAGAGCTGGTGCGAGGCGCAGGACCAATCCATGGAAGGCGCTGTGTTTTACTCAGACTCGCACAATGACTTGCCTCTGCTTCAAGCGGTGGATAAACCTGTCGCTGTTGACCCCGATGAGCGATTAAAGAGCGAAGCACTCCGAAACGGCTGGGACATTATCTCTTTACGAGATTAGTCCTCATCGTCACAGAAGGCTTCATACTCTTCTGCAGACATCAATGACTCGAGTTCGCTGAGGTCATCGACTCGGAGCTTAAAAAACCATCCGTCATTGAAAGCATCTGAATTTACCGTCTCGGGAGAATCTTCAAGGGCTTCATTCGCGGCCAGCACTTCGCCACTGATGGGCGCGTAAATATCCGAGGCCGCTTTGACAGACTCAACCACACCCGCCTGATCGCCCGCAGCAATCTGATCACCAACCTCGGGCATCTCTACAAATACCACGTCGCCCAAAGCATCCTGCGCGTGCTCGGTAATGCCTATGGTGACGGTTCCGTCCTCTTCGCGGCGCACCCATTCATGAGTCTTTGCGTAGTAAAGTTCAGATGGGGCCTGGCTCATCAATCAATCCTCAATATAGTGGTGGCGAAAGGGTAGTGTCTGCCAGCCCGTCTGGCAATTACTGCAACGACAATTAAGCTGTAAATACTGCACCACAGTAAGTCGCAATGCGACTAAAAAACTACCCACCGACGGCTTGCTGGATAAACCATTTTTTAACTCGAGGCAGGGCATTTACCGAACTCAGCCCCATGTTGCGAAGCATCGTCATCGCCGTATCAGTCGAGCCGAAACCCCACTTAAACGCCTGCATTGCGGCCATCATGCTCAAATTATCGCCTTTACGCTGACGCTCGTAGCGACTCAATACCTGTGATGCACCCCAGTCGGCGCCCCTTTCGTAGGCTCCACAAATCTCCGCACCCAGCACACGAGCGTCTGACAAGCCCAGATTGATTCCCTGACCTGCCAGCGGGTGGATTGAATGAGCCGCATCACCGACCAGGACAAATCGGTGACTAAAATAATTCACAGCGTGGCATTGCACCAGCGGGAAGGCTTGACGATCACTCACGGCCGTTACCCGAGGGCCGCGCCCTGACAACGCCGCATTAAGCCCTTGGATAAACGCCTCGTCGTCTGCGTCAATCCACTTTTGACTCACTTCCTCATCGAGTGACCAGACAATTGAGCATAGGTTTTGGTCCGCAAGCGGCAAAAGTGCGAGCGGACCTGAGGGTAGAAATGCCTGCCAACAGGTCGCCGCGTGATCAGGCTCAACGCGGACAGTTGCGACAATCGCTTGCTGCTGATAAGACCATTTTCGAGTTCGCATGTCGGCAAAATCGCGACTTTTCGATCGACCGCCGTCAGCGCCAATCGTAAGAGAGGCGCTCACTTCGTCACCCGACGACGTCACCATTTCCGCGCCCTCGCTATGCGTTGAAAGCGCATCAAGACGAGTTTCCCAAAACACCTGGATATTGGGTACTAACGCCGCACGCCGCTTCAGCGCGTCGACGGTGACCGACGACTCAACAATACTTCCAAGCTCGCTCAGTCTTAACTCTTCGGCGGCAAATTGAACACAGCCTGTGCCTTCGGCATCCCAGACACACATGTCAGTATAGGCGCCGACGCGCTGAGTCGCGTGGATGCTCTGCCAAACCTCCAGCGCCTTTAAAAATTTGATCGATGCGGGTGTTAACGCCGTTACTCGGCGACTCCACGCATTTAACACTCGCTCTTCAGAGGGCTCATTTGGCTCTTTCTGCGCATCAAAAACGGCAATACGCAAGCCCGTGGGTGCAATTGCCAGCGCAGTTGCAAGCCCCACAACACCAGCCCCAATAATGGCAATGTCGACGTCCTGACGCGCCATACCTACCGTCTCCCCATCCCAAACTCGGCAACACGCCGCTTCACAGACGGGGCCATGTCCAGTAGCGACAACGCAGCACTGCCCAACCCATCAATGAGCGGTGATGGCGTATCAAACAATTGAGAAAGAAGCGTCGTCGCAGAAATCGTTTGTTCATGGTCAGACGAACTATCAGCCGCGAAGCTACTCAGTCTTTTCAGCGAACCGAACGGTGCATCGCAGGACATTTCACGGTGAATAAGCCCATCCAAGCGATGGATATCTCTTATAGAGAGATTAAAGCCCTGACCCGCCACGGGATGAACTGTATGCGCCGCATTACCCAGTAAAATACAGCGCTGTCGGATCGTCTCTCGACTAATAACCACGCTAAGTGGCCAACCCGCGCGCTGCCCAATCTTCGTTAACTTGCCGACTCGCCAACCAATCATCGACTGTAATTCCGACATGAAATCACGGTCGTTTAATCGCAACAGTCGTGCTTGCGCATCTTGATGAGCACACCAAATCACATTGTAGCGTGGCTTTGAAGATCCGCTGCTGGGTAAGGGTAGAAATGCCAAGGGGCCCTCGTCTGTGAAACGTTCATAAGCCAACGCGCGGTCCTCACCGTCGGTTTCGCAATTAAAGGCGATCGCGTATTGCACAGCGGCGCGTCGATGCACGCCAATACCCAACGACTGACGAAGTACCGACTCCGCACCGTCAGCAATGATCACAAGGTCCGCTTTAAGCTCCCGAGCGTCATCAAGCACCAGCTCTGGGCGCCTCCCGGTCGCAGAAAAATCAACCACTTCCCGGCCTTCGATGACGTCAACCTCTGCCCGCTTGCAGCGATCGAGCAGTGAGGCCTGCAGGAGAGCATTTTCAATGACCCAACCCATCGGCTCACCCTGAAGAACGTCATTATTCAGTAGGACGCTGCCAAAGCGTGATTGACGCGAGACATGAACGTCATTGATCGCCTTTGCAGAAGGCTCAAGATCAGGCCAAAATCCCCAGGACACAAGGCGCTCTTTCGAGCCTCGACTCAGCGCTGTAGCGCGTGTGTCGAGCGAATCTTGAGGCGCCTTTGGAAACGCGCGCTCGATAAGGCTGACCTGCAATTGGCCGTTTAGCCGCTCGCCAATCCGCGATGCCAACAAGAGTCCCGCGAGACCCCCGCCAACAATGGCAAGGTGGGGCTGATCGGTCACTACAGAGCAGCCATTAGCGCTTCAATGTCATCAGCGTCTTTGGGGACGCCTGATGTCAGGACGTGGCAGCCACCCTTGGTCACCAAGACGTCGTCTTCGATTCGAACGCCGATACCGCGCCACTTGGGATCAACATTGTCGTTGTCTTGCGCCACGTAGATCCCAGGCTCAATGGTGAGGACCATTCCAGGCTCAAGCGGCCGCCACTTTCCATCGACCCGATATTCGCCAACATCATGAACGTCAAGACCCAGCCAGTGACCGGCACGGTGCATATAAAAGTCGGTGTAAGCGCCCGCGTCAATCAACGCGTCAACATCACCCGACAAAAGACCTAACTCAACCAAACCCTCGGTGATGACCTGCACTGTCACGTCGTGAGGGCGATTCCATTTTGCCCCGGGCTTAGTCGCTGCAATGGCCGCACGTTGAGACTTTAGGACCACGTTGTAGATAGCACGCTGCTCCTCACTGAAACGACCGTTCACGGGGAACGTCCGCGTAATGTCTGCCGCGTAGCCTTGATACTCACAGCCGGCATCGATCAGAACAAGGTCACCGTCCACCATTTTCGCATCGTTGTCGGTGTAATGTAGGCAACAGGCATTTTTCCCACTGCCGACAATAGAGTTGTAGGCAACGAAACGCGCACCATGTTCGGCGAAATCATGCTGTATCGCTGATTCGAGGTGATACTCGTAGCGTCCCGGACTGCATTCACGCATGGCTCTGCAGTGAGCTTGAGCGCTGATGTCTGCGGCGCGCTGCATCAGTCGTATTTCGGCATCCGATTTAATCAAGCGGTGCTCATGAAGCAAAAAGGCGAGGTCGGAAATATCACCGGGGGGCTTTGCACCGATTCGTGCTTTAGCGCGAATTTGGTTGACCCACCCTAGGACCCGACGATCAAAACCATCGTCGTGTCCCATGGAGTAATAAATCGTTGAGCGCCCCTCAATTAGACCCGGAGCAATGTCATCGATGTCACCAACCGGATAAGCATCATTCATCCCAAAGTTCGCCACCACACCTTCAGCCCCTTGCCGATACCCATCCCAAAGTTCGCGCTCAGGATCGCGGTCTCGGCAAAACATCAACACTTGGCCCTGCCGTCTGCCCGGCAGTAAGAAAAGGACTGCGTCGGGCTCCAGAAATCCGGTCAAGTAAAAAAAGTCGCTGTCCTGTCGAAACGGGTAATCGGTGTCCCTGCTTCGTGTCACTTCTTTCGCAGCAGGAATAATGGCGACGCTATTGGGCATCATCTCTGACATCAACCGCTTTCTTCTCGCGGCGTATTCTGACTTACTTATTTTCAAGACTCGGACTCCCTATTATTTATCGCATCTTGCACAAGACTGACGGCGGCTAAGCGCACATAATCTAATAATTCTTCGAGCTCCCGCTCTGCTTCCTCGGTCTCTACTTGATCAGACTCTACCTGAGCGATGGCCGCGAAGTCTTTTAGCACATCGGCCACTTCAGACTGAATAGCCACACCGGTTGCGTTACGCACCGTCATTCCTTCAGTAAAGCCCGATATAAAGCCCGTCACCCAGTTTGAGAACGACCTAAGCCGCTGCTCAATAGGGTCATCATCATCCGGGATCAGCAATCTAAAAGCATAGTCGGTATCAACGATGGCCGACATTGTTGACAAGTTTAGGCGAGACACCATTTCTACTAATTCTCCTTGCAGTTGCACCCCTACGGCTTTCTCAACCGACACGAGCGTCTGCTCTAGATGGTGTCTGTCATCGGGGTCAAACCCTGCACCCATCAGACCGACTAATGCCCCGTGCAATTCAGACGGGTTTAGTGTCTGTCCTGCATTAAATAATTGGTCGGCTATTTCTTCCCATTCAGGCATTTCCTCGAAGGCGCCCAGCAAGTCCAGCATGATTATTTCGCTTCTATTGGCCTGTGCGTTATCAAGCATCCAGGCGTGTCTTTGATTGACCCGTATGGGCCGCTTACCTATAGTGAAGCCGAATCAGGAAGAGGGTGCAATCTAAGTGTCGGATAAGCTTGTTAAAACACTTGAATCTAAAGTGGGTGACCTTATCGACCTCAGCACCGAACTGAAGTTAGAAAACCAAGCCCTCAAAAAACGCCTGACTGACCTTCAGCATGAAAAACGCGAGTTGCTCGAACGGCAGAGGAAGTCGGGCGATTATATCGAACGGTCAATCAGCCGACTCAAAGCGCTGGAGAGTAACCAATAATGCGCCAGCACACGGTGAGCATCGATATATTAGACAAGAGCTATCAAGTCGCTTGTGAACCGGAACAAGAACCAGAGCTGCAGCAAGCCGCACGCGATCTCGATGATCAGATGCGCGCCATTCGATCGACCGGCAAGGTCATCGGGCTCGAGCGGGTGGCCATTATGGCTGCTCTTAATCTCAGTCATCAGGTGCTGCTGCTTCAATCAGGCGTGCAGCTCGATGATTCCCAAGAGGAACAGATTAAGGGCATGACCAGTCGCATTGATGAGGCTTTATTTCAGCTACGACAATTCGAAATTTCTTAATCCACACGCCCAGAGTCGGCTATACTTCATTCTGACCTGGTGTATTTGCTAGACCGTCAGTCCTCGAGCCGATAAAGCACCACCCGGAGATGTCCACCTCTGCTGTTGTGCAAGCCCGGCGCGACCGGGACGCCTGATGCAGAATGGGGATCACCACCTTGAACCGCTACGGTTCAAGGGCGACACCGTCGGCGGTACTCTGGGTCAGAC
>Ga0208971_1002146_pt1 | contig 10851 bp, 6 predicted proteins | sample AOAMet1_18_M0_10_2_FD_188229 | JGI IMG/M metagenome (GOLD analysis project Ga0208971, IMG submission 188229) | Ammonia-oxidizing marine microbial communities from Monterey Bay, California, USA - CAN11_18_M0_10 (SPAdes) | ecosystem: Environmental > Aquatic > Marine > Intertidal zone | place... | reverse complement strand
TCGATAAACGATGCGATAAAAAGGAAATACCAAAGCGGTTGCGCGGCCCCTGACGATTTTCACTAAGTGATAATTATTTGCGGAAGAGACTCTCAGTCGAGCTCGGTGAGAAAGCGATCGCCTCGAAAGAGGTATTTATTGTCACTATCGAGCGAGAAGACGACTGAGTTCGAGCGCCCAACGAGCTCCATTCGTGGGATAAAGCTGTAGGCGCGGCTGTCTGCACTATTGTCGCGATTATCTCCGAGCACGAAATACTGGTCTTCGGGCACCACCGCCGGGCCGTAGCTGCGGCGGCTGCGGCTTACATAGCCACTAGCGAGTCGCGCGCGATGGCTAAATTCGGGCAGTGCTTCGATGATAATCACCGAGCTTTCATCGCGCGACACCACTTCGTAGTTAACGGGTTCGCCGTTGATGACTAACGCATTATTCTGCATTGCCACTGTGTCACCGGGAAGCCCGACGATACGCTTGATCAAGCGTTTACCGGCGCGCTTCGAATCGATAATCACGATATCTCCGCGCTGGGGGTCGCCCACCTCGGCCAGATTGATTTCGGTAAAAGGCACTTTAATGTCGTAGGCGAGCTTATTGACCCACACTTTGTCGCCGTCGAGCAAAGTGGGCTGCATCGACGCGCCCGAGATCGAGCTGAGGTCGGCTACTGCGCTTTTAAAGAAGACGATGCAGGTCAGCAGGAGGAAAAACTGGCGATTCTCTGCCCACGCGACTTTTAAGGCGTGGGTGATGCGCTCGCCGAATCCTGCGTTTGGGTGCTGCGGGGTGGGCAGTGTGTAGGGCGTCTCCTCTGAGGGCTTGGGTACTGACTTGGGCACGGACGTATGTTCGGTTGTGTCCGAGGCAGACACAGACTCGTCGGGCACGCGAGGCTGAGCTTCGGAGTCATGCTTGTCGATGTCGGCCATAGGGCGTGCCTGCGTTTTGTGTTTGGCTATTTTTGGTTATTGTTGGCTATTGATGGTTATTGTATGTCGATTTTTGTAAACCGCTGTTAACTGCTGTTGGCTATTTCTGGCTATTTCTGGCCACTGGCGGCTATCCAGAGCCGTGCTTCTATTATTCACATTAGTTTACACGGAAGTGAGGTGCAAGAAAGCGGTGAAATTGAACACAGAGTGAGCGTGTTGCGATCGCCAAAGGGGAAATTTGCGTAATTATTTGACCACGGCAAAAAGCCGAGTATGCTGTATGTATAACCAGTAAAATTTACGAGACAAAAACTTAGCGCGCTGTACGCCAAAAAGGAAACAGTGCCGCAGTGTCATGAGAGCCCAGACATGAAAAGCGATTCTTCCAAGAACAGCACAGGCCTTGCGGATTTTCACCCCGCTAGTCGGGCGTGGTTCGAGGAACGTTTCGGGCAAGCGACAAAAGCGCAAGCCGACGCTTGGCCGCAGATTCGGGCAGGGCGGCATACTTTGATCGCCGCGCCGACAGGCAGCGGTAAGACTCTCGCGGCTTTTTACGCCGCTATCGACATGCTTCTCCAGCGCGGCCTTAATGGCGAACTGAGTGAAGGCGTCCAAATTCTCTATGTGTCGCCGCTCAAGGCACTCAGCAACGATATCCAAAAAAATCTCGAGCAGCCGCTCAATGGCATCGCCGAGCAGCTGCATCTGCAGGGCTTCGCTCCGGTTGATATTCGCATCGCCGTGCGCACGGGTGACACGCCCCCGAGTGAGCGTGCGCGTATGGCGAAAAAGCCGCCGCATATTCTCGTTACCACTCCCGAGTCCTTCTACTTACTGCTCACCAGTGCGAGCGGCCGCGCGATGCTGTCTACCGTGCGCAGCTTGGTTGTCGACGAGATCCATGCGCTTTTGGGCGACAAGCGAGGCTCGCATTTAGCGTTGTCGATGGAGCGGCTTCAGCATCTCATAAGTTCTCAGTCGAGCGGCAACACGAAAGACCAAGGCGGTCGGACGCTCCAGCGTATTGGGCTGTCGGCAACGCAGAAACCAATCGACCTTGTTGCAAACTACTTAGTGGGCAATGCAACAGGGCAATCCGAATGCGACTCGGGTTCTCTGGGTGAGGTTGAGTTTGAGGACGAGGTTGAGGGTGCGGACTCGCGCTGGCCGCAGGCAGATTGCGCGATTGTCGATTCGGGGTTTAGGCGCGAACTGGACATCCGTATCGAGGTGCCTAAGTCGCCACTTTCGGCGCTGATGAGCAACGAGGTGTGGGACGAGCTCTATAGCCGTCTCGTTGAGCTAATCGAGAGCCACGATACGACGCTGGTATTCGTGAACACGCGCAGGCTCTCCGAGCGGCTTGCGCTCGCGCTTGCCGAGCGCCTCGGCGACGATGTCGTCTGTTCGCATCACGGCAGCATGAGCAAAGATCACCGGCACAACGCCGAGCAGCGGCTCAAGGCGGGAAGCCTTAAGGTGCTTGTTGCGACGGCGTCGATGGAACTTGGCATCGATGTAGGCTCGGTCGATCTCGTGGTGCAATTCTCTTCACCTAAAAGCATTGCGACATTTTTGCAGAGAGTGGGTCGTAGTGGCCACTCGATCAATGGCACGCCGAAGGGCATTTTGTTTCCGCTCACGCGTGACGACCTTATCGAAGCCAGCGCGCTGGTGCACAGCATTCGCCGAGGCCAGCTCGACGCCATTGTTATGCCCGAAAAGCCGCTCGATATTCTGGCGCAGCAAATAGTCGCCGAGGTGTCGGCACAGGTTCACGACCGCGGACGAGACGGCGACAAACAGCCCGTTAATAAAGAGCACAGTAATAAAGAGCCCAGTAAGGAAATATTCCAACCCTTGGCTACGGCCCTAGCCGCGATGCGGACAAGCGGCTCGACGAGGCTCAGCTCATCCGCAAAGCCAGCCCCAACACCCGCCTCACCAGAGGTGCGCAAAGCAGCACTCGCTGCCGCTCGAGCTGGGTTGCGCGGCACAGAGGCTGAGCCGGCGAGCGTGAAGAGCCATGTGTATCAAAAAGAGACTGAGGAGATTGAAGAGACTCAAGAGAAAGAGTCCTTTGAACCAATGACGCCTCTGGATAGCTGGTGTATCGACGAGCTTTACGCACTGGTTATCAAGGCTTTCCCATTTAGGGAATTAACCAAAGAAGAATTTGAAGAGACGCTGCGCATCGTTGCAGATGGCTACACCAGCCGTCGGGGACGGCGTGGCGCCCATCTGCATTACGACGCGATTAATCGGCGGCTCAGGCCGCGGCGCGGCGCTAATCTTATCGCACTGACCAACGGTGGCGCGATTCCAGATATGTTCGATTATCAGGTTGTGCTCGACCCCGAAGACACGGTGGTCGGCAGCCTAAACGAGGACTTCGCGCTCGATTCGATGGCGGGCGACGTGTTTACGCTGGGCACTCACGCTTGGCAGATTTTGCGGGTGGACGGGCTTAAGGTGCGCGTGAGAGATGCCCAAGGCATGAACCCTACTGTGCCTTTCTGGTTCGGCGAAGGGCCAGGTCGCACGGTCGAGCTGTCGCAGTCGGTGTCTAATTTTAGGCAGCAAATAGGCGACCTAATACTCGACGAGTCTGCAGGCGCGGCGATGCAATGGTGTATTAACGCCGTCGGCTTGCCGCACTCGGCTGCGTCGCAAGTGGTGGAATACCTGCACGCAGGAATGGCCGCGCTGGGCGCGATGCCAACTCGCGACACGATAATCATGGAACGCTTTTTCGATGAAGTGGGCGACATGCACGTCGTAATCCATTCGCCCTTTGGGAGTCGCATCAACCGCGGCTGGGGTCTCGCGTTGCGCAAGCGCTTCTGTAAGTCTTTCAATTTCGAGCTGCAGGCAGCAGCAAATGAAGACAGCATCGTGATATCGCTGGGGTCGGTGCATAGCTTTCCGCTCGACGAAGTGTTTCGCTATCTTCAGACTACAACGGTGCGCGACGTGCTCGTGCAGGCACTGCTCGATTCGCCCATGTTTGAGGTGCGCTGGCGCTGGAACGCGACACGATCACTGGCGATTCAACGCAATCGTAGCGGCAAACGCGTGCCACCTCAGTTTCAGCGTATGGACGCCGAAGACCTAATCGCTCACGTGTTCCCCGATCAAATCGCCTGCGCCGAGAATCTCACCGGTCGCCGCGATGTGCCGACACACCCGCTCGTCGATCAAACCATTCACGACTGCCTCACCGAGGCGATGGATATCGACGCGCTGATAGAGCTTGTGGGTAAGATCGAGCGCGAGGAACTCACGCTAATCGCCAAAGACCTGCGCGAGCCATCGCCGTTTGCGCAGGAGATTATTAATGCACGACCCTATGCTTTCTTAGACGACGCGCCAGCCGAGGAGCGGCGAACGAATGCGATTCGAAATCGAAGCTGGGCCGACCCTGCCGAGGCGCGCGACTATTCTCTGCTGGATGCCTCTGCTATCGCGCGCGTGCGCGAAGAAGCTTGGCCGCTCGTGCATAACGCCGAAGAACTTCACGATGCCCTACAGACTCTCGGCTATATCACCGCTGCTGAGTTTGCCGATAATGGCTTCGAGAAATGGCGTGAAAGGCTTGTACTCGAAGGAAGGCTTCATCAGCTAGTGCAGCATCCCCAGGAGCTTCTCTTCGCTACAGAAGACTTACCAAAATTTAGGGCGCTGTTCCCAGAGTGCTGCGCGCAATTCGATACGCCTTCTTTCCTTGAGGGTGTGTGCTTCGAGCCCGAAGAGGCTCTGCGCGATCTCGTGCGCTCGCGCTTAGAGGGTTTGGGGCCGGTTACAGCGCAGCGGTTAGCCGACGAAGTCTCGCTGCCCTGCGTAAAAATAGACGCGGCACTGCTTGCACTCGAAGTCGAAGGTTTCGTGTTCCAAGGCAAGTTTACGCCGCGTGCTGAACAGGCAGGCGACGGCCCGGTCGAATGGTGTGAGCGGCGCCTCCTGCAGCGCATCCATCGTTACACGATCGACTCACACCGCAAGGCGATAAAGCCCGTGTCCCTTCAAGTTTATACGCAGTTTTTGTTCGACGAGCATGGCCTGCAGCCCGTGCGCGACGACGATGAAATGCCGCGTTCTTCGGCCGAGCCGAGTCTCGATGGCCAGACCCAGCTCCAACGCTCTCTTGCGATGTTGGACGGCATTTCGGCGCCTGCGGCAAGCTGGGAAGCCGACCTTTATCCGTCGCGGGTCTCTGATTACGATCCCAACTGGTTAGACGTCTTGTGCATTAGCGGCAGGGTCACTTGGGGACGCTATGTGCAGCCGAGCGCATCGCAGCGTGCGCTGCACAAGGGCAGTTCGGGGCCGGTCAAGACTACGCCGATCGCCATTATGAGTCGCGCCAATTTGGATATATGGCAGGCAATGGCAAGAGCGCAATTAAAAGAGGCTGATGAAGGCCCGCGCAAAACGCGAGTCGGGCAAGGCGCGCCAAGCGGCAAAACATTTTCGAACACGGCCCAGCGCATCGAGGCTGATCTGCTAACCAATGGGGCGAGCTTCTTCGACCAGATCCAGTCTCGTTCTGGTCTTTTAAAGGCGCAGCTCGAAGAGGGACTCGCCGAATTGGTTGGCGCGGGGCGGCTAAACAGTGACAGCTTTACTGGCCTACGGGCATTGCTCACCCCCGCCGCAAAAAAGCAGGGCGCGCACCGACGGCGCAGACGCTCGCCGATGTTCGGCGTCGAGGAAGCGGGTCGATGGAGTCTGCTGGAAACCTTCGCGCCTCGGCCAGCTGACACAGCAGATACCGATGCAATGGCCACGGCTCGAACCGAAACCGAGGCTGAGAACACGCGGCGCAGCTCGGCGACACCGGTGATTATTCGCCAGCCACGGGCGAGTCGTCCTAATAATTCTCGCAGCGGTTGGGACGTGCTCGACGACGACCAACTCGAGCGGCTCATCTCGATTTACCTGAATCGCTGGGGCGTTTTGTTTCGCTCAATAATAGAGCGCGAATTGCTCGCACCACCTTGGCGCGTGTTGCTAAGAGCGCTCAGGCGGTTGGAGCTGCGAGGCACGGTGCGCGGCGGACGCTTTATTGCCGGCGTGGGCGGGGAGCAGTTCGCTTTCCAAGAAGCGGTCGATGGCTTGCGCAGCATGGCGAAGGAGGTTGCGGCAGCAAAGCCTCGCTACCACAGTCTAGCGGCGAGCGATCCGCTGAATCTGCTCAATCTGATACTGCCAAGGCGCAAGCTAGCCAAGCTGCTCAACAACCGCGTGTTATTCGAAGACGGTATTCCCATCGCCGTGGTTGAGAGTGGCGAGGTCAAATTTTTGCGCGAGGTTGCGCCAGAGAGGCAGTGGGCATTGCAGCAGGCGCTGGTGCAGAAAAACTTCCCACCACGACTGCGCAGTTATCTTGGGGCAGGCAAAGCAACGCTTAAGTAACGTCCGACTCGGCGTCGGCGATACGTGCAAGTCGCTCTTGCTCTTCTTTAATCGCCCCGGCTATTTCATGCATGACGGCGTCAACATCGGCAGTCTCGCCATCGTCTTCGAACTCGCCGGTTAACACGGTGTTGGGCTTTAAATCGCCACTTTCGAAAAGCGCCCACATCTCTTTCGCATACTCTGTGGTCGCCAATTCGGGGGCGAATTCGGAATAGTAGTCGCGAAGTTTATTCACGTCTCGCAGCAGCATAGACTCGGCGTTGTTATTGGCCGCGGCATCGACAGCCTGAGGCAGGTCGATGATTACGGGACCGTAGTCGTCGACCAAAATATTGAACTCTGAAAGGTCGCCATGCACGATGCCAGCACAGAGCATTTTTACTACATAGCCGATTAACGCGTTGTGGTCTTCGATAGCCTGCTCGCGGGTGAGAACAACCTCGCTGAGGCGAGGAGCCACATCACCTTCGCCATCGGTAACCAGTTCCATAAGCAAAACGCCGTCGACACAGGCATAAGGCGTGGGGACACGAACACCGGCAGCGGCTAGCTTTCTGAGCGCGTCGACTTCGGCGTTATGCCAAGTCTCTTCTTGCTGCGCGCGGCCGAACTTAGAGCCTTTTTCCATCGCGCGCGAGCGACGGCTGCTACGGGATTTACGCCCCTCTTGATAGAGGACAGCCTGTTTGAAGCTGCGCTTGGCGGCTTCTTTATAGACCTTTGCGCAGCGCACATCGTCACCACAGCGCACAACAAAGACATCGGCCTCTTTGCCGCTCATCAGGCGGCTTAGCACCTCATCGATGAGCCCTTCTTCGAGAAGGGGAAGCAGGCGGGCTGGGATCTTCATTCTTACTTAGGTTCCTTTTAAGTTAAGCAGGCTTTTAAGCTATGCATGCTATGCATCGAGGCGGCGAATCCCCTCTGCAGTGCGACAGGTTTTAGCCAGCGCTCGAGGGTAGACGCTCAAGCGCTGAGTCATTCTATTCCTAACGCGGCGTCGATCTCCAAATCGATCTGTTCCCGATCGAGCAATGCATTATATAGGGTATCGACACTCACCGCGTTAGCAACACCCAGCAATATGCCGAGCACCGCACCGCGATGGCAATTATCGCCGCCAAGATTAGCGTTGGCGAGTAGTGCGACCTCGGGCTGGTCTACATATTTGTAGGCGAGGTAGAGCAGGCCGGGCCATGCGCCATCGATATAGCAGGCCGATGAGAAGAGGCCGCCGATTACCTCGCGGTCGTCTTTGGCCTTGGCGGCAAGCTCGGCGACGCGGAAATTTGCACTAAGCCTGCTCGTTGTGACCAAGAGCTCGCGAACAGACGTCGAGCCGTCTCGGGTGAGCAATGCCTCAAGGAGCGCCGTGTAGTGAACACACACGCCTGCCAACACTTCGTCGGGATGTGTCAGGTAAAGGTGATCGACACACTGTTGTTGCAGAGCGTCGATTGACTGTCCGGCGAGACGCCCAGCGAGGTAGATCGCGGCTATCGAAACAAGTCCGCCAATAGAGGGAGTGTCATGGGTCACCGCGGCGCAGCGATGCGGTGCGTTGCCGGCCTCGAGATTGGCAAAAAACCCGCGATGATACGACTCCGCATAGGTGTCGGGATGCAGCGCGGGGTCGGCTGTCATGAGCTCGATATAGGCATCGAGGAAAGCATCGCGATCGTAGTTGCCCTGGCGAACCGCAAGCGTTCGCAGCAGGGCGCGAGTGCAGTGCGCATTGAGTGTATTCGAGCCCGCTTGCATTCCATGATGATAGTGAGTGTTCGCTACGCCCCAAAATTTTTCGCGCCCTTTGAGGATTACCTCGCCTACAATCTTACGCGGTTTGCCATGGCGATTGCCGCGAGCAGCAGAGCTTCGGCCGCCTTGGCTCGTCGAATGCAGCGACATAATCGACGATGGATGAAACTCAGGCGCCGCCTCGAACTGGCTTATGCCGCCGGGAAATTGCCGCTCGATATCCATCGGGTTGTAATACCAGTGAACCGGCATCGCAAGCGCGTCGGCTACGAAGAGGTTGCGCAGCCCGGCTTGGGCGCGGCGTTGGCCTAAAGAATTGAGAGAGCCAAGAGGGCCGGATTGGTCTGTCGAATCGAGCTGATTTAGCGTGCTGTGTGGTTGTTCTTCCATGGTCTGATCTTCTCTGTTTGCGAGGGCAAGATGCTCTTGTCATTACAACGGTAGCCGACTCTCGCCGGACTAGAAAAGGGAGAAAGAATTAGCGCATAAAAAAATCCCGCTACCGCACGAGGCGATAGCGAGATTCGTTTTTTTGGCGGGAGCAAAGACTCTTCTTTCTCAGGGAAGACTCTCTTCAACCGACTGTCTGGCCTTCGCCAAACTCACATCAACTCGCCACAAAGTGTCTTGCCGATGTTAGTAAAGCTAAGCTAGCAAGCCTGATTAAAGGCTCCCTTCTGTGATTGACTATTGATGGGATCACCTCCTTTTTCTCTTTACAGGGTAGAGACGAAAGTCAGCAAGCTCCCCCCGAAAGAGTCACTGACTAAGAACCTGATCGTTTTATAGCGCAGCTTAGCCGAGGTGTAAAGCAGGTATTTTTGCTTACTAGTTTGAAACTAAAGTCCCGGGAAAAGGCGAAGAGAAAGGTAGGCGAGTAGCGCGATGACAACTAGCTGGATGCTGACCACTAGGGGTTTTGCGCGCAAGAGCTGCCAGAGCGTGGGCGCATCACCCGACGCGCGGAGTTCATCAAAGCGGCTGCGTTCGCGCTGCGTCCGATCGGCTTGGTAATCGTCTAAAAGGGCGCGGGCGCGAGGAAAATCGTCGGCATCATGAAGCCATAAGCCCGGCATCGAGATACCCCAGTTGCCAGGGGTTGTCTCAAAGTAGTCGATGTTATTGAGATCGAGTAGTTCTCTGACCTCTAGCGCCTCGTCGTCGGGCACGTTGCGCAGCTTAAAGAGGAGCTTAGACATGGACGTGCACCGAGGGAGTAGCCAGCATCAGAAAGAGTGAACTAGGTATTTCGCTGCCGAGTGACCGATCGGGCAGGGCGGCGCCGAAGAGCGAAGGTCAGCGTCGGTCGCGGGTGGAGCGCCTAAACGCAGTATTGCCGCTTTAGCTGGTCTTGTGGCTTAACACGATTTGGCGTGGCCCGCTTGTCGTAGTCTGGCCGCTTACGCCTGAGGGAATCTGTTGAACCTTGCCGCCACCTTTAAGAAACGCGTCTATATGTGAGGTTAGGTCTTCGCGGTTGCTCGTCGCTGCTTCTTTCTTTGATTTATTTGCCATCGTACTTCCGTTATCGGTTGTCGTTAATTTTTTCTGCGTAAGTCACAAATTATACACTAAGAGCCCATTTCCGGCTAATTCTGAGGCAATCTGCTGTGCTAAAGTGGCGCCTTGCCTCTAAAAAGAATGGATTCCGCCCATGCCCCCCGAGACCCTGAGCGACCTTGGTGTCATCAGTCTGCTCCCCGTTGCCCTCGCCCTCGTGCTGTCTATCGCCTCGCGCAATGTCATCCTTGGCCTGTTCATAGGGCTTTTTACCGGCGTGCTTCTCGTCGAAGGGTTTTCTCCTATCGCCGCGCTTACGTTGATGGTGCGCGATTATTTGGTGCCGCAGGTCACCGACAGCTACAACGCAGGCGTTCTGGTGTTGCTCGCTTTTATTGGTGGCTTTGTTGCGCTCATGGAAAAATCCGGCGGCGGTGCTGCGTTTGCGGCGCGCGTGATGCGTTTCATTACAACCCGCGCGCGGCTGCAGGTAGCGGCTTGGCTTGGCGGGATTCTTATTTTCTTCTCAGACCTCGGCACGCCCCTCATCATTGGGCCGACTTTCCGGCCGCTCGCCGACAGCCTGCGTGTCTCGCGCGCAAAGCTCGCTTACATCATTGACTCGACCGCCTCGCCGGTCGCGATTCTAGTGCCTTTCATCGGCTGGGGCGTTTACATCATGGGGCTGCTGAATCAGCAGATCGAGTCGCTTGGTGTCGATGCGAGCGATTACGCCCTGCTTCTCTCGGCGCTGCCGTTTCAGCTTTACGCGTGGCTCGCCTTAGCTGCCGTGCCGCTGTTGGCAATAGTTGGCGTCGAATTTGGCCCAATGCGCCGCGCCGAAGACAAAGCGCGCGCAGGCAATCCTCTGCAACAGCCGAACGACTCTGCGCTCGAACAAGTAACACTCGCCAATGCTCGGCCTTCGTTTATTTGGCTGCCGTTGGTGGTGTTAGGCGTCACGCTTTTTTGGGTGCTGGGGCCGCTCGGCTTTCCGTTTGGGCGAGTGAGCGGGTCGGATTTTAGGGCAGGGCTAGCAACCGCTTATCTTCTCGCTGCACTCACGCTTGTCGCACTGATGGCGTTGAATCGCGCCCAATCGCCGCTGCGCAGTCTGCAGGTTTATTTGGATGGCATGAGCCGCATGATGCAAATCGCCATTATGCTGCTGCTCGCGTGGGCGATGGGCGACATGATGACGACACTCGGCGCAGACGATTTCGTAGCGACGCTCGTGCGC
>Ga0208971_1002143_pt1 | contig 10863 bp, 12 predicted proteins | sample AOAMet1_18_M0_10_2_FD_188229 | JGI IMG/M metagenome (GOLD analysis project Ga0208971, IMG submission 188229) | Ammonia-oxidizing marine microbial communities from Monterey Bay, California, USA - CAN11_18_M0_10 (SPAdes) | ecosystem: Environmental > Aquatic > Marine > Intertidal zone | place... | reverse complement strand
CTTGGTCCTTGCAGAGCTCTTATTCGCAGGCTCTGGAATACGAGCGCCACCAAAGAGCACAATCGTGCTTTCGATCCCACGCTCGTCCATGATCAATTCAGGCTTGAGCAATTCCAACTGTAATCGCACAGAACGTAACTCGTCGCGACACAAGAAATCCTCATCCGCAAAAGCCAACTTGTAGGCAGGTGCGCGGGTTTGTGGCGTATCTGGCACTTGCTCGGTTGCTTGGCGGTCCGTGTCTGCATCGCGGAAGGGGCTTTTCTTGTCGTCTTTCATGTCTCGCTTCCTTTAAATCGGGTTAAGGCATGTCTAACGAGCCATTGCGCGCCTTGCCAGTCACGATCGCGATTGCGCCAGCGGGGACTTTGTTGTCTAAAGCCGCAAATTCAACGTAGCGAGGGAACCCCATGTCTAATGCACAGCTAGAAACTGCCATCGAAGCGGCCTGGGAGGCTCGCGACACAATCACACCCGCCACAACCGGCGAGCAGCGCGAGGCGATTGAAGATACGCTGAACGCACTTGATAGCGGCAAGCTCCGTGTTGCTGAAAAGCAGGCGGACGGCAATTGGCACGTTAATCAATGGGCGAAAAAGGCGGTTCTACTTGGTTTTCGCATCAAAGATATGGAGCAGCAGGAAGGTGGTCCTCAAGGCGCTGGCTGGTGGGACAAGGTCGATAGCAAGTTCAAAGGGTGGGGAGATAAGCAATGGAAAGCCGCAGGATTTCGTGCGGTGCCTAACTGTATCGTCCGCAAATCTGCCTTCATCGCGCCCGGCGCGGTCCTGATGCCGTCATTTGTGAACCTCGGCGCATATGTCGATGAGGGCACGATGGTTGATACATGGGCCACTGTTGGTTCCTGCGCGCAGATCGGCAAAAACGTGCATCTCTCCGGCGGTGTTGGCATCGGTGGTGTTCTAGAGCCGATGCAGGCGGGTCCAACAATCATCGAAGACAATTGCTTTATCGGCGCGCGCTCCGAAGTTGTTGAGGGCTGCATCGTGCGTGAAGGCTCCGTCCTTGGCATGGGTGTATTTATCGGCCAGTCTACCAAGATCGTTGATCGCGAAACAGGTGAGTTCACATATGGCGAAGTGCCTGCGGGCTCGGTCGTTGTTGCGGGCTCCATGCCAAGCAAGAATGGGGTGAACCTTTATTGTGCGGTGATCGTGAAGCGTGTTGATGCGCAGACGCGCTCCAAGACCAGCATCAACGAGTTGCTGCGCGACTAAATGAACAAAGGCAAAGGCGCTATGATCGGTGCCTTTGCTGTCTCGCCTTTAGATAGGTGAGTAAATATTGCCGAACCACTTGCTGAGCAGATCGTCGTAGGTACCATCCACGCGGAATTTCAACAGAACCTGATCGATCTCTTCTTTCAGCGGGCTGCCGCTGCTTAGAACAAATCTGTAAGTCTCAGGACGATACGTACGCTCTAGCACGCGGGCTTTGCCTTGGGCGTTGTTCTGTTAATCGTAGGCAAGGATGGGTCTGTCGAAGACGACGGCGTCGGCTACACCAGGCTCAAACGCTTTGAACATTTCGTCAGGCGAGGCATAATCAGCAACCACCAAGCCATTTGCAGTGAAGAACGCAGTACTTGTTGACTTCGTCAGAGTTGCGACGCGGCGATTTTCTAAATTACGCAGGTTTTGCAGGTTGGAGCTAAGCGCGTTTACGGTCATCGCAGCGGTGATGGAGGCGACAAAGATCGACACGAAAAACAAGCTCGACACGACCAACAGCACCGCGAAGATGCGCACGAACGTTGAGCGCGGCACGCGTTCCTCAAATCCCCCGTTAACGACCAGATTGAGCGCCTACCAGAATGAGGGAAACAGCGCTTCGCGCGCGGGTTTGTCGAAATAGGGTTGTACGCGACGTTCAAAAAGCCACATCAGCAGGCCGCCAAAAAACAGCAAGGCCAAGCCGCGTAAAACGACGAGCGCAATATCCCATGTGAACAAAGAAAAGATGCTGGCCCCTGATCCTTCGTTTGGGATCATAATTTTGATACCGCTGACGAAAATGGGTTGGGTGAAATCCATCTTGCGTTCGCGCTCTGTCGTGATGGAGATATTTGCAATCGCCCAATCCACATCACCTGTCTTGACCTTGGTGAGCATTTGGCTGAAAAAATCTTGCGGTTCAAATACAATTTTGCGTCTGATACCCTCACCGATTGCGCGCATCAGATCTACGCTGAACCCGCGCAATTCAGGTGTATCTGCGAAAGCAAAAGGCGGGCGATGAACTGTCGCCATCACCAACGATCATTTGCTTGCGCTGACTCTGGCACAAAAGTTGAAAACAGCATTAGGGCCGACAAGATGATAGATCTTATGCGCATCATTGTTTTTGGACCTATTCTATAACCTATGCGCGGCAGCTTTGAGCACTCAGATGGCGATGCGGATTTATTCGGCGGTGAAACTGTTCCCGAACCAGCGCGTCAGGATCATATCATAGGTTCCATCTTCGCGAAATTGAAGTAGAGCTAGATCAATTTCTTCTTTCAACGCGCTACCTGAAGGCAAAAGAATGCCACAGTTTTCAGGTCTGTAGATCTTGTCGATCAAGCGCGCGAGACCTGCGCCGTCAGTCTGCAAATAATGCGCGAGGATTGGTCCGTCGAAAACCACTGTATCAATCTCATCGCGTTCAAACGCGCGCAACATTGAATCTGGGTCTCCAAAGCCTTGGAACTGAATGTCATGCTTGTTTAAAAAGCTATCACTTGTTGAACCCGCGACTGTCCCGACGATCCGTGATTGCAGGTCAGAGATGGTTTGCACATCAGACTGCAGCGCCGTCACTGTGATCTTGGCAGTACTCGTGCCCGCCGCAACAAGCAGCAAAGCAAATCCGCCAACCATTGCGACGACGCCGACGATGCCGCTTGATATCGCCGCTTTGCCACGCATCAGGAACCAGCCAAGGACCACTAGAACAATGGCTCCAACCACATAGAGCAGGGCATCACTTCCTATGAAGGACAGAAATTGATCACCAAGCGCCGCCTCTTTGGGGAGCAGAATTTGAATACCACTACCAAAGATCGGTTGGCTAAAGTCCATCGTACGCTCGCGCTCTGCCGTAATCGAGATATTGGCGATTGCACCGTCAACACGTTCTGAACGCACCGCACTTAACATATCGCCAAAACGGGTGTTTGGCTCAAACATGACCTCATGACCTCATGACCAAGCTGATCTGCGATTGCGCGCATCAGATCAATACTGAAACCTGTGATCTGGTCCCCTTCAGTATCCGCGAAAGGAGGGCGGTGCACAGTTGCGAAGACCAACGGGTCATCCGATTGCGCCGCTGCTGGCACAGTCAAAGAGAGAAGCGTCAAAAAGGTCAGAACGATGCGTTTCAAATATGATATTGGTACAGGGTCCGCCGTGGTGTGAGAACTCGCGAGACACTGATAGATTTAGCCCATATTCGTCAACCAACCGCGGTGCTTGACGCAAGGCAGTGCAGCAGATACGCCGCAACTTATGTCTGATAAGCTCGAAAAACCCCGCAAAAAGCAACAAGTCTTCACGCTTTTGGTGCAAGCTGGTCGCTCTAGCGGTGACGGTTTTCCCGAAGGATCAAGCGGGGCGGCCCTGATGATTTACGCCTCCGGTGTTGATGAAGCGGAAGCCGTGCGTGAGACTGTCGCCATCTTAAAGCAGGCGGATGTCGCGCCTTTGGATGTCACGGGATACGGCACGCTCGACGAACGCAGGGCCGAAGGGCATGACATTTCTGATGATGAACGCGCATTGATGCAGCGCGCGCTTGATGAGAATTCCGTTATCATCGCTCAAATGACGCCTTTGTTTGACGATAAGCCTGCGCATTAAGCGGCGCGCATTGCGGCTAGTGTAATGGCCTCATAGGGGCGCAAGATCTGGCTTGCGGAAGATGCGTGCTCTGGCAAAAGATTGCGTGGCAAAGCGGACAAAGATGTGCGTTGAAAGATATCTTTGCGTCTGCCCAGACGTCCAATGAACAGACTTTCCAAGTTGAGTTCACTTGCAATGAACGCTTCGTTTTCAGGGAGCAAAAGCTGAAAATATGTCACGGTGCCAATTGTAGGCTGTGCAATAGCTGCGGTGCCATTGATCAGGTGTTGCACGGGGATAAGGATTTCGTCGCAGCCGAATGTGTATTCAACATTAGAGCCACCAACGATCAAGCGCTGGGTGCCCGCCATGACTAAATCGAACTGCAATCTGAAGTAAGGCGCGCGTAATCGTACAGGAGCGTAGCTGCCAAAGGCTGGCGTGGTTTTCTTGAACACACCCAACACGGGGACAATGTCGCCGCTGGTGCTGATGACTGTATCACCGGGCTTCATCGCACCAATCTTGTGATAGCCTTGAGGTGTTAGAACTGGCGTGTGGAAATCTAGGGTTGGCGAGGGGCCAACATGAATTGGACCTTGATGAAAGCCGATATAGGATAGGTTTTGCGCCACATCTGCACTGCGCATTTCCGCAAGTGCCCCAAGAATAAGTGCGCCAGGCATCGGAATGCATCGTGCTAAATCGCGGGTGAACAACGCGTTATCGCCGGGATGTTCAATGGATAGAAAGCCGTCACCGGACGTCGAATCCCAATTCAGGGTCAGGCGGAAACTATCCGTACGTGATTGCAACGTGTGAGAAATCAGCGCGTGAAACACTGAAGCGCTCGAGCTGATCAAAACGGAAAATCCCTCGCCCGGAATTGATTGGATTCGCAGCAAGGAAGGTTCGGGATGCAGGCTCCCGACTTCCAAAAGCGTGGCGGCACGCCGATCAGACGGCAAGGGTGCCTCAAGCACCAAAGCCCCTGTTTCAATCATGATTTCTGGTGTGATCGATGCATGTGCAGCCGCTGTGCCGCGTCCACCGCTATAGGCAAGCCATCCCATTACGCTGAGCGCCCCAACAGAAGATCCGCTTCATATTTGCGCAAGATACGCCGTGCGGCAGGGCTGTAACCCTCACCTGTATGGGGATCGAGTTCCGGGAATATCGCGCAAATTTCTGCAACAGCCTCTTCTTCGAAAAGATTAGTGATCTGACCGCCGGGCAGAAAGCTCTCGCTTTCGAGACCGTTCGAAATAACAATTTGATGGCGATCAAAAAGGAGATGAACATAGGTGACATTGCCGCCTTCGCGGATGCGCACTGTTTGATCGTTCACCAGCTCTTTTGCGGCGACCAACACTTCGGATTCACCGAAGAGAAGTTCCGCCAATTCATCCTGCAACAAAATGCGATGCAGCGGTGAGACGCGCAGAACACCGTGTTCGCCAAACGTGTTCGCGGCAATCTCCACGGGGGCCATTTTGCCGGTTGCGACCACGTCTCGCTGGCCGATCCAACGCAAGGGTTGATAGCCGTGATCGCGCGTGAGGATCAGATCGTCCGCTTCCAAAACTTCTACGGGCATCTTGCCATGTGCTGTTTCAATCAGGGTTCCCGCGACAAAGCAGGGCACCATGTTGAGAAGGACGAACCCTGTGTCAGACTCGCCCGTGGAGCTTTCAATCGCGTAGGTAAAATTGACGTCCTCAACGTCCCCGTCGCCAACAACAGTGAGTGTGCCATCCGCGTTTAGCTCAACTGTCTGGCCAGTCCCGAGGGTAATAATGCCACCAACAACAACCGACTGCCCGTTGATATGTGTCACCGTCAGCGTGCCGCCGGTGGTGTTCGTATCATTGGCGGGCACATTAATTGTTTTCGAACCAGTAGGATTGATGTTTGCGCTGTCATCATTTGCAAGCAACGCGGATTGGATCGAGTCCGCCGCAATCAATAAGTTGGAATCGTAACTGCTATCCGCAACATCCGCGACGCCGATCTTGATCGAATTCGTGCCCGAGTTGATCGGAATGGTCATCGTCATTGTGACGGTGAAACCATCCATTTCGGTGTTGTAATCATCGCTGGTGTTGTTGATGAATAGGTTGCTGTTATCGCTTGCGTTCAAGTTGCCGGGATCCGCGTCTCCGTTGCCAACTGTCAGGTTGACTTGGGAACCGTTGATCCAGACGCCGACCATATCCTGAAAAAGCGAATTCACATATTCGGGGTACTCTTCGGATGCGAAAACGAACTGCATCGTCATGAAGCCAGCAGTTGGCGACGTAAAGTCCACCTCAAGAAAAGACGCGTCATAGGTGTTTGCACCTGCAGCTGCGTTGAAATTTGAATCGTTGTTAACCCCGGAGGTGTTCGTCGAAGTATCCGTCGCGCGGTTTGGATCGCCATTGCTTTGTGTGAAACGGTCCGCGCGACCTGTGGATAGGATAACCCCTGTGTCACCTGGTGTTGCATCGGGGGACAAGGCGTCGCCGTTCGAATATATTGCCGAACTGCGATTATCGCCTGAATAGCTCGCGCCTGTGACGGTCACACCGCTGCCAAAGATGGCATTAGTCATTGCTAACGCGGATGCGCTTGTGTTGTAACCTAGCTCTGCGCCGGTTGCTGGCATGCCTCAATACCTTTCGTATTGAGACAGTTCAAACTGCTTCACGCCCGCGCTTTTGCAGGTCATTTTTGGATGGCTACGTTGGACCTGTACTGCTGTTTACCCTGCCTCGGGTCAATTTATTAACGAAACGCCAACATGGACCTCTGGCACACAGGAACAGTTTTATCAGCAATCTGGGGATGTATGCCAGCGAGGCGTCCCATTTTGGTCACAATTTTTCCAACCAATTGCATCACTTAGCGCGGGGCGGTAGCAAGGTTAAAACATTGCTTGCCCCATAGGATATGCTTATGCAGCCCATCGATCCCGTCAAACTTACCGCCGATCTCGTCCGTTGTCCGTCGGTGACGCCCGAAGAAGGCGGTACTTTGATTCTTCTGCAAAAGTTGTTGGATGATGCAGGTTTTGAGTGTTCGCGCGTTGATCGTGCTGGCATTTCCAACCTTTTTGCGCGTTGGGGCATTAAAGGCGCGGTGAAGACCTTCGGCTTTAATGGGCACACGGACGTTGTGCCGATTGGCGATCAAACAGCATGGACGCACGGGCCGTTCAGTGCGGATATCGTCGATGGCATAATGTACGGGCGAGGCACGACCGATATGAAGTCAGGCGTTGCTGCTTTTACAGCCGCTGCGATTGATTTCGTCGCAACGACACCACCAGACGGCGCGGTAATCTTGACGATTACCGGCGATGAAGAGGGGGATGCGCTCGATGGTACGACCGCCCTGCTCGACTATATGGAGTGTGAAAACGAACGGATGAGCGTGTGTTTGGTCGGGGAGCCAACCTGCCCGAACGAGATGGGCGAAATGATGAAAATAGGCCGACGTGGTTCGCTGACGTGCTGGTTTGAGGTCACGGGAAAACAAGGCCATTCCGCCTATCCACACCGCGCCAAAAACCCTTTGCCTGCACTCGCGCGCCTGATGGACCGTCTTGCCAGTCATGAGCTGGATCAAGGTACAGATCATTTTGATGCCTCCACCCTCGCGGTTGTCACGATCGATACGGGCAACCCTGCGACCAATGTGATCCCCGCCAATTGCCGCGCCACTGTGAACATCCGTTTCAACGATCTTCACTCTGGCGCAAGCCTGTCCGAGTGGCTTCAAACCGAAGCGGACAATGTCGCGTCTGACTTCGACACGCCTATCACCCTCAAAATCAAGATCAGCGGTGAAAGCTTTATCACGCCACCCGGTCCGCTTTCCGATCTCATTGCCAAATCCGTCGAAGCAGAGACAGGCTTAACCCCCGAAATGTCCACCACAGGCGGCACATCTGATGCACGCTTCGTGAAAAACCATTGCCCTGTTGTGGAGTTCGGTCTCGTTGGTAAAACTATGCATCAAGTCGATGAGAACGTCCCAATCGAGCAAATCGCGCAGCTCAAAAGTATCTACGAACGCATTCTGAAAGACTACTTCGCATGAGTGTCATCCAGACGACTGACATTGCGACGTGTCAGCTCATCCGTAAAATTGTCTTCACCGATGAACAAGGTGTGAGCACCGAAGATGAAGTCGATGGGATGGACGAAAGCTCCTTCCATTTCCTGTCCTATGTGGAAGGCAAACCCGTAGGCACAGCGCGTGTGTTTATCAAAGATGGCTCTGCAAAAATTGGCCGCGTTTGCGTGCTGAAAGAGGCGCGTGGGACCTATCAAGGCCAAGCCTTGATCCAAGCCTGCCTCGACTGGGCGCGCGCCGAAAGCCATCCGCGCGCAGTCCTTGGCGCACAGCTTGATGCGCTTGGGTTCTACGAAGGGTTCGGTTTCAAAGCCTACGGCGAGGTGTTCAACGACGCAGGCATCGATCACCGTATGATGGAACTCTCTCTATGAGGTCCAAGCTGGTCATCATGGTGAAAGAGCCCCATCCCGGTCGTGTGAAAACGCGCCTGGGTCGCGACATCGGCCTCACCGCTTCCGCATGGTGGTTTCGCCACCAAACCCGCGCTCTGTTGCGTCGTATCGAAGACCCCCGCTGGGACACAATTCTCGCTGTCGCCCCTGATTTTGAGGGCCTCACCAGCCGCATCTGGCCTGCCCATCTCCCTCGCGTTGCGCAGGGTCGAGGTGATCTTGGCCACCGCATGTCGCGCCTCTTACGTGGTCTTCCGACTGGTCCCGTTTGCATCATTGGTGCCGATATCCCCGACATCACCCGCCCCCGCATCGCTGAGGCGTTCAAGGCGCTGAGCGATCACGAGGCTGTCTTCGGCCCCGCCCCTGATGGTGGCTACTGGCTCATCGGCATGAAGCGCGCCCGCCCTCCGCGCGCCGATATCCTAACCAATGTGCGCTGGTCTTCCGAGCACGCCCTAACAGACAGCACGCGTTCTTTAGGGGATTTGAGCATCGCCCATGTCGCCAATTTACGGGATGTGGATACTGTGGATGATCTTCAAACTGTTTAGAAAAGGAAAAGTAACTATGAAGTTCATTTCAACGCTTTTAATCTGTTTCCTAGCATTTCCTGCTTTTGCTCAAACGAGAGCTATTTCTGGACAAAGCGCACCAGCATTTCAACAGGCTTTGACCGCTTGGCTCAATGGCGAAGACTTACCTGCATTGGAGGCATTTTCTGAATTGGCAAAAAACAACAATGCTGCGGCTCAAATACTGCTCGCTCGCATTGCGCGTCGACCGAATATGTATGCTCATGTGACGGTGGATATGGATCGCAAGGAAAAGATTGCACTCTTGCGTAAACCCGGCGGATTATCTGGAAAATCTTGGCTGACAGAAGCCCAAAAAAGAGAACCTTTAGCCGCCGCGTTTCTGAAATCAGAACGACAGGGCGACAAGGCAGCAGCTATGTCAACATTGTTTGAGCACGGAGAACCGCAAAGCGCTATTTTGGCGGGTATGTCTTTGGTTAACCAAGGAAACGCCGAACCCGTCGTTGAAATTCTTGCCAAGCAGGGGAATAACCTCACTTTAGATGCGTATTTTTTAGCTCAAACTGCGAGGCAAATGATTAAATCTCAACATGGTCGATATGTAGGGTCGGCCAATGTTTTTGGCTCCAGCCTCAGCGCAATCCCCTCTAATCGACTTCATCTTGAATGGCATGCACCCACGCTCCCTACAATGCTTGAAAACCCTGAAGTTCGCAAAACAACTGCGGAGCTATCTCAAGACATTGAATCTTGGACCCCATTGCGAAATTTCTGTACCCAGGCCTGCTCTCAAAGCGCAAAAACCTGCACTGCACTCGGAGCAAGTTTGATGGTTCTTCATGGCCCATTTCCAATGCGTAGTCCTGTCCAGAGTATCGTGTCGAACGAAACGTATTGGGAAAGCGAACGCATTTAGGGAGATTTTGCGCGTTCTTTTCGTGACTTATCAGATTGCAAACCTGGTGTTTTTGATGTGATTGATGCCTGTTTCATGCCAGCGATGATCGAAGAGCAAAGAATATATGGATATGGCAATAAATTTTAACGAAGCCTTCCCACTGTGCCTTTCTCGCCCTCCATGCTACATGGCCGGACATGAGAAAATTACCCAACAAAGCCGCGATCCTGCAGTGGATCACTGACAACCCAACCCAAACCGCCAAGCGCGATATCGCGAAGGCGTTTGGTATCAAGGGGGCCAAGCGGATTGATCTCAAGCGCATCTTGAAAGAGCTTGAAGCAGAAGGGCATTTGACCAAGCGCAAAAAGACGTTTCGCGATCCTGATAGCCTGCCGCCTGTATCTGTCTTGCAAGTTCTTGGCCCCGATAGCGATGGCGATCTTACAGCCAAAGCGATGGAGTGGGAGGGTACAGGCCCAGAACCTGAAATACTGATCATCCCCAAACAAGGCGACAAGGCGCTTGGTGCTGGGGATCGCATCTTGGCGCGCGTGACCAAGATCAAAGGCGCAGGAAACCTTTATGAAGCCCGCCTTATTCGTCACATTGGCGCGAACCCTGAACGTATCCTTGGCGTGTTTCGCCAAGGCCATGAAGGTGGGCGCATTCTACCCATCGACAAAGGTGCTGCCAAAGAATGGGAGGTGCCAGCAGGCGCTGCAGGCGGTGCCAAAGATGGCGAATTGGTTGAAGCCGAGTTGACGGGCACGAAGGCCCGCATGGGCCTACCGCGTGCGCAGATTGTTGCGCGCCTTGGCGATCCGACTGCGCCCAAAGCCGTGTCGCTGATCGCAATCCATCAGCACGGCATCCCCGATCATTTCCCCGATGAAGTGATCGCAGAAGCGGATGCAAAAACCCCCGCTGGTTTAGACGGACGCACCGATCTGCGCGATGTACCGCTGGTTACCATCGACCCCTCCGATGCGCGCGATCACGATGATGCCTGCTATGCAGAACCCGATATGGACCCAGCCAATAAAGGCGGTCACATCCTGTGGGTT
>Ga0208971_1002141_pt1 | contig 10864 bp, 10 predicted proteins | sample AOAMet1_18_M0_10_2_FD_188229 | JGI IMG/M metagenome (GOLD analysis project Ga0208971, IMG submission 188229) | Ammonia-oxidizing marine microbial communities from Monterey Bay, California, USA - CAN11_18_M0_10 (SPAdes) | ecosystem: Environmental > Aquatic > Marine > Intertidal zone | place... | reverse complement strand
TATTATCTATTTTTGCATCGATTTTCACAGGCTCTAAAACCATATTTGAAAACAAGATGAAAACAGTATTTAATACATTTTTGCTTATTGTAACGTTTACCTTTGGTAATCTCTCTTTATTTGCAACTGAAGCTCATACTGATGATGCTCATGAAGAAAAGCCTTTTGATGCTGTAGAGTTAATCATGCACCACATTTCCGATTCGCATGATTTTCATATTTTAGATTATACAGATTCTGCTGGTGTAGACCACCCTGTATCTATACCGCTTCCAGTTATTTTGTATACCCAAGGAAATCTAGATGTGTTTATGTCTAGCGAATTCAATCACGGTAAGAGTGAGGTTGTTCGAGATGATCGAACGTATAAGTTAGACCACGGACATATTGTTGAGCTAAATGGAGGCCACCCGATAGACTTTTCTATTACGAAGAATGTTTTTTCAATGTTTCTTTCAATCCTAATTATCCTGTTACTTTTTATTTCTGTTGGCCGTTCATACCGCAACGGAAGATTATCCCCTTCAGGCTTAGCATCTTTCATAGAGCCTCTGGTTTTATTTGTTAGAGACGATATTGCGATACCTAACATTGGAGAGAAAAAAGCCGATAAATTTTTACCTTACCTACTTACGGTATTTTTCTTTATATGGGTAAATAACCTTTTGGGCTTAATTCCATTTTTCCCCGGTTCTGCCAACTTAACCGGAAACATTTCTTTTACAATTACTTTAGCATTTTTAACATTCATAATTACAAACATGAATGGAAATAAAGAGTACTGGAAACACGTATTTGCAACACCAGGAGTTCCCTTTTGGTTATTGCCAATAATGATTCCAGTAGAATTGATGGGTATCCTAGCGAAACCTGTTGCCCTATTGATACGTTTGTTCGCAAACATAACTGCGGGACACATTATCATCTTAAGTTTGATCTCACTGATCTTTATATTTAAGACTGTAATGATTGCCCCTGTATCAGTAGCATTTGTATTGTTTATGGATGTATTGGAGCTACTTGTAGCTGCATTGCAAGCATATATTTTCACGTTATTGTCGTCGTTATTCATTGGAATGGCGGTAGCAGAACATGAACATCATTAAGTAAGTTTTTTGTTTAACCCTAAAAAATTAATTATGGGACCATTAGCTGCAATAGGTGCAGGTTTAGCTGTAATAGGTGCTGGACTAGGTATCGGAAAAATTGGTGGATCTGCAATGGAAGGTATTGCAAGACAACCAGAAGCAACCTCAAAAATTCAAACTGCAATGATTATTGCTGCTGCCCTTGTTGAGGGTGTAGCTCTTTTCGCCGTAGTAGTTTCTTTGTTAGTTGCAAGCAACTAGTAATTGCTTTAACAAACCTTTCAGGGATTGCCTGAAAGGTTTGTTTTAAAAACAACGATCACACAAACAATTAAATAGTAAGACATGGAATTAGTTACTCCTCAAATAGGGTTGATATTCTGGACAACATTATCCTTTTTTATATTGTTGTTTATTTTAAAGAAATTAGCTTGGACACCAATATTGGGTGCTGTTAAGGATCGTGAAGCATCTATAAAAGATGCTCTAGCTTCTGCAGAAAATGCCCGTAATGAGATGGCTAATTTACAAGCAGACAACCAACGGATTCTTCAAGAAGCTCGTGCCGAAAGAGACGAAATGCTTAAAGAAGCCAGAGACATTAAAGCAACGATTGTTACGGATGCTAAAAATGCCGCTAAGGCAGAGGCAGATGCAATCATTTCCGCAGCTAAGGTGCTTATTGAAAATGAGAAAGTTGCAGCAATAACTGAATTAAAAAGTTCTGTTGGTTCCCTGTCTGTTGATATTGCTGAAAAAGTTTTAAAAGCAGAATTAAAAGATACAGAAAAGCAAAATGCTTACATAGCTGAAATGCTTAAAGATATTAAGCTTAACTAAGAAAAGATGAAAGGAACTAGAGTTGCCCTTCGCTATGCTAAGTCTTTGCTTTCTTTAGCTGATGAGCGAAATATTCTTGAACAAGTTAAAGACGATATGTTGGCTTTAGCCTCTGTTTGTGAAGAGAACACAGACTTTCGTGATATGCTAAAAAGTCCTGTAGTAAAATCTGATAGAAAAGCAGCGATTTTAAAGCAGGTTTTTGAAAAAGAAGTTTGTGAATTAAGTATGAAATTTATAAATCTTGTCTTAGAGAAGAGACGTGAAGCAATTTTAGGCGCTATTGCCAATAGCTTTATTGATCTATACAACGACTTAAAAAACATTGTAAAAGCAACAGTAGTTACTGCTAATGCTATTACAGAAGACACAAGAAATAAAGTGTTATCTCAACTAAAACTCGTTGCAGGTGATGCAAATATTTTAATAGAAGAACAGGTTGACGAGTCCATTATTGGTGGATTTGTTCTTCGTATTGGCGATACAGAGTACAACGCAAGTATAGCTAATAAACTTCAACAACTAAAAAGAGAATTTGTTTCCAATCCTTACCTAAAATAGTACTCCTATGGCAAGTGTAAAACCAGCTGAAGTTTCAGCAATATTAAAAGAGCAACTTTCAGGTCTTAAAACTGAGGCAGAAGTAGCAGAAGTAGGAACCGTTCTTCAAGTAGGAGACGGTATTGCTCGTGTTTATGGGCTTTCAAATGTAGGTTCTGGAGAACTTATTGAATTTAAATCAGGTTTACAAGGTATTGTATTAAACTTGGAAGAAGACAACGTAGGTGCCGTACTTTTAGGTTCTTCGAAAGAAGTAAAAGAGGGTGATACCGTTAAGCGTACTGGTCGTATTGCTTCCATAAATGTTGGAGATGGTGTGTTAGGCCGTGTTGTGGATACCTTAGGCTCTCCAATAGATGGTAAAGGACCAATTGCTGGTACAACTTACGAAATGCCGCTTGAGCGAACTGCTCCGGGTGTTATTTATCGTCAACCTGTAACAGAACCTTTACAAACGGGAATTAAAGCTGTCGATGCAATGATTCCAATTGGACGTGGTCAACGTGAATTGATCATTGGTGACCGTCAGACAGGTAAAACTTCTGTTGCTATTGACACCATTATAAACCAAAAAGAATTTTTCGATGCTGGAGAGCCTGTTTATTGTATCTATGTTGCAATAGGTCAAAAGGCGTCTACAGTAGCAAATATAGTTCAAACACTTGAAGAGGCTGGCGCTATGGCTTATACCGTTATTGTAGCTGCTAACGCTTCAGATCCTGCTCCAATGCAGTTTTACGCTCCATTTGCTGGCGCTGCCATTGGCGAATATTTCCGCGATACAGGACGTCATGGTTTAATCATCTACGATGATTTATCTAAGCAAGCAGTTGCATACCGTGAGGTTTCTCTACTTTTAAGACGTCCACCAGGTCGTGAAGCTTATCCTGGAGATGTATTTTTCTTACACTCTAGATTACTAGAGCGTGCAGCAAAAATAAACGATTCTGACGCTATTGCTCAGGACATGAATGACCTTCCGGAATCCATTAAAGGAATTGTTAAGGGTGGTGGTTCGTTAACCGCTCTTCCAATTATCGAAACACAAGCCGGAGATGTTTCGGCTTATATTCCTACCAATGTAATTTCGATTACAGATGGTCAAATTTTCTTAGAAGCTGATTTATTTAATTCTGGGGTACGCCCGGCAATTAATGTGGGTATTTCTGTATCTCGTGTGGGTGGAAATGCACAAATTAAATCAATGAAAAAAGTATCTGGTACTTTAAAGTTAGATCAAGCTCAATACCGTGAATTAGAAGCATTTGCTAAGTTTGGATCTGATCTTGATGATGCAACTTTATTGGTAATTAATAAAGGTAAACGTAACGTAGAAATGTTAAAGCAAGGCTTAAACTCTCCACTTCCAGTGCAAGAGCAAGTAGCCATGATTTACTGTGGTACTAAAAACTTAATGTCTAAGGTTCCTGTTGCTAAAGTGAAAGAATTCGAAATAGAATTTTTATCTTTCATGAGAAACAAATACGCAGCAGAATTGGCTTCATTAAAAGCTGGTAAATTATCTACTGAAGCTACTTCAGCTATTGAAAGTGCAGCAGCAGAAATTTCTTCTAAATACTAATAAGACTGAACCAGTGAAGATTTTAATCTTCACATTCAATTGATTTACAAATGGCGAACTTAAAAGAAATACGCACTAGAATTACCTCTGTAGCTTCTACAATGCAAATTACCAGTGCTATGAAAATGGTTTCTGCTGCAAAATTAAAAAGAGCTCAAGATGCAATTACTCAAATGCGTCCCTATGCAGAGAAGTTGTCTGAAATTTTGGTAAACTTAAGTGCTACGCTAGAAAACTCAACTGAGGATATTTACAGTCAAGAAAGAGAAATCAAAAAAGTTTTATTGGTTTCAATTGCTTCCAATCGTGGTTTGTGTGGTGCCTTTAACGCAAATGTATTTAAAGCAACAGAAAATCGAGTACACCAACTATCTGATAGTACTGTTTTAGTTTATCCAATTGGAAAAAGAGCTGTGGATTATTTCACAGGGAAGCATGAATTATTCAATTCAAATCTTGAAATTTTTAATGATTTGAATTTTAATTCTTCCACTGAAATTGCTCAGGAAATAATGGATGCTTTTGTAGAAGGTTCTTTTGACAAAGTTGAAATCATTTACAACGAATTTGTAAATGCGGCAACTCAAGATATAATCATCGAACCTTTTTTGCCTGTTTCATCGGATCAAACGGAAAGCAATGCAATTCAATCAGATTATCTTTTTGAACCCTCTAAGGCTTCTATTGTTTTAAATCTTATACCAAAATCACTTAAGATTCAGCTTTACAAATGCCTTTTAGACTCTCATGCTTCTGAGCATGGGGCTCGGATGACTGCAATGCACAAAGCTACAGACAACGCACAAGACCTAAAAGACGATTTAACACTTACATACAACCGTCAACGTCAAGCTGCTATTACCAACGAAATACTAGAAATTGTTGGTGGTGCAGAAGCGCTTAAGCAATAAATATTAGTACTAATTGAACCCTGCCTTGGCAGGGTTTTTTTGTTTTATATCTTTGAGGTTATGAAGTCGATTGTATTATACCCAAAAAAACTCGGGAACCGAATTTATTTCTCAATGATTGCCCTATTATTGGCCTCATTTCTATTTATTGGTATTTCTACTTTTTATAATTTTAAAAGTCAGAACATTGAGTACCATAATAATAGACTTCAACGCAAGGAAGCAGCAACTTTATCTTCTATTGCGTATTACCTAAGCGAGCGTACTGTATCACTTTCGGACTCTTCTATTTATGAATCTTTTAAATACAAATTGGATGAGTTAGCCGATATTCATAGCCTAGACCTTATTGTGTATAACCTTGAAGGAGATTTACTTCTTAACGCAACCAAAGACGTCAAACAACCAGAATTCTTACGTAGTAATTTAGAGGTGAGCGTTATTGAAGATCTTACAAAGTCCAGAGCAAGGCTCACAAAAATTTTAAAGACTAACGGCCACGAGTATCTTAATTCCTATCAATTTTTATACGACACCAACTCATTGCCTTTTGCTATTATTAGTATTCCTTATTTTCAACTCAACGAATCTTATAAGAGAGATTTACAAGCGTACTTTATTGCACTTACTCCAATTTATTTATTACTCTTTTTAATCACAAGTTTATTTGCTTTCTTACTTTCCAAACAGATTTCAGAACCTATAGTTAAGTTATCTTCAGTTATGCAAGAGGCGGCCTTAGCGAAACAATACATGCCTTTATCTTGGAATTCTGCAGACGAAGTTGGCCGTTTAGTAAAGCACTACAACTTTATGGTAAAAGAGCTGCAAATAAGCTCAGAGAAGCTCGCGCAAAAAGAAAAAGAATCAGCTTGGAAAGGGATGGCTAAACAGGTTGCACACGAAATAAAGAACCCACTTACGCCCATGAAATTGAATATTCAAATGTTTGAGCGAAAGATAAACCCTCAAGATCCTGAATTTCCTATCAAGATAAAAAAATTCACCTCTTCTCTTATCAAACAAATTGATACGTTAGCAAACATTGCTTCTGCCTTTTCTGATTTTGCAAGGATGCCTTCAAGTAAAAAGAAATCTTTAAACCTATCTGAGGTTGTTGATAAAACAATTTCCTTTTACGACTCATTGTCCACCGGTGAATTAACAATAGCTAAAGATTGTTTTGTTTATGCTGATCACGACCAAATAGTACGTGTGTTAAACAACCTAATAAGCAATGCTATTGAATGTGTTCGCACTGGAGAGACTCCGCTAATCACGATTATTTTAGAAAAAAGAAAGGGGCACGCTCTTCTCAGTATCACCGACAATGGCTCGGGTATTCCAGAAAAACAACAAAGCCAAATATTTGAGCCAAATTTCACTACCAAATCAAGTGGCACTGGTTTAGGATTAGCCATGGTTAAACGTATTATAGACGATCTTAATGGAGGTTTATATTTTACCACAGAACTCGGTATCGGAACTACATTTTACGTTAGTATTCCCCTACTCAAACAAAAAGTGTAATTTTATATACTAGACAAAGAATTAATTATGACTTACGAGAACTTAAACTTACACACGGAAGCTGGAGTACAAACTATAACAATTAACCGACCTTCTAAGTTAAATGCTCTAAATAGCGCAACGATTCAAGAATTAAGTACAGCACTCAAGGCCTCAAATGCCAATCCAATTGTTCGTGTAATTGTACTTACTGGTTCTGGTGAAAAAGCTTTCGTTGCTGGTGCAGATATTTCAGAATTTGCACATTTTTCTGTTGCTGAAGGAAAGGCGCTTTCTCAGAAGGGACACGACGATTTATTTACTTTAGTTGAACAGTTAGACACGCCCGTTATAGCAGCCGTAAATGGATTTGCTTTAGGCGGTGGTTTAGAGCTTGCTATGGCCGCACATATTCGTATTTTTTCTGAAAACGCTCTTGTTGGCTTACCCGAAACTTCTTTGGGAGTGATACCAGGCTATGGTGGCACCCAAAGACTCGCTCAAATTGCGGGAAAAGGTATAGCCATGCAAATGATATTAACTGCTGAAATGGTTGACGCTAAAACTGCACTATCTTACGGTATAACTACAAAAGTAGTCCCTTTAGAAGAGCTTTTACCTACGGCACTCAAAACCGCTAAAAAGATTCTAAAAAACGCACCTAGCGCTCTTGCGTCAGCAATTAAGTGTGTAAATGCAAATTATGAAGCTGATGTTGACGGCTTATCTTATGAGGTAAATGCTTTTGGTACTTGTTTTGGTACAGCCGATTTTAAGGAAGGAACCTCCGCTTTTTTAGAAAAAAGAAGAGCGAACTTTTAACACTTATTCTTATAAAATAAAATCAATTGACTGTATTAAGAAAATTAGTAGGACAAACGGCTGTTTATGGATTAAGTAGCATAGTTGGTCGTTTGCTAAATTTTTTACTTGTTCCCTTATATACGACTATTTTTCTTCCAGATGAATTTGGTGTACTGTCTGTATTAATGTCCTGGGTTGCTTTTGCTATGGTTGTGTTAAGCTATGGCTTAGAAACCTCTTTTTTTCATTTTGCTGCAAAAGAGAAAAACCAGGCAAATGTTTTCTCTACCGGTTTACTATCACTAGCCCTCAGTACTTCTTTTTTTTTGGTTCTAACGGTCCCTAATTCAATTTCAATTGCAAGGTTACTACATGTGCCAGAAAACCCAATATTTATTACCCTTTTGGCTTTTACTATTGCACTAGACACCCTTACAACACTACCTTTTGCCAAGCTACGTTTGGACAATAGACCCTGGAGGTTTGCCTCCATTAGGCTCGTTAATATTAGTATTAACATTGGTCTTAATCTATTTTTCTTTTTGCTTTGTCCTGAACTTTTAAAACAAGGGTACAGTGCTTCTTTTTTCACTACTATTTACGATCCTACTTTCGGTATTGGCTACATATTTGTTTCCTACTTAGTCTCAAGTTTTATTACCTGTATGTTACTTTTGCCCCAGTTCTTTAAGGTTAGGCTCATTTTCGACTTTGTTTTATGGAAAAGGATGATCTCTTACGGCCTCCCTCTTCTTATTGGAGGCTTAGCCTATGTTGTAAACGAAATGATTGATAAAATACTTCTTGTATACCTTTTACCCCCCACCATTGCAAGTACTCAAGTAGGAATCTACTCAGCCTGTTATAAAATTTCAATATTTATGACTCTTTTTATTCAAGCGTACAGGTATGGTGTTGAGCCTTTTTTCTTTACCCAATCGCAAAAGGCAGATGCAAAAAAACAATTTGCCAAACTTATGCGTTATTTTGTTGCCTTCACATCCTTCATCTTTTTAGGTGTAAATGTATTTATAGACTTTTTAAAAGCGTTTATACGAGATGATTCTTATCATGTTGGTTTAAAAGTTGTCCCTATTTTGCTTTTAGCAAACCTATTTGCAGGTGTTTATTACAACCTGTCCGTTTGGTATAAAGTAACTGGTAAAACTCGTTACGGAGCCTATTTTTCTGTTTTTGGCGCGCTCATTACCATTACTTTAAACATTATACTAATTCCTTCAATGTCTTATTTTGGCTCTGCTTACGCAACCTTATTTTGTTATTTTTCTATGTGTGTTGCTTCTTATTATGTTGGTAGGAATCATTACTCAATTCCGTACAACTTTAAGTTTATAGCTCTCTATCTTTCCTCCGCAATTGGCTTGTATTATATTTGGTACTATTTACGTTTTGAAAATAATTTAGCAAACTCGATTTCTAGTTTTTCAATCTGTTTCGTTTATATGTTAATTGTACTTGCCGTAGAAAAGAAAAAAAGAACTACTTTCATTCCATAAATTTAGGACTATTACTATGCAAATAGAGATTATAAACCGTTCCAATCATCCTCTGCCAACGTATGCAACAGAACTATCTGCTGGCATGGATTTGTATGCCAACATCGAATCCCCGATTTTGCTAAAACCTATGCAAAGAATTCTTGTTAAGACGGGTTTATTTATTGCTTTACCCAATAATTATGAGGCACAGATTAGACCACGTAGTGGCCTTGCATTCAAGCACGGTTTATCTGTTTTAAATAGCCCTGGCACCATAGATGCTGATTATCGTGGTGAAATAGGTGTTTTATTGGTAAATTTGTCAACGGACGACTATGTCATTGAAGATGGCACACGTATTGCCCAAATGGTAATAGCACCGTATACTAAAGTTACGCTTAACTCCGTTGAAGAACTTTCAGAAACTCATAGAGGAGCTGGCGGTTTTGGTTCAACTGGAAAAAAATAACATAATTTATATTTAATATGAAAATAATTGTACCCATGGCCGGAAGAGGCTCTCGCCTAAGACCCCATACACTTACAGTACCCAAGCCATTAGTTCCGATTGCAGGGAAACCTATCGTTGAGCGTTTAGTTGAAGATATTACGCGTGTTTGTGGCCAAACGGTTGATGAGATCGCTTTCGTAATTGGTGATTTTGGCAAAGAAGTTGAATCGGAGCTTGTCAATATAGCCGAGGGTTTAGGTGCAAAAGGATCTATTTACCATCAACATGAAGCGCTTGGTACGGCACATGCCATTTTATGTGCAAAAGATTCTTTAAGTGGCCCTGTTGTTGTTGCCTTTGCGGACACATTATTTAGAGCAGATTTTAAGTTGGACTCAAGTAAAGACAGTATCATTTGGGTTCAGCAAGTAAAAGACCCTAGTGCCTATGGCGTTGTAAAAATGGACGATAATTCTGTTATAACACACTTCATAGAAAAACCTACAGAGTTTGTTTCTGACCTTGCGATTATTGGAATTTACTTTTTTAAAGATGGTGCTAACCTGCGTAATGAATTGCAGTATTTAATCGACCACAATATAACCGATAAGGGGGAGTACCAAATAACCGATGCGCTAGAAAATATGAAACTCAAAGGCCTCAAATTTTACCCTGGTAAAGTTGATGAGTGGCTCGACTGTGGTAATCCTAAGGCAGCAATACATGCAAACAAAAGAGTATTAGATTTTTCTGAAAACAAGCATGAAAGAAGTGGTTTAAAACTAGACAATGCAACAATTATTGAACCTTGTTATATTGGTGCTAACGTGCAGTTATCGAATTGCACAATTGGACCATATGTTTCATTAGGCGATGGCACCGTTGTTTCAGATAGTCTATTAAAAAACACAATTGTTCAAAACAATACAACCCTTAAAAATGCCGACTTAGAGGATTCTATGATAGGTAATAACGTTACCTACAAAGGCGGATCAAAGCAGGTTAGTATTGGAGATTATTCTACAATCGGATGAAAAAAGGCAATGCAATTATTTACCTATTAGCTTTTGTACTAATAGTATCGGCATGTACTGGAACCAAAAAAACCGCACAGTCGAACCTCACCCGTCTAAATTCATATTCTGAGGGGGAATTATCTTACAAAAGCCAATTTCGATTTAAATACCTATTTTTTGAGTCTCAACGCCTAAAAGCCCTTGAAGATTACCCTAAAGCAGTTGGTTTAATGGAGCAGTGTGTTGCTATTGACCCTTTAAATGCAGACGCCAATCTCGAATTGTCTGTACTGCATACGATAACAGAGAATTTAACCTCTGCTTTATTTTACGCAAACATGGCTTTTAAGCTCGACCCAGACAATACTTGGATATTACTTCATTTAGCTCAGGTAAACTTAGCTTTAGGCAACCTTCAGGGTGAGCTTAATGCCCACCTGAGCCTTGTTAAACTTGAGCCGTCTAATCTAGACTTTAAGTACAGTTTAGCACAATCTTATACCAGCAACAATCTCTTTAAAAAAGCGATAGGAGTTTATGAGACTATTGAAGATAGGCTTGGAGTTTCTCAAGAGGTTTCTGTTGTTAAGGAGCGTTTGTATA
>Ga0208971_1002124_pt1 | contig 10909 bp, 5 predicted proteins | sample AOAMet1_18_M0_10_2_FD_188229 | JGI IMG/M metagenome (GOLD analysis project Ga0208971, IMG submission 188229) | Ammonia-oxidizing marine microbial communities from Monterey Bay, California, USA - CAN11_18_M0_10 (SPAdes) | ecosystem: Environmental > Aquatic > Marine > Intertidal zone | place... | reverse complement strand
TGACGAAAACTTGAAGATCAACGGCCACACCTTGCTCGTGGGAGAGCTCGAAACCATGCCCTCAACCGTGGCACCCGGCGTGTCCATGACGGTGACGACATCGGCTTACCCGGGATACCAAACTGGAACCGTCGTGCTCACTGGAAACGTACAGAAGCTCGAGATTGGCGGTCAGCAATTCTACGTGGACCACATCTGTGTGAAGCATGACGGGACGGTGACCCCCATCCCCCCAACGGGCGCATGCACCGCCACGTGTGATGTCTTTACTGGATTCGACTTGCTCACAGCAGGAGACCGCTATGGCGACCTTGCCGAAGGCGCCAACATCTCCGTGGCGGTCGGTGGCCTTGCCGTGATCAGCGATGGCGTTCCCATTCATTTGGAGCCCCTTCACGACTTTTCTGCCGCTTACTACAACTACATGGCCGTGGATGCTCACTACGGCGGCTGGGGTTCTGGGATGTCCCTATGGACCAACAACATCACTGCCCAGTTCGACATCGAGTCGGTGGTGCCCATGACCGACACAGTCTGCATCGCTTTCCGCGATGAAGGCGGTTTCGAGAACCTCTGGATCAATGGCACCCCTCCTTTAACCGGACCCAACGGCTATGGTGGACTGACCATCTTTAACGGCATCAATGTGGGTGGCGTGCAAGTGCAGGTCACCGGCGCGATGGTGGGAGGATATGCCTATGAAGGCACCATCACCCTGATTGGAGACGTCGACAAATTCTCCATTGGCGGTCAAGAACTCTGGCTCGACGACCTCTGCATCTCTTCGCCGCCACCACCACCATCACTGGCTGAGGTGGTAGAATCAGAAGGTGAAGAAGGCCTATTAAATGGCTTGACGCTCTCTTTCGATACCGACACAAATCAATGCCAAACGGCGATGGCCTTGCAATTGCAGCCTGGATTCCCTGCCATTGACTCCCTGTCCTTGCACATCATCAATTCCCTAACGGGAGAGGTGGTTTTGGTCCAGACCTATTGCACGGGCTACTGTGTCGCGGGGGACAACGGCACGGCCACCAACGGCTTTTGCACAGGCTACTGCTTCGCAGGCGATGGAGACTCCGGAGGGCCCCTCATCAGCATGGCGACCAACTACGGGCTGATTTCTTCCATCATCCCCTTACCCAACGTGGAGATTGCCGAAGACCTGACCTTCTCCTTGGTCTTCTGGGACATCGAGACCACTGTTGTTGTCGAAATCCCCGGATTCACCGTTCCCGGCTGTCCCGGCGGCGGCATTGAACTGCCTTGCGATGTGGATGCCACCTTCGCAGTGCTCGAGACCCCTTGCGGCGTATTCACCGTGTTGTCGGCTCCTCAAATTGGGACTGTGGAAATGTGGACTTTGGATGGATTGCCTTATGCTCCAACTGGAGACCCTCATGCCTTTTCCATGGGACTTTCAGAAGGCGTACACACGCTGTGCAGAACGGTCACGAGTACGCTGTTGCCCAACTGCAGCGATACCTACTGCCACCCACTGATTGTGGATTGCAGCGCCGACTCTTGCGACTTCAGCTTCACGCATGAATACATGAGCTTTGGCGCGGTCAATACCGCTCTGACCTATACCGAGGATCACATCGACCTGAGCTTCGCCGGCTACGACGACGGGCTGGGCAGCGGGCCTTCGATGGGCAACGCGTTTGTCGACTTTGCGGTTCCTGGCATCGGAGACAACCAAGTCCTGCTCCTGTCGAATGTCAATGCCGACTACGACTTGACAGGCTTGGTGAACGTCTCTCGCGTCACCTTTGACTACTTCGATGGTGCTGGAATCGAGAACCTGATGGTCAATGGCAGCTTCATGATCGACGAGTTTGGCGCCCTCTCGGGCAGCACCTTCTCGCTGGGTGGAGTCGATGTGTTCATTGCCCGGGTCTCCGCAGCCGGATACGATCACGGAGAGGTCATCCTGACCGGAAACGTGCATTCCTTCGCAGTCGGCGGACAGCAATTCTATGTGGACAATGTCTGCGTGTCGGCCGATGGCGTCAACTGCACTGCCGATAGCGATCAAGACGGCACTTGCGACGAAGACGAAGTGCCGGGATGCACCAATGGCACGGCCGACAATTACGACCCAACCGCGACCGACGATGACGGTTCATGCGAATTCGGATACAACGACACCACGGAGGTCATTGTCAATTTTGCGGGTTCCTGTCCCAGCTCTTGCGACGCGTTGGTTGATTTTGAAAGCCAGGCCATGGGCAGCTCTTGGGGCAATCCAGCCTCAGGCCCGGTCTTCCCCTTGGCTTTGGGAGACTGGATGTTCAATGAAAGTGGTGTAGATCTGTACATCGACGCCTTGCAAAGCGGGCTGTATGGCACCAACTACAACATGAACCTCATCGCTGCCTCGCCATGGGCATCCTTTGGCACTGGGCATGTGATGCACACCAACAATGCCACGGTCACTTTCGATTTGGATTCCATCACAACCGATTCGGTCTGCCTGGACATTCTGGATCTCGGCGGTTTCGAGTTCCTCGAAGTGAACGGTGTGCCCTTTAGTTCTTTGAATGGCTATGGTCAACTGACGGCTGCCCCCATCAACATGGGTGGTGTTCAGGTGCAGGTGATTGGCAACCCCATCATCACCCTGACTTCTGCTGGGCCGTTGGTCACCGGGTTCAATGGACGCCTTGTGCTCCAAGGGGACGTTGACAAGCTTGAGATTGGTGGTCAAGAGTTCTGGATCGACAACCTCTGCATTGGTCAAGGCACTGCCGTGGTTCCTGCGGTTCCTGGCTGCACCTATGAAGAAGCGGAGAACTACGACCCTGCAGCCACTGAAGATGACGGGTCCTGTATCCTAGCTGAAGTGAACCCTTGTCCCACCGACATCGACGGAAGTGGACAGACAGCCATGCAGGATTTACTCTTGCTGCTCGGGAACTTTAGTCTCGTCTGCGACCAGTAAACACTGAACAACATCTGATATGGAAAGGGGGCTTCGGCCCCCTTTCCTTTTTCGCATGGGCCATTCGGCTGCGAATCTGGATCATTCACAACCCCCTCAACACCGAACGAATGCCGCGGGCATCCGCGAGGCGTACCTTCGCGGGCCATGTCCCCTGACCCGTCAACTTTTCACACCTGGACATTGCCCAATGGGCTGCGTTGCGTCCACCTCGAGGACGGCCGCAACGTGGGTCACTGCGGCCTGCTGATTGAGGCGGGTTCACGAGATGAGCTAAAAGGTGAAAACGGGCTGGCGCACTTCATCGAGCACTCGCTTTTCAAGGGGACGGCAAAGCGGCGCACCTTCCATATCCTAAACCGTCTCGACAGCGTCGGTGCCGAGCTCAACGCATACACCTCCAAGGAAGAGACGTGGATCACAGCTTCCTTTTTGTCGGAGCACCTGGAACGGTCGGTGGAGTTGATTGCTGATATAGCATTCAATTCCACGTTTCCCGACAAGGAAATTGCCAAGGAACGCGATGTCATCATCGATGAAATCCACGCTTGGCGGGACAACCCCGGAGAGGCCATTTTCGACGAATTCCAGTCCGTCCTCTTCTCCGACCATGCGCTCGGCGCCAACATCCTCGGCGACGAGAAGTCGGTCGGTGGCTTTGGGCGAAAAGATGTGTTGCGCTTTATCGAGCGCCAATACAGAAACGACCGACTGGTCTTTAGCTCCGTGGGCCCGATGCCCGCCAAAAAGGTCAAGCGGCTAACCGAGAAGTACCTTTCTGCACGGGAGACCGCGTCGTCGCAACTCCAGCGAATCGCACCAGAAGGCTACACGCCCCAGCGCATCGAAGGAGAGAATGCTGTCCACCAGGTACACGCCGTGATCGGAGCTCCAGGATACGGAATGGGTGACCCAAAGCGCACAGCGCTCATGCTGCTGTCCAACCACCTTGGTGGGCCAGGCATGAACGCGCGCCTGAGCCTCAACATCCGCGAGCGTTACGGGATCTGTTACAACATCGAAAGCAGCTACTTCCCTTACGCCGACACAGGTGAATTCACCGTGTATTTCGGGACCGACGTCAAGACCTACGCCCGAGCCGAACGCCTCGTGCTCAAGGAATTGCGAGATGCCCGCGAGAAGCGATTGGGCGTGGTCACCCTCAAGCAGGCCAAGCAGCAACTCATTGGTCAGATTGGACTCGGCGCAGACAGCGGCTCAGGTTGGATGTCGACCATGGGCAAGAGCATCATGCTCTACGACCGTGTCCGACCATTGGAGGAGGCCTTTCACGCCATCGACTCGGTCAGCGCCGACGATGTACTTGAAGTGGCCAACGAAATTCTCGACCCCAATCGCCTCAGCACTCTGGTGTATTTCCCGCCGAAGGGTTAGTCCCTATGACTACCCTCTAAAGGGCTGTGATACCAACCGATTACCGAGAAACTTGTAGGGGTTATAAAGGCCTGTTCGCTTCATCATCCGAATGGCGTCTTCCTTGAAAAAAGGGTTCACTGGATGGTTCATCAATTCAGGCCAAGCGGCTAAAATCAACTGCTCATACATCTTGGGGATGTACTTGTCTCGTTCATTTGTAGGTGTTGCCAATAAGGTCTCTAGGATTTTTCCTGAGCTGAATGGCGCAAATTGATGCACAACAAAATTGGTGTTCTGGGCGCCACTGCCAGCGAAATTGGTGATGTCCTGCTCCCAGTGCAGCAAATCCAGAACCCGGTACCCCGACGCTTTGACGCGAGGTGCGCTGTCTTTCATCCAACCATCGAAATAATCCAGAATGGCGGGATGCTCCACCAGATGAGCCGCCCGGACAGCATGCAACCCCGTTCGAATGGGGATGTGCTCGAGGTAGTTTTTGGCCACTTCACTGACCGTTCCTACGATCGTCATCTGATCGGGCTGATACTCTGGAAACATGCAGAAAAAACTATGGAAACGCTTGTAATTCGCCATAGACAGAGAATCTCTCACCACCCTCCAATCTGGGTGTCCCTCTTCGACTGAGTCCGTCAGTATTTGGTGAACAAACCCCTCCTTGGACATGGCCCTTGGCAATGCGAGATCTGGAAACTCAAGGTCAACACCTTGATGCTGGATCGTATAGTAGCGAATTTTCGATTTGACCTTTCGGCTCAAGGCCAGTGTAATCCGAGAATCCCAGCCAGCGGTGAGTGCCATGTTCACCTGACGGTGCTTCACAGCTTGAGCCAGTACATTTTCCAACCTTGGAACCACGTAATCCACTGCGGCGGCCGAGGTCATTGGCCGCCGTGGTTCTCTTGGAAACGTTCGCTCTGGGCGCAGAACAGCCCAGTCCAATCGATGGTTGGCCACGACCTGACGCACCCCATGAAAAGGAGTCATATCCCCCACCATTGTCCCTCGATTGGCCATCCACTTTGAGGCATGCAACCCGCGCATGTCCTCATCAAGATGGGCTGTGAGAGGCGACCAATGCGCCGACAACTTAGGGTCTGACCCACACCACTTTCCTCCACCAGACAACAAGCGGAAATAGACCTTGTGACCTGCCGCCGCATCATTGTAAACATGCACTTTTCCCTGCCGGCAATGCACCACAGAAAACCACCCAGACCAGAGGTCGATTTCATCCAAAGGCGCCTGAGATTGTAGGAGTTGCTGTGCAAGCCCATTCAAATCCAAAGTGGATTCGAGGTGATACGCAATGCCGGTTAGAAAGACCCAGTCGCTTCCCTTCTTCTCCAAAACCCAGTCCGCATCACGGTGCACATACAGCTTTAATTCTGGCACTTCAACCCCCAGCATTTGTGCTGGAAGTGGCGCGGATGGCGCTTGATCTGATGCCGCAAAAAATTTGAAAAAAGTGGTCCTTTGCATCTCAGAATGTAATGGGGGTGCGGTCTTGCACACAAGACCAACGTCCGCTTGGACTCTTCACCAACACCTTGGGAACGTCACGGCTGCAATGCCGGGACCACAACCCCAACGTATTGGCCCCCATCCGATGAACTCCAATCCAATCGCCCTCCACCAAGTCGGTAAGCCCGACTTCGTCGGCCAAAACGTCACCGGCAAAACACAGCGGCCCGACCAAACGATATGATTTTTTCGCGCCGCTCTTTTCGGTGCCTTCTGGGCTCCATGCCGTGACTTGTAGAGTCTGGCGCTTATGATACACTTGACGGACCATCAAGTCGGCACCAAAGTGCAAAAAGGCCATTCCAAGGTTCGAACCTGTGGGGGGGTGAACGTACTCTACCCGCGAAAACAAGCTGCCCACAGATTGATGTACCCACTGTCCAAACTCTGTGCTCCAAGATTGATCACTGCCAGAGGCCACCTCAGCCAAGGCGCGCCCATACTTTGCCATCCCATGCTCCTCCATGGACGCCGATAAGCCGCCACCAACATTGAGAAATGTCAAGGGGCTGGCGCCCTTTTCCTTCAGCGCCTGATTCACCTCATCTGCCAAGGAAACCAAATTGTGCGCGGCTTGAATGTGCCCCTTGATGTCGACCGCACCGCTTCCCACATGCATGTGCAGGCCCTGCACGCCCCACTTTACCGCTGCGTCTACAATGGATGCCCTGGAATCCATCGCGACGCCAAATTTCGACTGTTTGGTCGACACATCGTACATCGCGTCACCCGATGCCTGAACCAAGGGATTGACACGAATGCCGAGGCGAAAACCATGATCGGTAGGAATGCGATTCAATTCTGCCAAGCTGTTCACATTGAGCATGAGGCCCGGCAAATGTTCCGCGCACCATGAAATTTCTTTGTGGGTTTTGACGGGAGAATCAAAGACCAATTGCGCACCTGTCGCACCGGCTTTAACCGCCAGTTTCAATTCTTCCCAACTGGCGGCCTCAAGGCCAAATCCAGCATCCAGAATGAAAGAGAGAACCGCCAATTGCGGGTTGGTTTTGATGGCAATGGCGTGGTGAAAACCCATCGGAAAAGCCGACCTAAGGGCATCCAGCCTTTTGCCCAGCAATTCCAAATCAAAGGCGATGAAGGCGGTGTCGTTTTCATCGAGCAGTCCCGCATTCAAAACCTCGGGGAAAGCCCTCATGACTCTATCTTTTTTGCGGTGTTCGCAATCAGCTCCACCATGCGCTCGTCCGTCGCCCATGACGAACCGGAAGCGGCTGCGATTCGCGCACACCGGGACCCCAATGCCACGCGAAGAAACCACTTTTCGCCATAGCACACGGGCTGACCAACGAACAGCCGTTCATGGCCCAACTCAGCCTGCCAATTGCCCAAAGTCAGCAAACCAAACAACTGCTTGATGGCCGCACCATCAAAATGCCCTTCCGCGCTGCGTATCCGAAAAGAAATGATGGAGTCGTTGGTCTCAGACTGATCCGGCATCATCTCCAACTCGGGCGTTTTCTCGATGGCTGCACTCACCACGGCATTCCATTCGAAGATGGCGCGGTCTATTTTTTCACGGGACAAATCGTGGCACATTTCCATTTCGAACAGCCCACACTCCCAACGCATTCGGCTAGATCGATTCTCTTCGATGGGCAGGCATTTACGAAAGGCACCGAAGTGGGTCGGAATGTCGTTTTTCACCAAAATGTTGGTCAACCCCTTCACCGCCTCTGGAGGCTGCATCCCTATGTGTTCGGCCTGAGCCTTGGGCACCAACAATGCACCACAAAAAGGCGGCGCCTGGTAAAATTTTGATCCTGTGATCAAGACCATGGCCCCCTTACTCAACAGCGCATCCACCAATTCAGGATTTGCCCTAAACTGGCACAGGTCCACCGTCCATATCACATTCGGTAGCGGCTCGATTACGTCCAAATCGTCCTTGATCCCCGACTTGCTGCCGAACACCAAATGCACAATGACGGTCTTGTCTTGGTGCGCACCAATGAGCGCCTTGATGTCCGCTTTCCGGTCGCAAATGACTCCCTCTTCTGATCTCGCGGGCAACTCGATGACTTCACTCTCGAGGTCATTGTGAAGCAACGCCCCCTTTGCTTGAGGGGTTTGACTCGCCGTTTTCAGTGAAAAACCCCTTCCGACCACGGCCATCCTCGAACCACTGCCCAGTTCTTCGGGACAAGACAGAATGTTCAACACAGGGCGCTTCGACTGAGCCCGAGCCACAAGAAGCGGGTAATAAAGCAAGTCCGTCCCCGAGGGGCCAAAAAACACCTCAGAACGGTCATTGGGATCCAAGACCGCTTGGATTCTGGTGCGCTGCTCATCTGCCCATGCAGCATCGGATCCTGCGCCATTGAATCGTGTTTTGTTGGCCTCCATGACCATGAGCGTATCCTCGCTGAGAACACCGCATGTACATGAACCTCGGTAAAAAAGTGCCTGATAATCCAGCGGATTCAAGTTGTAGCGATTTCGATTCCCCGACTCTTCATTCAGTTCAATCCTCTCATCACCGCCTTGAACGAGCACCTCTAACCATGCATCTCCAGCCTCCTCAATCCCCACATTTTTTGTCATGGAGACTAAATTTAATGCTTTCAGTTCATGAACAAAGACAAGACGTTCATGAGAAAGCCCAATGGAAGCACGCAAGTTTCTCTACTTTCACTTTTATGCGAATTGATTTGAACCGAGTGGCTGTCATGTTGGCCCTGCTTTTTTCGTGTGCCTCTGTGAATGGTCAGACCGTTGAACTTCTCGAAGTCCGCCAAGCCTTTCAAATTCAGCTTTTGTCCATCGGACTTGGCATTTCCAACGAAGCACTGCCCATAGAGCATGCCGTGGCCATGTATCGTGTGACTTACCCGATGACCTACTTGGGGGAGAGCTACGATGCCACTGGCGCTCTTTTTTTGCCAGTAGACGACAATGGAAATCCCGTTGAATGTGCGCTTTCGACCCATACCTACATGCATGGCACCGTTTTCTTGCGTGACCAAACACCTTCATATGAAGGTTTCGAGGGCGAGCTTGGATTTTTAATGGCCGCTGAAGGCATGCTGACCATGATGCCCGATTATCTCGGACTCGGTGGCAGCGAAGATGTTCTCCACCCTTATGTCCATGCAGAATCCGAGGCAGAAGCAGGCATGGCCTTGTTGAGCGCCGTGGCCAGTTTGCAAGGCGAGTTGGGTTTTGGTCTAAATGGCGAACATTTTGTGAGCGGCTACTCTCAAGGAGGGCACGCATCCATGGCCATGGCCAAACGGATGCAAGAAGACCCAGATGCCGGCTTCCCACTGGCTGGAGCAGCACCCATGAGTGGGCCTTACGACATGTCGGGGACACAATTGCCCATGGGCATGGCCGAAGAACAATACTCCAATCCGGCCTATCTCGCCTACACCCTGTTGGCTTGGCAACAGACCTATGGCAACCTGTTTGTAGAGCTTTCTGAGATTTTTCAAGAACCCTATGCTTCTGGACTACCTGCCATGTTCGACGGAGAAACAACCGGCGAAATGATCAACGGCTACCTCGCTGGCCCAACCGCTGACATCGTGCACCCTGGCGCACTCGAAGGTCTCATGGCTGAGGGACACCCGTTTTTCTTGGCTGCTCAGGACAACGATCTTCACCAGTGGATTCCCCAGAGTCCAGTGCAGATGTACTACTGTACACTAGACGAACAGGTCTTTTACGAAAACGCCCTCGTCGCGGAAGCATGGATGACTGACAACGGCTCTCAAGCCGTGAGCACGGTCAATGGCGGCGCATTGAATCACGGTGGATGCGCCATTTCGGCCATTTTTGACGGGACCGTTTGGATCAATGGCCAAGCCGCCTTGTGCAGCCCAACTGCAGTTCAAAACGTCATTCCTGAGCATCAACTGCAGCTCACATGGCGCAGCACAGAAGCAGGCCTAATGGTTGAAGGCCTTCGAATAGGAGAGGCCTGGACCTTATTTGGCATGGATGGTCGTGTGCTTCGCTCAGGAATCACCCGAAGCGTTCCCCTGCGCGTTGATGCTCCTGCAGGAGTCTCCCTCTTTCGAGCCAATGACGGGCGATTCGCCCGCCTGTTTCAGGACTAATCCTTGGTTTCTGCCTCAATCTGGACTTCGCGGGGGGCGATGGTTTCGCGCCCAAAACGATGGCTTCCCCACCCCAAACCCATTTGCAGCAAAAGCAAAGTGAGGGCAAGGGTGGCGGCCAAAATTTCGTGGGCCACAGCGGTCCACCCCTCCATGGAAAACGACAACCTGAGGATGATGGTGGCCACCACGAACCCTGAGTTCCGGAGGATTAAACCATAATCGGAGAGGTAACGCAAGGAGGTCACCAACAAGACCACATCCACAAAAATCAACGCGGTAAAGAAATCACCATAAAAGATGGAGTTGGGGTCGATTGGATGGGCATTGCCACCACCGGCATAGACCACCAAGTCTGTGAGCCAGTGCCCAAAGCTCCACGCGGCCAATGCGGCCAAGACCACACACAGGAGGGCCGCCAAATGGCGTTTAAATCGAATAAAACGGGCCAAGTCCACTTCTTCTAAACGCGCCTGTCTCCTCGGCAGAATCCGGTAAAACCCCACCAAAGCAGCACCCAGCAACACCGCGCCGACGATGTGCGGAAAAAAGGCATCTTCCCAAGGCATGGTGGCTTGCGTTGCGCCGCCCTCCTGCAATGCAGACAAGTCCCTGAAAACCGATCGGATTTCAATCAAAGACACAATCTCCAGCTGCTTGCCCATGGACCGAGCAAAGGAGGAGGGCAAATGAAAGACCAACAGGTAGACTTCGGCCACCAAAATGGCCGAAAATGGCGTGTACAGAATGTGCAAAGGATGTCCGAACAAACTCTCTGGCATTCGAAACGGCAGCCATCCTGCTTCATGCATGACAAACAGGATGCAATGCAACAAAAACAACACCATAGAAGCCCTGACGAGTCCATGCTCAACCGCCTTTCTGGCGCTGGCACTCAACAAGAAATCTGCTAAACGATCAAGGGGCCGAAGAAAGGTATTCAAAGGGAGGCTTTGCTGCC
>Ga0208971_1002119_pt1 | contig 10926 bp, 13 predicted proteins | sample AOAMet1_18_M0_10_2_FD_188229 | JGI IMG/M metagenome (GOLD analysis project Ga0208971, IMG submission 188229) | Ammonia-oxidizing marine microbial communities from Monterey Bay, California, USA - CAN11_18_M0_10 (SPAdes) | ecosystem: Environmental > Aquatic > Marine > Intertidal zone | place... | reverse complement strand
TTATTAAGAAAGCCTAAATCAAACGGTGCGTTATGAATTATTAACGTTGCACCATCGATAAAAGAAAGAAGGTCTTCGGATATTTGATTAAATTGAGGTTTATTAATCAAAAATTTATCTGTTATTCCATGAATGTTAACGGACTCACCAACATTTCTATTAGGCTGAATATATTTATGAAACTCTGTGTTTGTTATTTCTCTATTTAGAATTTGAACGGCACCAACTTCAATAATACGGTGACCTTCTTTAGGGTCAATACCAGTTGTCTCTGTGTCAAGCACAATAAGTCTTTCCATGTTGGGCATAATAACGTAAAATTGATTCATTTTATCATCTGATTTATAAAGGTTAATTAAGATTATGGCAAGAGTAACGGTAGAAGATTGTTTAGACAAAGTAGAGAATAGATTTCAATTAGTTTTGATTGCTGCAAAACGTGCGCACCAGTTAAATTCTGGAGGATACAGAACAACCCTTGATGCTGGGAAAGATAAGCCAACGGTATTAGCCTTGAGAGAGATAGAGGCTGACCTAATTGATGCGTCTATTTTGACTGAAGAATACGCAATGGAAGAAGAGCTTAATGCTCATGATAAACTCACCCAAGAGGCAAAGATGAGTGAGGTAGAAGCCGAGCTATCTGAAGTAACTCTTGATGCTAAAGCAGAAAGTGATGATCTGGCAATAAAGGAAGAGGAAGAGTAAAACTTTTTTCTTAAGCTATTAAAAAATGACGCTTTTGCGTCATTTTTTTTGCAAGATTCAATTTATTTTTTTCTTAATTCATTTGGATGACTTTGGTAACATGGTTTTTTTGATACATCAATATTAAGAGGAATGATATGACATACCCAATCATGCAAAGTGATAGAGAGCCATTAATTAATGCTGATACTTATCAGTCTATGTATGAGCATTCAATAAATAACCCGGATGAATTTTGGGCAGAGCAAGCCGAGACTTTTATTGATTGGGATAGAAAATGGGACAAAGTTTCTGACGTTGATTTTTCAAAAGGTAAGATTGCTTGGTTTGAAGGCGCAACTTTAAACGTTTCATACAATTGTCTAGATCGCCACTTACCTAAGCGTGCTGACCAAGTGGCAATTATTTGGGAGGGTGATGATCCAAATTCTAGTGAGTCAATAACCTACAAAGAGCTTCATAAGAGGGTTTGCAAATTTGCAAATGGTATGAAAGATTTGGGGGTTGTAAAGGGCGACCGTATTTGTTTGTATATGCCTATGATTGTTGAGGCAACTATTGCTATGCTTGCATGTGCAAGGCTTGGAGCAATTCATTCAGTTGTTTTTGGTGGGTTTTCACCTGATGCACTCAGAGATAGAATTCTTGATAGTGAGTGTAAATTAGTCATTACTGCTGACGAGGGGGTTCGTGGCGGTAAATCTGTCCCATTAAAAGCTAATGTAGATATAGCTACAAAAGATTGCGATTGTGTTGATTTTATTGTAGTTGTTAAAAGAACTGGTGGAGAGGTAAGTTGGAATGAGAGAGATGTTTGGTATCACGATCTAGTAGAAGATGCATCAGATAATTTTCCGTGTGAAATGTTTGACGCTGAAAATCCTTTATTTATTCTTTATACCTCGGGCTCAACAGGAAAGCCAAAAGGAGTTCTTCATACTTCGGGTGGTTATTTGCTCTATGCGTCAATGACTCATAGATACACTTTTGACTATCAAGAGGGTGATATCTATTGGTGTACTGCAGATGTCGGTTGGGTTACAGGCCACTCCTATATTGTCTATGGACCACTTGCAAATGGTGGGACAACTTTAATGTTTGAAGGAATTCCTACTTACCCAGATGCGTCAAGGTTTTGGCAGGTTGTTGATAAGCATCAGGTTAATATTTTTTATACTGCTCCAACAGCAATTAGATCTTTAATGGGTGCAGGAAATGAACTTGTTCAAAAGACCTCTAGATCTAGCTTAAAGATTTTAGGTACTGTCGGAGAACCTATAAATCCTGAAGCATGGGAATGGTATTACAATGTTATAGGTGAAAAAAAGTGTCCAGTTGTTGATACATGGTGGCAAACCGAAACAGGTGGCCATATGATTACACCGATGCCTTTTGCAACTCCTTTAAAGCCTGGTTCGGCAACTAAGCCATTTTTTGGAGTTGAGCCACAAGTCTTAAGTGAAAGTGGTGAAGTATTAGAAGGCGAGGCTTCAGGAGTGCTTGTGCTCGCTCGCTCTTGGCCGGGTCAAATGAGGACTTTATATAACAACCATGAGCGATTTATGGAGGCATATTTTACAACCTACCCAGGGAAATATTTTGCAGGTGATGGTGTTAAGCGCGACTCTGATGGCTATTACTGGATCACTGGAAGAGTCGATGATGTTTTAAACATATCTGGACATCGTCTTGGAACAGCAGAAATTGAATCTGCCCTAGTCCTTCATAGAAATGTCAGTGAAGCTGCAGTTGTTGGTATGCCTCACGATATAAAAGGACAGGGTATTTATGCTTATGTATCTCTTATGGCTGGAGCTGATGGTACAGTTGAGCTTAAAAAAGACCTCGTGGCTCTTGTTAGAAAAGAGATTGGGCCAATTGCAACGGTTGATAAAATTCAATTTGCACAGGGCCTTCCAAAAACAAGGTCTGGAAAAATTATGAGACGCATTCTAAGAAAAATAGCTGAGAATGATTATTCTAATTTGGGAGATACTTCAACTCTAGCTGAGCCTGGCGTTGTTGATGATCTAATTTCCAACAGAGTTAAATAATTACAATCTTATAGGCGAATAAATATAGCTAGTAACCATGAATGCGATACTTTATTTCATAGTATTACTTGCCTGGGGGTCGTCATGGTTCGCTATTAGTTTTCAGTTGGGTGATGTTGCGCCTCAGGTTTCAATAGCTTGGCGTTTTTTGCTTGCATCGTTTATGCTTTTTATTTGGTGCTATGCACGAGGTCTTAAACTTTCTTTTTCTTGGCGAGCCCATTCCAGCTGGCTTTTATTAGGATTTTTTCTATTTTGTGTTAACTATATTTGCGCTTACTTTGGAACTTTTTACTTAGCATCAGGTTTAGTTTGCCTTATTTTCTCAACTCTTACTTTGTTTACTGTTTTTAATGGTTTTATTTTTTTTAAAAAACCCATTAGACTGCCCATATTGTTTGGCGCAATAGTTGGGATTTTAGGGTTGTCAATAATATTTTCAAATGAGATTAGTAATACTGATTGGTCTCTAGAATCAGGAATTGTAAAAGGCTTTCTTTGGATGCTTCTTGCAACTTTCTTTGCCTCAATAGGTATGTTACTATCTGGTCAAATGCAAGCTCGAAAAATGCCTCTAGTACAGAGTAATGCATTTAGTATGCTGTACGGTTCTCTTATCATTGTTACTTATGTTTCTGTTAGTGATATTAGTTTCAGTTTTAGTACAAGTTATAGCTATGTTATATCTCTCATTTATCTATCGCTAGTAGCCTCTGTAATTGGTTTTGGTGTTTATCTTAAGCTTGTAGGAAATATTGGCGCTGATAAGGCTTCATATGTTAATATTTTTACCCCAACGATTGCATTATTTCTCTCAACTTTATTTGAAAACTATCAGTGGAGTTGGACCGGTCTAGTTGGCGTTGCTCTAATTATTATTGGAAATATAATAGTTCTTTATACTAAGCCTGTTACTACATAGTTAATAACTAGACTTTTATTTATCTGGGCCATTTTTTTTATTCATTTCAGATTCAATTTTATCCATCATAGTATTATGTGCTTCATCACTCCAGTCATTAGTGTTTGTTGTTGATTGATCATCTTTCAAATTCTTATCATTTTTTCTAACTTTAAACATGGGTGCAAACATTAACCCTGCTTCAAATAAAAGCCAAATAGGTATTGCTATAAGTATTTGAGATATTACATCAGGTGGTGTTAAGACCATGCCAATTACAAAAGCTCCTATGATAATGTAGGGGCGGTTTTTTTTGAGTTTACTAACTGTTGTTACGTTAAACATGATTAACAAAATTGTAGCAACAGGGACCTCAAAGGCAACTCCAAAAGCAAAAGAAACCTTCAAAATAAAATCTAGATAGTACTGTATATCTGGAGCAAACTCTACTGAAGTTGGACCAACAGAAGATAGGAAATTAAATATCACTGGAAAAACAATATAAAAAGCAAAGAATAGTCCTAAATAAAACAAAACAGTTGAGGATATTACTAAAGGTAGTACTAATTTTTTTTCATGCTGGTAGAGTGCTGGAGCGGTGAACTGCCATATTTTAAAAAGTAAATAAGGCAGAGCTAAATAAATAGCAAGTATTAGTGACATTTTAAGTGGCGTTAAAAAAGGAGAGATAACACCAATAGCAATTAGATTTGAGCCTGGTATGACAGCTAAAATAGGTGCAGCGATAAAGCTATATATATCTTCAGAAAATGGGAAAAGAGCGGCAAAAAGTAACGCAATTGCAATAATTGACCTTAAGAGTGCGCTTCTAAGCTCAACTAGGTGTTGAACAATAGGCATTTTATTTTTCATCTTTTAAGGAATTAATAACTTTATCACCTTCTTGTTTTATGATATCACTGATATCACCAACTTCTGAAAGAGACTGTGAGATTGATGAACTCTCTTCTGAGAAAGAAACTGCCTCATTAAGTTTTTCAGTCTCGAGCTCATCATTGATTTCATTTTTAATTTTAGTTGTAAAGGCTTTTAGCTTTCCTGCATAGAGACCCGCTTTTCGAGCAAGTGCTGGCATTTTTTCAGGACCTACAACGATGAGTGTAATAACAGCAATTAAGCCAAATTCCCAAAAGCCAAAATCAAACATAGTCTAGAGTTCTTATTAATATTAAGTTGATAGAAGAAATGAATATTATTGAATTACAGCAAAAATCTATTGAAAGTAAAAGTATTTATAAACAAGAATAAGATGGATCTTTTTTTATTTATTTTCAGAGCTATCATCAGAAGCTTTAATTTCACCTTCAATGACATCTTCTTTTTTTTCAGTTTCTTTCATAGTTGACTTGAAACCTTTAATAGCTCCACCAAGGTCACTACCAATATTTTTGAGGCGTTTACCACCAAAAATAAGTAATACAATTGCTAGGATAATAATCAGTTCAGTCGGCGAAGGCATCATTTTTTACTCCATTATTTATTTGCTACAATAGTATTGAATCTAAAGTTGATTTTATCACTTTATCCCTGCATTTATATCAAATATAACTATTGGGCTTGTAAATGCTCATTTGCAAGTTCAAGCTCAAATAAAGTTAACTCTAGATCCATTTCAGAATTTGATAAAGTATCTTTTGTCTTTTTTAAAGTGTTCTCAAGCTCTATAAGTTTAGAATTACTTTCCTTTAAAGTTGATTCGAGAAGAATATAACTTTCCTGGCTTGATCTTAATTCGTTTTCAATTACCTGTACTTTGCTTGTAGAAAGGATTAGTTTTTGCTTTGTTGTATTTAGTTCATCTAGCGAAGTTACAAGTTGAGCATCAAGCTCATCAAGCTGTAACTGAAGATTTAAGAGGCGGGACTTATATTGTTCAACCTCATCACTATTGCCGATAGTGATAATTACTGGATCTGCAGGTTTTGCGTTGAATTGTGAATAGGAGTAACCAATAAAAAATATTACAATTATTGAAAGTAAATAAAAGGCTATTCTTTGGTTCATTTTTTATCTTCTATTCATTAAGCTCGAGTATATAGTAGATTTTTAATAATTAAGATTTATTATCAACCTTGAATCCATTTAGCAGCATCTTTAGCATAGTATGTCAATATGGCGTCTGCCCCTGCTCTTTTGAAGCAAAGCAGAGTTTCAAGAACAGTTGATTTTTCATCAATCCATTTATTTTGACTGGCTGCTTTTAGCATGGCATACTCTCCACTTACATGATAAGCGAAAGTTGGAACGCCAAAAGTTTGTTTTACATTGGATACAATATCAAGGTAGGGGAGTCCAGGTTTAATCATTACCATGTCAGCACCTTCTGCAATATCAAGTTCAACTTCACGAAGTGCCTCGTTCGAGTTTCCAGGATCCATTTGATAAGTTTTTTTATCAGCCTTACCAAGGCTTCCTGAAGAGCCAACAGCATCTCGAAAGGGACCATAAAATGAAGAGGCATACTTGGCGGAGTATGCAAGGATATTTGTGTGAATAAGACCGTACTCCTCTAGTGCTTGACGAATAGCACCAATTCTTCCATCCATCATGTCAGATGGAGCTACAATGTCAGCGCCTGCTTGAGCGTGTGATATTGCTTGCTTGATGAGAACTTCAACCGTTTCATCATTCATTACATAACCGTTGTTATCTATAAGTCCGTCCTGTCCATGGCTGGTGAACGGGTCAAGAGCAACATCGGTAATAACTGCCAGCTCTGGAAAGCTTCTTTTGAGTTCTCTGACAGCTCTCTGAATAAGGCCATCAGGATTGTAAGATTCTTCTGCTTCAAGCGATTTTTTTTCGGAAGAAATGACAGGAAATAAGGCGATCGCTGGAATTTTTAAATTGACAATTTCTTTGGCTTCGATAAGTAATTGATCGATACTCAACCTTTCAATTCCTGGCATTGAGTCGATCTTTTCTTTTTTGTTTTTACCCTCTACAATAAAGAGAGGATAGATAAGATCGCTAGCACTTAGAGAGTTTTCACGAACGAGTGAACGATTAAATTCGTGTTTCCTCATTCTTCTTGGTCTATGAGTTAAAATGGACATTTCTACTTTTAAAGTAACATTAACTAAATTATACAATAATGAAGCAATCATCCGAAACACTTACCAGTCTATCAAGCATTAATGAGTCATTTGTCAAGCCTTTTCCTAATTCAACTAAAGTATTCGCCAAGGGTTCTCGTGATGACATAATGGTCCCAATGAGGCAAATTGAGCTTACCGATACGATTGGTGACTTAGCTGAAAAAAATGACCCAATTCACGTCTACGACACCTCAGGTCCCTATACAGATCCTACCAAATCAATTAGCTATAGAGATGGCATTGACTCTCTTCGCTCTAACTGGATAGAAGAGCGAGGTGATACAGAAGTGCTTGATGGTGTGAGTTCAAGTTTTTCTAATGAGCGACTTCATAATAAGCAGCTTGACGAGTTAAGATTTGAGCATCTTAGAGCTCCAAGAAGAGCAAAAAAAGGAAAAAATGTTACCCAAATGCATTATGCAAGAATGGGTATTATTACTCCTGAAATGGAATTTATTGCTATTAGAGAGAACTGTCTTTGGCAAGAATATCAAGATCAAATTGGACAGCACGAAGGTGAAAATTTTGGTGCTTCTACACCAAAATTAATAACTCCTGAATTTGTAAGAGATGAAGTAGCTCGAGGGCGCGCTATTATTCCTAATAATATCAACCATCCTGAGACAGAACCGATGATTGTTGGCAGAAACTTTTTAGTTAAGATTAATGGTAATATTGGTAATTCTGCACTAGGTTCATCGATTGATGAAGAGGTTGGAAAGATGGTTTGGGGAGTTCGCTGGGGAGCTGACACAATCATGGACCTTTCAACGGGGAAAAACATTCATGAAACTCGTGAATGGATTATTCGTAATTCGCCCGTACCAGTAGGAACTGTACCTATCTATCAGGCACTTGAAAAGGTTAAGGGTGTCGCAGAAGATTTAACTTGGGAAGTGTTTAGGGATACCTTAATTGAGCAAGCCGAACAAGGAGTTGACTACTTTACAATACACGCTGGCGTTAGACTTAAGTATGTTCCCTTGACTATGGAAAGAGTTACTGGAATCGTTTCTCGTGGCGGCTCAATTATGGCTAAATGGTGCCTTGCTCATCATACAGAAAGCTTTATTTATACCCACTTTGAAGATATTTGTGAAATCATGAAGGCTTACGACGTAACTTTTTCATTAGGCGATGGCCTAAGACCAGGCTGTATAGCTGATGCTAATGATGCTGCCCAGTTTGGCGAGTTAGAAACATTGGGTGAGCTAACAAAAATTGCGTGGAAACATGACGTTCAAACATTCATTGAGGGTCCCGGACATGTGCCAATGCATATGATTAAAGATAACATGGAAAAGCAATTAAAGGAGTGTGGAGAGGCACCTTTTTACACATTAGGTCCTCTGACAACAGATATAGCGCCAGGTTATGACCACATCACCTCAGCTATAGGAGCAGCCCAGATAGGCTGGTATGGCTGCGCGATGCTTTGCTATGTGACTCCTAAAGAGCACTTAGGTCTGCCTAATCAAGATGATGTTAAGACAGGAATAATTACCTATAAGATTGCTGCGCATGCCGCAGATTTAGCAAAAGGACACCCTGGAGCTCAGGTACGCGACAACGCTCTTTCTAAGGCACGATTTGAGTTTAGGTGGGAGGATCAGTTTAATCTGGCATTAGACCCTGATACTGCTAGAAGTTTTCATGATGAGACGTTGCCAAAGCAGGCCGCTAAAACTGCACATTTTTGTTCTATGTGCGGACCCAAGTTCTGCTCAATGAAAATCTCTCAAGATATTAAAGGTTTGAATAGTGAAGAAATTAAAAAAATTCAAGAGATACAAATTGAGATGGATAAAAAATCTGAAGAGTTCTTAAGTAACGATAGTGAAATCTATTTAAAGGAAGGCGCTTAAAAGTTTTTTATTACATTTAAGTTTTAATATAGGGCTTTATTAAGTTCATTAACCTTGTTACTGCGCCGCGATGACTTTCGAAGCATGCTTTTGCGTTGAGTCCTAGTTTCTCTCTTTTTTCATTATCTGAAAGCAGATCAGAAACGGACTGCAATAGTTCATCAGCGTTATTAACCTGAACTGCTGAGTTACTTTCTAAAAGCATCTTAGAAACCTCTTCAAAGTTAAAAACACTTGGACCATAAATGATTGGTTTTGATGAAGCTGCTGCTTCAAGCATATTTTGACCGCCAGTATTTGAAAGGCTTCCTCCAATAAATGCAATATCACAGATGCTGTAATAAGACATCATTTCACCCATACTGTCACCTATTAAGAACTCAGTCATATCATCACACTTAAGTTCATCAGATCTTCTTTTTACATTGAGTTTATTATCATTAACTAGATTAAAGACCTCATCAAACCTTTCAGGGTGTCTTGGAATAATTAGCATAATGGCTTGAAGTTTATGTTTTAGCTTTAGGTAGCTTTGAATAATTTGCTTTTCTTCCCCATCTCGAGTGCTTGCAAAAACCACAACCTTCCTTTCTCCGACTATATTTTGTAAAGATTTCGTGATCTCAGAGCTAGATAATTCATTGCTATCAAACTTTAGATTTCCAGTTGTAATAACTTTGTCTTGTTGAGCTCCAAGTAACAAGAAGCGTTCACTTGACTGATTATTTTGAGTAGCTATTAAGGTTAATTTATTGATTGTTTTGCGAATTAGATTTGATGAAAATTTTTGATATTTTTTGAAAGAACGTTCAGAAAGACGGGCATTAACAAGTACTACTGGTATCCTTTTTTTATTGAGCTTATGAGCGAGGTTAGGCCAAATCTCTGTTTCTAGCAAAATACAAGCAAGGGGATTAATTTTTTTGATAAAAGACTCTAAAATTAATGGTTCATCAAAAGGGAAGAAATGGTGTGTTACTCTTTCCTGGTAATACCTCTTTACTGCTTCTGCACCAGTAATAGTGGTTGTAGTAATTACCAATTTGTGATCAGAGAAATCTTTAAAAAGTTGATCAATCAAAGGCCTAGCTGCATTGAATTCACCTACCGAAACGCAATGAATCCAGATCACTTTACCTGTGGTTTTAGTAACAAAGCCTAGTTGATTTTTAAGTTTAGTTTTCCAGAGAGACTTTTTTCGCTCTTTCGTTATTATTTTAAGAACTGCAATTTCGATGCTTACATAGAGTAGTAGTGTGTATATAAATCGGTTCATCTAATGCTTTTAAAGACCCATCTTTTTGTTATTAATAATTATTTTCAATTTCTAGTTCAAGTTATTTCTTTATTAGTTGTTTGGGTATTAACCAAATTAGAGGGTAATTCACTTCTTATTTTTGGAGTCTTATATTCATTTGTTCCAGTACTAATATTATTGTATTTAAATTTATATTCATTTAATTATAAGTATGAAAAAATTTAAGACAGAGTGGGAAATCAATAAAAATTGGCAACTCTTGTTTCCATTGATCGGACTCGGTTCCTTAGGGTATAGTGCTTTTAAAATCACCTTTTTACTACCGTTTACAGCATTATACATCACCCTCCCTTCTGCCTTGGTCGTGTTTTATGTATTATTAAAAATAGTAGTGTTTGCTATCAAAAAATTAGAATCCAAATGGATTGTTAATCAGCGATGGGAACTCATTCGAATATTTATAGTATTTGCGATTACAGGATCCTCTTCCGTATATGTTGGACGTCCAATCATTAAATGGATGGGAATTACTCCAGAAAATTTACATCCGTTATTCTATTGGATTTTATTTATCACAATCAGCTTGTTTTTCTATCAAGTATTACTAGTACTTTTCGGTTGGATTTTTGGTCAATTTCAATTTTTTTGGAATTTTGAGAAGAAAATGATTCGCCGTTTCGGATTGGGAAGATTATTAGATAATTAATTATTGTTAAGCACCTTATCGAAATAGTAGTTATAAAACCACATGATAGTAAAGGTGGGTATTACATCTAATACTGGGAGTGTTTCTTCGATAAAAACAAGTAGTCCTGCTATTTTTCCTTTTTTACCCCCATACAATTGAGTCATTAAATAGGCCGATAAAGGAGCCCATAAAATATCAAAGAGAGGAATTACAAAAGACACATACCCCAACCCATCAAAACACAATCCCAAAAGAAATTTTGTTGTTTTAGATGAATTATGGAGGCTCATAATGAATTGGTTTAAAAAGGTTTACTTTAAAATAGAATTAAAA
>Ga0208971_1002118_pt1 | contig 10926 bp, 8 predicted proteins | sample AOAMet1_18_M0_10_2_FD_188229 | JGI IMG/M metagenome (GOLD analysis project Ga0208971, IMG submission 188229) | Ammonia-oxidizing marine microbial communities from Monterey Bay, California, USA - CAN11_18_M0_10 (SPAdes) | ecosystem: Environmental > Aquatic > Marine > Intertidal zone | place... | reverse complement strand
TCATTCTCATATATTAAAAGTCATGTTTGATAAAAAGAACAACTTACTTCATATGAATCCTGGTGCAATTGGTGATTATGGAATACACAAAGTAAAAACGATACTCAGCTTTAAAATTGAAGGAAAAGAAATTAAAGATTTAAAAGTAATTGAATTTCCTAGAAGTAAAAAAGATTAGCGAATCCTGTCTGCTGATTTTACCAATTTCTCATCTTTCTTGATGAAATATGCTGAAAGAAATAAAATGATATAAGGTATTATTAAAAGACTACCACCATAATATAATACTTCCAAAGATTCATCTCTAGTAAATATAAACAAGAAAAAAGAAACTGTAATTGCAGTTCTAGCAAATGACACTATCTTAATCTGTCTTAATCGATTTTTAAACTGAAAAATAGAAAAAATAGACAATAAAATGGACAGCATCAAAAACAATGAAGGATATTGTAATTCATTCATTATTATGACATCTCCTTCTGTAGTTATATAAACAGGAGCATAAAATAAAATCACTAAACTCACTATTGCTGAAAAAAATAAAAATAGGGATTGGACTCTTTGAATCATAGTTTTAAGTATTTAATGCAAAACTAATTAAAAATGTAGGATTTGCCCATCTATTAAAAAAATTGTATTATTGCACAACTTATCTAAAGAAACACCCCCTAAAAACATCTTGAAAACTCACAAAGCTACAACCGAATTAAGATTATTTAATAAAAAATATATATGTACAAATTAGACGAATTAAACGCAAAGAAAGTTGCTGATTTAAAAGCAATTGCGCAAGAGTTAAACATAAAAAAGTTTGACAAATTAAAAAAACAAGATTTAGCTTATGCTATCTTGGATCATCAAGCAGAAAATGCTAAACCTCAGCCAATAGTTGAGAAAAAACAAAGACCAAGAACTAAGCCAACTCAAAATAAAGTTGAGAAAGTAGAACAAACCAAACCTCAACAAAATAAAGAAGGAGAAAAGACTGATAAAAAACCAGTTCATAATCACCCTAAAAAAGATGTAGAACAAAAGAAAGAACACAAAAAACCTGTTCATAATCATCCAAAGAAAGAAGGTGAACACAAGAAACCAGTTCACAATCATACTAAAAAAGATGGTGAGGAGAAAAAAGAACACAAAAAACCTGTTCACAACCATCCTAAAAAAGAGGAAAATACTCACCCAAAACCTAAGCACAACAACAATAAAAACCAAAACCCTAATCAGAAAATATCAAAATATGACTATGATTTTGATGGAATAATTAATACTGAAGGAGTAATTGAGATTATGCCTGATGGATATGGTTTTATGAGGTCAAGTGATTATCACTATTTATCATCACCTGATGATGTATATGTTTCTCACTCTCAAATTAAATTATTTGGATTAAAAACGGGTGACACTATTAAAGGTACTGTTCGACCGCCAAAAACTGGTGAAAAATATTTTCCTTTAATACAAGTAGAAAGTATTAATGGGCGTGATCCAGGAATTGTGAGAGATAGAATTCCTTTCCACCATTTAACACCACTTTTCCCTTATGAAAAATTCAACCTTTTAGGAAATGGGCATAATAATGTGTCTATAAGAATGCTAGATATTTTTACGCCTCTTGGGAAAGGACAAAGAGGATTAATTGTAGCTCAACCTAAAACTGGTAAAACAGTACTTTTAAAGGATATTGCAAATGCAATTGCTGACAATCACCCAGAGGTTTATATGATTATTCTTTTAATTGACGAAAGACCTGAAGAGGTTACAGATATGGAAAGAAGTGTAAATGCAGAAGTGATTGCTTCTACTTTTGATGAGCCAGCAAGCAGACATGTAAAGGTAGCTGATATTGTATTGGAGAAAGCAAAAAGAATGGTAGAATGCGGACATGATGTGGTTATCTTGTTGGATTCAATTACGCGTTTGGCAAGAGCTTACAATACTGTGCAACCTGCTTCAGGGAAAATATTGAGTGGTGGTGTGGATGCTAATGCATTACATAAACCTAAGCGTTTCTTTGGTGCTGCTCGTAAAATTGAGAAAGGTGGTTCATTAACTATTTTAGCGACTGCTCTTACGGAAACAGGAAGTAAAATGGATGAGGTGATCTTTGAAGAATTTAAAGGCACAGGTAATATGGAACTACAATTGGATAGAAAAATTGCAAATAGAAGAATATATCCTGCTGTTGATTTAGTTTCTTCTTCTACTAGACGTGAGGATTTATTACTAGATAAAGAACACATACAAAGAATTTGGGTACTTAGGAATTATTTAGCAGACATGAACCCAATTGAAGCAATTGAATTTATGAAAGATAGATTGCAAAAAACAAAAGACAATACTGAGTTTTTGGTAACTATGAATGGGTAATTGCTAATGTAGCAATTGACCAATTATACAATGTAACAATAAATCCCTACCGAATTGGTGGGGATTTTATTTTCTAAGCACTCCATAAATCACACTCCCACTTCCAGTCATACTCGCATAAATAGCACCATCAGCATAAAGATTTGCTTTCATTTTTGATAATTCAGGATGCTTTTTAAAAGCAGAAACTTCAAAATCATTTCTCAATTCTTCTTTCCAGTTTGCTATGGGTTTACTTATCAAATCCAACAAATTAGCTTCATCCTTTTTTGGTATTACACCACCATAAGCCTCAGAAGTAGAAATATGCAATTCAGGAAAAATAAACTTGATCTCATAATCTGATAAATCCAAATCAATGGCAGTCATTTGCTCCCCTATTCCAGTTACATATTTTGGAGTATTCTCAATAAAAAATGGGCAATCAGCACCCAACTCTAAAGCATATTTTTCTAACTGATTATTTGTGAGATTTAACTCAAATAACTCATTCAATGCTTTTAATACAAAAGCGCCATCTGCAGAACCACCTCCCAGTCCAGCTCCAATAGGAATCATTTTATGCAGATGTATCTTGACATTTCCTACATCATAATCAGCTTTTAATAAATCAAAGGCCTTAGTACAAATATTGTTATCACCAGGAATAGCAATTCCAGAACTGCTAAAAGAAAAGTCATCAGAAGTAATGATTTCTAAAATATCATACAACTCACTAACAGGATAAAAAACAGAGGATAATTCATGGTATCCATCTTCTCTTTTATTCAGCACATTTAAGCCGATATTTATTTTCGCATTAGGATATACAATCATACTATATTTGAGTTTTCAACAACAAAAGTAATCAACTCATAATTTATAGGGCTTCACAAATCATTTTATTTAACTTTGTTGTCCTTTAAAAAATAAAATTGAATGGATTATTTAGCATTTGAAAAACCAATTGAAGAACTAGTTATTAAGCTTGAAAAGGCTAAAGAACTAGGAAAAGATGGATCAGTAGATGTTAGTAAGACAGTTGCTGATATTGAGAATAATATTAAAGATACAAGAACTGAAATTTACAATAATTTAAGCTCTTGGGAGAAAGTACAACTTTCTCGTCATCCTCAAAGACCTTATACTTTAGATTACATTGAGGCTTTATCAGAAGGCGATTTTTTAGAATTACATGGAGATAGAGGTGTAAAAGATGATAAAGCAATGATTGGAGGTTGGGGAACGATCGGGAAGCAATCTGTAATGTTTATCGGGCAACAAAAAGGAAGAAATACCAAAGAAAGACAATACAGAAACTTTGGAATGGCTAACCCTGAAGGATACAGAAAAGCTTTACGCCTTATGAAAATGGCCGAAAAATTTGGCAAGCCAGTTGTTTGCTTAATTGACACTCCGGGTGCATTCCCAGGATTGGAAGCTGAAGAAAGAGGACAAGGAGAAGCTATTGCTCGTAATATCCTTGAAATGACTAAACTTGAGGTGCCGATTATTGTTGTTATTATTGGTGAAGGAGCATCAGGGGGGGCTTTAGGAATAGGTGTTGGAGATAAAATTTTGATGCTAAATAACGCATGGTATTCTGTAATATCTCCTGAAAACTGCTCTACAATATTATGGGGAAGTTGGGAGCACAAAGAAACTGCAGCTGATGCTTTAAAACTTACAGCTAAGGACATGAAAAAAATAGGATTGGTTGATGATATCATTAAAGAACCTCTTGGTGGTGCGCATACTTTTCCTGAAGAAACTTTTAAAATAGTTAAGAAATCAATCAGCAAAGCAATAAAAGAATTTATTGATACTGAAAAAGATACTTTAGTTCATGATAGAATGGAAAAATTCTCAAATATGGGAGTTGTAAACGAATAAGAAATGGCAAAAAAAGTAGGAAAAAGAACATTAAAAGCAACACCAACAAGTCAGATTGATGGAAAATTGCAACCACAAGCACTTGAGCTTGAAAAAGCTGTACTTGGTGCTTTAATGATTGATAACGAATCATTATCTGACGCTATTGATTCCCTACAAGCCGAATATTTTTACGCTCCAAAACATCAGAAAATTTTTGAAGCAATTGTTAATTTATTTAACAACACTCAGCCAGTTGATATCCTTACAGTTTCAGAGGAGCTAAAAAGAATGGAAATGTTTAAAGAAATTGGTGGCTTAGCTTACATTTCTGAACTAACAAACAATGTTTCTTCTTCATCCAACACAGAGTTTCACGCAAGAATTATAGCTGAAAAATTTATTAAAAGATCACTTATTAATATCTCAAGGAAAATCAGTAATGATGCTTTTGATGATTCAGTTGATATTTTTGATTTACTAAATGATGCAGAGGCAAATCTCTTTACTGTAACAGAAGGAACACTTAGAAAGAGTTATGATAAAATGAGCTCTTTAATTAAAGGAGCGCTTGAAAATATTGAAACCCTTAGGAATAAAGAAGATGGATTAAGTGGTGTTCCATCAGGATTTACGAATGTAGATAGAGTAACTTCTGGTTGGCAAAAATCTGACTTAGTAATTGTAGCAGCAAGACCAGGAATGGGTAAAACTGCATTTGCTTTAACAATGGCAAGAAATGTTGCTGTTGACCATAATACTCCTATCGGATTTTTCTCATTGGAGATGTCATCAGAGCAACTGGTAAACAGACTCATTGCATCAGAAGCTGAGCTTGGCGCATCAAAATTAAGAAAAGGAGATTTAGCTGACCATGAGATGGTGCAACTTCATGAAAAAATTAAACACCTTTCAGAAGCACCTATTTTTATTGATGACACACCTGGTTTATCCATTTTTGAACTTAGAGCAAAAGCAAGAAGACTTGTTAAAAACCATGGTGTAGGAATTATCATGATTGATTACTTACAACTAATGACTGCAGGAGGAACAGGTGGGAATAGAGAACAAGAAATATCTACTATTTCCAGATCCTTAAAAGGAATTGCAAAAGAATTAAAAATACCAGTAATTGCACTTTCTCAAGTAAATAGAGGGGTGGAAAGTAGAACTGGAGTTGGAAGTAAAAGGCCAATGCTTTCTGACCTTAGAGAATCTGGTGCAATTGAGCAAGATGCAGATATTGTAACATTTATTTATCGCCCTGAATACTACAAAATTTATGAATGGGATAATGGAGATGATTCCAGAGGACAAGGAGAGTTGATTATCGCAAAACACAGAAATGGTTCTCTTAATAATGTAAGACTTAAATTTACTGGAGAATTTGCAAAATTCTCTGATTTGGACTACTTTGATGGTGGAGATTATGAAAATGAAGATGGTAATAATTCTTCTATGATTTCAATGTCATCAAGTATGAATGAAGATAAAGATGGAGATGCTCCATTCTAGACCCTTAAAGAAAATTAATCTATTTTTCTTGATTTGTTGTTTTGCAATTAATGCAAACGCATCCTACATTTTTATTCCTATGGATGAAAGCCAAGGCAATCATTTAAAGGCTTACGGAATTGCATATTACGCAATTGAAAGAGATGTAAAAGTTGATTGGCTACTAAATTATGTAGGTGGAAGTTTCATGATAAAACACCATACGCAAATTGAAAATGAATGCAATATTAGAGGAGTTTCATATAATATTATTGCTGACGCGCAATCCACTCAAATTCTACAATCTATAGCTAGTCCAGAGGTAAATCAAGATGTAGTCCGATTAGAAAAAGCACCCAAAATTGCTATCTATTCTCCTAAAAATAAGCAGCCTTGGGATGATGCTGTTACCATGGCGCTTACTTATGCTGAAATTCCTTATGAGGTAGTTTATGATGAGGAAGTGCTTACAAATCTACTCCCAATGTATGATTGGCTCCACCTCCACCATGAAGATTTTACTGGACAGTACGGGAAATTTTATGCTAGTTTTAGAAATGCATCTTGGTATAAGGAACAAAAGCAAGAATATGAAAAATTAGCTCGTAAGTTAGGTTTTGAAAAAGTCTCACAAGCAAAATTAGCAGTTGCTAAAAAAATAAAATCTTTTGTTGCTGGTGGAGGATTCTTATTTGCCATGTGCTCAGCAACTGATAGTTATGATATCGCACTTGCTGCTGAAGGAATTGATATTTGCGGAGCAATGTTTGATGGGGATGGAATGGACTCAGATATTGACAGTAAATTAGATTACAGTAAAACCTTAGCTTTTAAAGATTTTACTCTTGTTAAAAACCCAAATCAATATGAATTTTCAACTATTGATGCTACACAAAAAAGAAGAATAAATCATAAGATTGATTTCTTTACGCTATTTGATTTTTCTGCAAAATGGGATCCAGTTCCAACTATGCTTTGTCAAAATCATATGCAAATAATTGGAGGGTTTATGGGGCAAACAACTGCTTTTAAGAATGAATATATAAAATCAGATGTCCTTATAATGGGAGAAACAAAAGCTACTAATGAAGCTCGTTATATTCATGGAGAACTAGGAAATGGTACTTGGACTTTTTATGGAGGACACGACCCAGAAGATTATCAGCACAAAGTTGGTGACCCAAAAACTGATTTATCACTCCACCCCAACTCTCCAGCTTATAGGCTAATCCTAAATAACATCCTCTTCCCTGCTGCTAAAAAGAAGAAACTGAAGACTTAAACAAATATAACCCTTTCACCTTCATACCAAGATGTATAATTGCTTTTGTAAATTTTCTCAATTGCATTACGCTTGATTTTCATGGTTGGTGTCAGTAATTTATTTTCTATTGTCCAATCCTCAGCAATCACAACTATATTGTGTAATTTTTCGTGCTTGTCCAATTTAGGATTAATTACTTGCATAGTTTTAGTCAAACTTGCAATTAAATCTTCCTTATTTTTTCCCTTGCCTCTTTCTGAAAGTACCACCAAAACAATAGGCTGAGGAATGCTATCCCCTACAACACAAATTTGCTCTAAGTTTTTATTAGCAGAAAGTTTCATTTCAATAGGAGAAGGTGCAACATATTTCCCTTTGCTTGTTTTAAAAATATCCTTTACTCTACCTGTAATAGTCAAAAATCCATTCTCGTCAATTTCCCCTTCATCACCTGTATGTAGCCAACCATCAATAATGGTTTTATTGGTTTCTTCTTCATCCTTATAATAACCATCCATTAAGGCATCATGCTTTATTAAAATTTCCTTTTGATCAGATAATTTAACATCACAAAGCGGCAAAGCCTGCCCTACCGAGCCTATTTTTATTTTGCTTTTGAAACTCACATGCGAATAACAAGTGTTTTCCGTCATTGCATATGCCTCTTGTATTTTAATACCCAACTTTTCAAACCATTTTATAGTAGATGCAGGAGTAGGTGCAGCACCCGTAAAGATATTTTTTGCTTTACTTAATCCCAATCCTTTTTGTATTTTCTTTTTTATTAATGTTGAAATAATTGGAATACTCAACAATACATTCATTTTTTTTTGTGGTAATTTTCCTAATATTCCTTGCTGAAATTTAGTCCAAATTCTAGGTACTCCTAAGAATACTGATGGAGAAGCTTCAGATAAATTAGCTGCAAAAGTATCCAAACTCTCAGCAAAAGATACTTTTCCTCCTGTATACAAACTGCCCATCATTACTAGCAATCGCTCTGCAATATGACATAATGGTAAGTACGAAAAGAATGATTCCTCTTTTAAAGGCAATGCTTTTACAGCATTAACTGTAGCAAACGAAAAATTATAGAACTTATGCATTACCCCTTTAGGGTCTCCAGTTGTACCTGATGTATAAATAATAGTTGCTAACTCCATTTCCTCTCTTATTACATTATCGGTTAATGGGGAAATATCTTTTGTCAAATCATCCCATTTAGGATAATCCTCACTATAAAAAGGATAGGTAATACATGGCATATCTGCTGGAATTCCAGGCTGCATGACTTCAAAATTATCCAATTTCCCTACGAATAATACTTTTGTTTCAGAATGAATTAAAATTTTATTTAATGTGTCAGAACTTAAGTTAGGATACAATGGCACTGAGGTATGTCCAGACATCATAATAGCCAAATCACTCATTATCCAATGCGCACAATTTTTTGATAACACACCTACCTTACTTTGTTTTGGTAAATTCAATGACTGTAGATAAGCCGCCATTTTTCTAACCTCCAATCCTACTTCTTTCCAAGTCCAATTATGCCAAACCCCATTAATTGGTTGACTTAAATAAATTTCGTTTTCTTTTTCTCGCTCCCATTTATAGAGCATTTCTAAAGGTGATAAATAATTCATCTGATTGTATTAATTCGTTTTGATAAAAATACACTTTTTTTCATTATTTAGTATGCACGCATAATAAAAAAATAATTTTACTATGCGCGCATAGTATTTTTTATATATTCGTAGCCTAATATTTTTTAAAATGGAACAAGAAGAAACTATAGATTATAACATAAGAAGAACCTGGTATAACATCACAAAAATGTACAACAGAACTGCTACAGAATACATGGCAAGTATGGCTTTGGGAATGATTATTCTGAATATTGACATTACTGAAGGTACTCCTTCTACACAACTCGGTCCAAATATGGGAATGGAAGCTACTTCACTATCTCGCTCACTTAATAAATTGGAAGATGCAGGTGTAATTGAACGCAAACCTGACCCAAATGATAAACGAAAATCAGTAATTCACCTTACTCCTTTAGGTATGGATTGGCGGGAAGTTGCCAAAGGAGTAGTTATAGAATTTAACGAAAAAATACAATCTCACTTTGAAAAAGAAGAAATGGATATCTTCTTTGCAATACTAAAAAAGATAAATAAAATTATAGATGAAAACAAATAGACACATTAATAAAGTAGCAGTTGTAGGTTCCGGAATTATGGGATCACGAATAGCCTGCCATTTTGCAAATATTGGAGTAGAAGTTTTACTCTTGGATATTGTTCCTTTTGATTTAACAGAAGAACAATTAAAAAACAAGAAAATCAGAAACTCCATTGTAAATGACGCTTTAAAAAGCACGATAAAGAGCAAACCCTCTCCTATTTATAGCAAGGAGTTTATAAACAGAATTACTACAGGAAACTTGGATGATGATTTGCATAGAATTGCAGATGTTGACTGGATTATTGAAGTAGTTGTAGAAAGACTTGACATTAAAAAACAAGTTTTTGAAAAGATAGAAAAGTTCAGAACAGACGGAACTTTAATTTCTTCAAACACCTCTGGGATTCCTATTGAAAGTATGATTGATGGAAGAAGTGATGATTTTAAAGCGTACTTCTGTGGAACACATTTTTTCAATCCCCCAAGATATTTGAAGTTATTGGAAATTATTCCGACTACTAAAACGGATACTAAGGTGACTGATTTTCTAATGAATTATGGAGATAAGTTCCTAGGTAAAGATATGGTGCTCTGTAAAGACACTCCAGCATTTATTGCCAACAGAATTGGAGTTGCTAATATAATGTCACTTTTTCATTTAGTTAACGAGTTAGATTTAACAGTGGAAGAAGTTGATTCTTTAAGTGGTCCAATTATTGGTCGTCCAAAATCAGCAACTTTCCGTACTTGTGATTTAGTAGGGTTAGATACTTTAATTCATGTTGCAAATGGGGTATATGAAAATTGCTCTAATGATGAAATGAGAGGGAATTTTGAATTGCCTGCTTTCATTAATAAGATGAGTGAGAATAAATGGTTAGGAGACAAAACCAAACAAGGGTTCTACAAAAAATCGAAAGATGCGAAAGGAAAAAGGATTATTGAAGCTCTTAATTTAAAGACATTAGAATACGCACCTAAACAAAGAGCCAAATTTGCAACTATTGCAGCAGCAAAACAAGAAGATGATTTACTAAAGCGATTGAAAATTCTTGTACAAGGTAAAGATAAAGCCGGAGAGTTTTACCGCAAATCATTCTATTCTTCCTTTGCTTATGTATCGCACAGAATCCCTGAAATAACAGGTGACCTTTACAAAATTGACAGAGCGTTATGTGCAGGTTTTGGCTGGGAAGTTGGTCCGTTCCAAATGTGGGACGCTTTAGATGTTGAAAAGACATTATCCAAAATGGAAGAAGCAGGATACAAAGCAGCCGATTGGGTATATGACATGGTAAAATCAGGAAATACTTCATTCTACTCTACAGAAAACGGAACTTTAAACTACTATAACATTCCAACAAAAGCAAATGAGAAAGTTGCTGGAATGGAAAATTTTATAGTTCTAGATCACATCCGTGAGAACAATACAATTTGGAAAAATTCAGGATGTAACCTAACCGATATTGGAGACGGAATTGTAAACTTAGAATGGAGAACAAAGATGAATTCTATAGGTGGAGAAGTATTAGAAGGAATTCAAAAAGCAATTGAAATTGCGGAAAAAAATCATAAAGGATTAGTTATCGCCAACCAAGGAACAAACTTTTCTGTTGGAGCAAATATCGCTATGATATTCATGATGGCAATTGAGCAAGAATATGAAGAAATTGACTTTGCAGTTCGTGCTTTCCAAAATACAACCGGAAGAATCAGAAACTCTTCAATCCCTGTTGTAGTAGCTACTCACGGAA
>Ga0208971_1002117_pt1 | contig 10929 bp, 15 predicted proteins | sample AOAMet1_18_M0_10_2_FD_188229 | JGI IMG/M metagenome (GOLD analysis project Ga0208971, IMG submission 188229) | Ammonia-oxidizing marine microbial communities from Monterey Bay, California, USA - CAN11_18_M0_10 (SPAdes) | ecosystem: Environmental > Aquatic > Marine > Intertidal zone | place... | reverse complement strand
CAAATATATCTTTCCGATAGGGATAATGGAACAGGAACAGGAGATGCCTTACTAATTAATAAATCAGGAACAAATGCTTTTATATACAATAGAGACAGCGGAGATTTAAGGCTTGGTTCTAACGACCAATCCTCTATGGTTTCAATTAAATCTACAGGTAACGTAGGTATTGGGACTAATAGTCCTACAGTTAATTTGCAAGTTTATGACGCTTCAAGTTCTCAAATAAAAATAACAAATGGTTTAGCTACTCCAGTAGATTTACAATTATTTGCAAGCTCTAGTAGCTATGCAGGTATTGGAACAGCTAGCGACCATAAGTTAGCTATTAGAACTAACGGTACGGATAAAGTTACTGTGTTAAGTAACGGTAACGTAGGTATCGGGACTACTGCGCCTTCGCAAAAACTTCATATTTCTGGTAATATGAGACTTACTGGGGCGTTTAGAGATAGATTAAATTCTCAAGGTGCTGCAAACTATGTTTTAACTTCTACTGGTTCAAACGGAACTCAATGGGTTGATGCTAGCGGTAGTTCTATAATTGGCGGTCCTTACTTGCCTTTGACCGGAGGTACACTATCAGGTAACCTAGCTATAATTAAAAGTCAACCAACACTTACGCTAGTAGACGGGGTTACAGTGTCCTACCTACAAAATATTAACGGTAGTCTTTATTACTCAGCATGGCTAGGTGATAACATATTTCAAAGTAATTCTGGCCAGACGATGGTTATCAAGCAAAACGGTAACGTAGGTATCGGTACGACTAGTCCTGCAGTTAAGTTACACGTTAACGACTCTGTAGGTGGTATATTAAGACTTTCTGATACTTCAGCCACAGCAGATGGGGAAAAAATAGGAGGTATAGAGACAGGTGTCGCTGATGGTACTTTCTTTTCAGGGATTAACTTCTTTAGGCATGATAGTAATGATGGTGAAATAAGATTTAGAACAAAAGTAAATAACATTAACACAGATGTTATGACTATTGTTGATGGTAACGTCGGGATCGGTACTACTAGTCCTGTTAAGAAATTAGAAGTTAACGGTACTTTTAAAGCTACAGGAGATTCAAGTATCGATGGAACAGGTAACTTGCTTATAAGAAATTCATCAGCAACAGGCTGTGGTATTACTTTTGTAGATAACGTTTGGCAAGGCGGTATAGAACATATTTCTGGTAATTTATATTTCAGAACAGGTGGTCAGGTTGATAAAATGACCATAAAAACAAATGGTAACGTCGGGATTGGGACAACTAGTCCTACAGCTAAGCTAGAAGTAAAAGGTGGTTCAGGTGTAAACACTACTTTAAGAGTATCTACTGATGGTACTGCTACTCCAGAACCAGCAATCCAACTATATAGAAATGATGTAGCTTATGGAGAAGTTAGCTATAATGCAGGTGGGAATGTTAGTGGTGAATCTGGTTTAATATATACAGATTACAGAGATGATGCTTCAAGTAAACATATCTGGAAAACTAGAAATGCTGAAAAAATGCGTCTTACTTCTGTCGGTAATGTAGGTATCGGGACAAATAGTCCAGTTCAAAAATTACACATTAACAATAGTACCGCTTCTTCAGTTTCTTACGCTAAATTTAGTAATGCTCAAACAGGAGCTACAACTGCTGATGGATTTGATATTGGAGTTAACACAGGCGCTGAGGCTGTAATTTGGCAAAGAGAAAATACTAATTTATTATTTGCTACTAATAATAGTGAAAAAATGCGTATTACCTCCTCAGGTATACTTATGGTTGGCGGCACAACAGGCGGGTATGCAGGAACAAAAATTCACGTAGGTAATTTCTCAGATACTCAGAATGGTATAAACATATTATCATCAACTACTGGTTATGGGTATGTATTATTTGGTGATGGAACAGGAGCAGATACTTATAGAGGTCAAATAGCTTATAGCCACGGTGATGACTCTATGGTATTTAACACAAATGGATCCGAAAAATTAAGGATAGTAAGTGGTGGTGGTATTTCTTTCGCTGGTGCTACTAATTTTGGGTCTGCTGGTCAAGTATTAAAATCAAATGGAAGCGCGAGTCCAGCTTGGGTAGATGCTTCTACTGTAATAGGCGGTCCTTACTTACCACTAGCTGGTGGTACTATGACTGGTAATATAGATTTTGTCAATAATAAAGATATATCTATGACCGATAACGCTGGCGCTGTAACCAGGGTTATGGTTTTAAACACATCTAACACTATGTATATAGGACCTGTAGATACATATGCAGGCGGTAGCATATTATATGGTGTTGCAGCAGGTGTTAGTTACCAAAGATTTTACACAGGAGCTTCAGAAAGAATGCGCATAGGTTCAAATGGTAATGTCGCTATTGGCACAACAGCTAGCTCTTATAGACTACAAGTAGAACAAGACAGCGATGGAAATTTATTATCAAGATTTCATAATACAGCTGCGAATGGTCAAGGTTTATTAATTAGAGCTGGAGGCGTTTCTTCTGCTAATAGAATATTACAATTAGCTTCTGAGAACGATACAAAAGTAATGACTGTAAATTCTAATGGTAGAGTAGGAATCGGAACGACTAATCCTGCTTATAAACTTGACGTAGACGGAACCATAAGAATTGGAGTAAGTGGAACGATTCAACCATTACTATCAAGAGACTCTTCAACAGGTGGGTTAATTGTTAGCTCAGTAGGAAATAGCGGAGATTTTATATTTCAAGGAACTGGCGGTAGCGAAAAATTTAGAATCAAAGACACAGGTAATGTCGGGATCGGGACGACTAGTCCTGGTTCTAAACTTCAAGTTTATTCAGCAGCAAGCTCTAATGTTTTTATTACAGGTTATGGTACATCTGCACAAAATGACTGGGGAGCTCAAAACGCTATGTTTGTAAAAACTGATAATGGGTTAGTAATTAGCAAACAAAATGCTCCAAATAACAGTAACAGGTTATATACTTTTTATAATGATGCTTCTGGAAACGCAGAGCAATATATATATAACACAAGTAATACTGCCACTATAAAATTAGATTCAGCTGGTGATTCTTACTTTAACGGCGGCAATGTGGGGATTGGTACGACTAGTCCTGAGAGATTATTAAGTTTGTATTCTAACAATGCTGAAACAACACCAAGACTTTTAATCGAGCAAGATGGTACTGGCGATGCTGTTATGGCTTTTAGCTTAACAGGTGGTCAGGGCTGGTCAATGGGTATTGATAATTCTGGAAGTGATTCTTTTATGATTCACAATAGCGCTGGTGGCGTTGATTCTTCAAGTCAATTTACAATTAATACCAATGGCAACGTAGGTATTGGAACTACTAGTCCTAGTAATAAGTTACACGTTAATAGCGGAAGCACTAACGAGGTTGCGAAATTTGAGTCAACAGATAGTACTGCTTATTTATCCATAATGGACAATAACACAACTAATTCACTTCAAGGTATTGGTAGTTCCGGAAATAATTTAACATTTTATAGTAATAACGCTGAAAGATTACGTATAAATTCAGTAGGTAACGTAGGTATCGGGACAACTAGTCCTAATGCTAAATTAAACGTTAACGGAAATATAAAGATAGAAGGAACAAACTCGTTATTATTTGGAGGATCTCCATCTGTACCAAGTTGGGAAATAAAACACGATGGTAGTGATTTAATTATAAACGACACGGGTACCAACGTAGGATCTGTATTATTTAATAATGACGAAGGTATTGTTCTACCTAGATTAACAACAACAGAAATAAACGCTATATCATTACCTAGCACAGGTTTAACGGTATATAACACAACTTTAAATACTTTATGCTTCTACAATGGAAGTAGCTGGCAGAAAGTTAGTCATACAAGCATGTAATAAATAAATAAATAAATAAATAAATTATGGTAACTTACGATTGGAATTGTAAAACAGTGGATTGCTATCCAGAACAAAATAACGAAGCAGATGTAGTGTATAATGTACACTGGATTGTAACAGGTGTATCGGATCAAAAAGATCCACAAGGTAATCCTTACTCAACTACAAACATTGGTACTCAAGTACTAGACACAAGCAGTATAACAAACTTTATACCATTTGACCAGTTAACTAACGATGAAGTAGTTGCTTGGACTAAAAGTACTATGGGTGATGAACAAGTAGCCAGTATTGAAGCTAGTATTGAAAAACAGATTCAAGATTTAATAACACCTACAAGTATCACACTAGTAATCGGTGAGCCTGTACCGCCTGTTGAGTAATTAATAGGTAAAAAATCTATAAACTGGGTAATAATACAATTGTATCACAAGATATAAATTAAATCTAATTAAATAAATAAACATGGATGCAATTGTTAAGAACCTGAACTTCGGAAAAGAAGCCAGGGTTAATGTATTTAAAGGTATAGAGAAACTTACAAATGCTGTTAGCTCCACACTAGGGGCTAGCGGTAAATGTGTAATGTTAGAAGATCATGCTGGAAACCCTATTATAACAAAAGACGGTGTTACAGTAGCTGACTCTATAATATTAAGAGACCCCGTGGAAAATATGGGAGCTACTCTTTTAAAAGAAGCTGCGAGAAAAACAGTCCGAGAAGCAGGTGATGGTACCACCACGGCCACAGTACTCGCTCATGCAATTTTACAGGAGGCATATAAAGTTTCGGATAAAAGTAATTCTAGAGAATTAAAAGACGGTATTAACAGTGCTGCAGGAAAAGTAGTTGAATACTTAAAGTCTGTATCAATGAGCGTCAAAGATGATATGATAGATCAAATAGCTACCATATCTACAAATAACGATCCTGAACTAGGTAAAACAATAGCAGACGCTTTTAGAGCAGTAGGCAATACAGGGGTTGTAATGATGGAAACGTCAGCCAATGGTAAGACTGAAGTTGAAGTAGTTGATGGTGTTCAATACGATAAAGGTTTAACTAATTCTCATTTTATAACAAATCAAGAAGCTAAAACAGCTGAGTTAGAGAATCCATTAATATTGCTCATAGAATCACCGGTTGATACAATAAGACAAATACAATCTATACTAGAGTACGTAATAAAAAACAATAAACCTTTGCTTATTATAGGCGACTTAGAACAAGGTGTTTTATCTGCTCTAGCTATGAATAAAAATAAAGGTAATATAAAAGTTAATGTTATAAACGCCCCTACTTATGGAGTTAGCAAACAAGAAGTCTTAGAGGATTTATCTTTATTAACAGGTGCTACAATCATAAATGAAGATTTAGGTGATGACATGGACTTGATACAAGTTGAACACTTAGGTACTTGCTTAAAAAGCGTAACATCTCACGAAGATACTATATTTAGAGTTAAAGAATCAAGTGAGGAAATACTAAGCATCATAGACGATGTTAAAAGTAAGATAAAAGAAACAAAGCTGCCACACGAAATAATTAAGCTTGAAAAAAGGCTAGCCAGGCTTTCAGCTAAGATAGCTATAGTAAAAGTGGGTGCAAATTCAGAAATTGAATTAAAAGAAAAAACAGATAGGGTTGAGGATGCCATTTGCGCTACTAAAGCCGCAATTAAAGAAGGCATAGTTCCAGGAGGTGGAATTGCATTGTTAAACGCGTCGTCAAATATAAAATCTAAGTCAGCAGGCGAAACAGTGCTTTTAGAAGCCATTAAAGCGCCTTATAAGACAATATTAGAAAATGCCGGCATAATAGATGCAAAAAATCCTAAAGCTGAAGGAATGGGTCTTAATGTGGTTACAGGTAAATCAGTAAATATGATTGAGTCTGGAATCATTGATCCATTACTAGTTACAAAAAGTGCACTTAGAAATGCAGCATCAGTGGCTACTACTATTTTATCAACAGATTGTGTAATCAATAATTTGAGAATAGATGAGAGCAGTAGGTAACAATATTATAATACAGAAACTAAAAGAAGGTACTACTGAAACAAAAGGTGGTTTACTTTTAGCGGAGAATCACAGGGATGACATAAGATATACAGAAGCTTCGGTTATAAGTGTAGGAGAATTAGTGCAGGGTATAGATAAGGCGGATGTTATATTTTTTGATCGTCATGCAGGGCATAAGATAGAATACAATAAAGAAACTTATCATATAATAAAGAACAAAGATGTAGTTGTTGTTTTATGAGAAGGCTAGAAGCAAGAGATATCAAAGATATGAGCTTGTTGAAACATTATCGCATAATACGTAAATGGGCTTGCAAAAACAACAACCTTAATGACGCTGATTTAGAATTGCTAATTTATTTTGATTGCATGGAGTACTTTACCAAGCATGACTTCATGGAAGGTACTTATTCTTACAGCTGGGATAACAGGCGTTGGAATAGACTACTAAAAGAAGGGTGGATAGTTGTATGGAGAAAAAGAAATCGAACAACTCAAAAGTATCATATATACAAAGTTTCTTTTAAATGTAAACAACTAATAAGTAGAATGTACAGAATGATGTTAGGCGAAGAGGATATACCTATGAGTAGAAGAAATATTATAATGGCAGGTAGATCTTACACGGATAAAGTTTTAAAGAAAGCAATAGAAATAGTTAATAAAGACAAAAATAGATAATTATGTTTGGAGCAGGTAACCAATATAAAGGAATTTTAGGCGTAACGCAAAAAACGCTAGCAAAACAAGAGCAAGAACAATACAGAGCTAACGCTAGTGTAGGTGATCCTTTTTTCAAACCGGGTGCAGAAAGAATTAAGCCAGAGCAAAGAACTGATTCGGCTAGTTACGGAAACAAATCTGTTTTTTCTCCTTCACAGAATTCAAACGGAGAATTTGTATTTGGCAGTCAAGAGCAAAGAACAAGAAGCATGCCTGTTAGAGGGAATGTTGAAGGCCCTTTAGCTATGAAAGATCAAAACGGCGATGGTGAAATTACACGCGCTGACGTTATAAAAGCTAGAGTAGAAGGTTATAAAGAATAAATTTAAAAATAAAAGATATGGATAACATTAATAAAAAAGCATCAGGCCAGAACGCTATATGGGACGGACCGTTAGATTTAGATGCTCTGCCAAAAGGTAAAGGTTCTAGTTCAGGTATGTATGGAATGGAAATTTCTAAAGCACACTGTGGATGCGACTCTATGAAAGGACCTATTACTCAGCGAGCTAAAGCAATTTAGTATGACGTTTGGAGACTTTAAATTATACTCGATAAACACATTGGCATTAGGTGTTACCACGTTTACTAAAATAGAAATGGGTTTAAAAATACTATTACTATTAGTCACTATAGGCTACACTATGTCTAAATGGTTCAAACTTAAAAAAAATAAATAATTATGGCTTATATTCAACCCTCAAGTCCTTTAAATATAAAGGAGGCTGCTTATGAAAAATCAAATCGTAAGATGCGAAAAGAAAACCCAGGTATGGGCAAACGCTTAACAAAAGGAAAAAATGCACGTAGAGTTTCGTTTGCTTGCAGATTTGCAGGCATGAAAGGGCCAATGAAAAATCCAAAAGGAGAACCCACAAGGAAAGCAATGGCTTTGAAAAAATGGGGGTTTGGAAGCGTAGGCGCCGCTAGTAGTTTTTGCCAAAAAAATAAATCAAAAAAATAAATAATTATGAACAAATCAAGAAAAAAAATAGCACAAGATTATTCTAGAAACGCTATGGCAGACGCTAAGTCTAGCAATCCTAAAATTAGAAAAGACGGTAAATACGAGGCTAAGCAAGCTGTAAAAGCTGCAGCTGGAGCTCCTGTTAGAATGGAGTCTTCTAAGCAGGAAAAAAAGAACTTAATGAAGGATATGCCAGTTGATAAATCAGCATCTGCTTTAAACAATCTTAATAAAGGCTATGGAAACCAAGTTAAATCACCTATGAATATGGTAGGTTCTTGGATGTCTAAGCACAGCAAAAGTAAAATGTAATAACAGTAGAGGTCTGTAATAAAACTCAAAAACGCCAAACACTAACACTAACTTAACACTAACACTAACAAAAATGGCAAAGTACATCAAATTTGACTTAACGGGTAACAGCCCAAGTCCAGAATTATTAATTCCACTAGACGCAATTACACACTGCGTAACAGTAAACGGAACTTCAACAGACGTTTTCTTAAGCATTAACAATGCAGCTACAACTAAATGGAGAATTACTCACACGGCTCCTTTAGTAGCTACAGCTGTATTATCAGCTATTCAAGATGCTCAAAAAGCTAACCCAGGAGGAGTGGTATCTACTGTTGTAGGACCTATTCAAACTGCTCAAGTGCCTTTGGCTCAAACAGGATCTGGTCGCCAGGTTATCACTACTGCTGCAAAAAGCGTTACTTTTACGAGTGCCCAATTTACAGCATAATTAAACTAATTAATCTTGCGGGTGCAATATCCCGCAGGATTTTTTTTTAAAACAATTTATGGCATTTAAAATTTCTCCATTTTATAACATAGACAGCACTCCTATTTACAATGTAGATATGGAAGACGGAATTTTAGGTAAAGCCAACAACAACGGGACTATAATTTTAAATAAAAATTTAGATCCAGAGAAAAAAGAAAGTGTGATAGCACACGAAAAAGTACATCTTGATCAGATGAAGCGTGGTGATTTAGACTACGACGATCAAAACGTTTACTGGAAAGGCAAAAAATATTCACGTAAACAAATGAAAGAAGGAGCCAAAAACCTACCCTGGGAAAAAGAAGCATATAAAAAAGCAAAGTAACTATGGCATTTAAAATAAAAAGGTTTATATCACCGCTCAACAAAAACAAAAACCCTGAAAAACCAAAAGCAGCAAAAGATGTTAAAGGTTTTGACGAACAATTTGAAATTGTTAAAGCAAAATATCCAAAAGCGGCTGTAACAAGGGTTAAGAATAAATTAGGCTCATATACTGTAAGAAAAGGAGGCGGTCAATTTACGTACACTCCAGGAAAACCTGTATAAAATGAAAAAGATATTAGAATTTTTCAGTACTAAAGTTTTCAAACAAGTTGGCGATGTGGTTGACAGCCTATTCACTAGCGAAGAAGAAAGGCTCAATGCTAGAAATGCAATATTTAAAGTGTTACAAGATGCTCAGTTAGAGTTACAAAGAATGCAAACTGAGATTATCGTAGCAGAAGCTAAGGGTAATTGGTTGCAAAGAAGTTGGAGACCAATACTGATGCTTTCATTTGGTTTTATAATAATATATACAAAATTCATATCGCAACTATCAACATACTTAGTAACACCTGTTTTAGAACCAGAATTCTGGAGCTTATTAGAAATAGGTATTGGCGGTTATGTTATAGGTAGGAGTGGTGAAAAAATCGTGGACAAATTAGGACCACTATTCAACAAAAATAAATAAATAAAATAATTATGGGACAATACGGAAATCAACCAGATTTCGCTACATCAGCTGAAACAGTAGTAGTCGGTACAACAAATGTAAGCCGAAGCGCATTATACATTGGAACAGGTGGTAATATAGAAGTAACTGCAATAGGTAGTTCTACTTCTGTTGTATTCAAAAATATACCTGACGGATCTTTTCTGCCAGTCATAGTTAGCTCTATTACAGCGGGTGCAAATACTACTGTATCGGATATCATAGCCATAAAGTAATATGGGATGGGGTCCAGGAATAGGCGTATGGTGGCCTACACAAACTTCACTTATACCGGGCTTAATAAAAACTTTATGTGCAAGATCCACATATTGTGAAAATAAGACCTGCACCACAGCTATACTTCAAAAACTAGAAAACTGTAAATCATAATGAGTAACTTACTGAAAGACGCCTCAATACTTTTAACTCCTACCGCCTATGAAAATGGGCGTATGAATGCCATTAAGCCTAGTAAAGATTTATATGGCTCGGAACTTGTAACTAACGGAGATTTTGCTACTGATAGTAACTGGACAAAAGGTACTGGTTGGAGTATATCAAATGGTAAAGCAAGTTGCGATGGAGTTAGTTTTGGTAACTACTTAAGTCAAACATCGGCTAGCACACTAATATTAGGTAAAACTTATAAAGTTAGCTTTGACCTTGAATACACAAGTGGAACCCTTTTTTGTTTAATAGGCTCAAGTAATCCCTCAACAAACACGAGTGGTAATATAACAACGGGAGGTTCAAAAGAATTTTATATAACAATTTCAACTTTATCAGACCAATTAATATATTTTAGGTCAAATTATTTTGTCGGCTCAATAGATAATGTTTCAGTAGTAGAAGATTTAAGTGGAGATTTCAACTTCGAAAGAAATTCAGCTGCAACTAGAGTTAATGCACAAGGTTTAGTAGAGAATGTACAGATAATCAGTTCAGAGTTAGTTTCAAATGGTAACTTTTCACAGATAGGTACAGAAGAAGTTTTAAATGGAGATTTTTCACAAGAAGGAAGTGAGTTAATTACAAATGGAGATTTTGCTACAGATAGTGACTGGATTAAACAATCTAATTGGACTATTAGCGGAGGTACTGCTAGTAGTGATGGGTCTAGTGGGTATATTAAGCAGAATGGAGTTGTTACTAACGGAAAGAGCTATCAAGTATCTTTTAATGCTACAGTGTCTAGTGGTAGTTTTAGGTCTGTAAATACAGCTGACGCTTCTACCTATACACCGTATATATCTAGTAGTGGCTATTATGTATTCTATATGAGTCCATCATCTAGTTTGGCAGGTGGTTTGGAATTTGTGTCTAGCTCATTTTCAGGCTCAATAGACAACGTTTCAGTAAAAGAAGTCGCACAAAATTGGACTTTAGGAAGTGGTTGGAGTATTGGAGATGATAAAGTCTTACATACTGGCACACAATCATTAATAGGTCAATCTAATATCCTAACGATAGGAAAAACTTATAAAATTACTTTTGATTTAAGTGGAGCAGATGGCAGTAATTATGCAAGATTACTAACATCACAATATCCTAACGGCGGTAATTATACAAGCGATGGTACAATAA
>Ga0208971_1002114_pt1 | contig 10937 bp, 9 predicted proteins | sample AOAMet1_18_M0_10_2_FD_188229 | JGI IMG/M metagenome (GOLD analysis project Ga0208971, IMG submission 188229) | Ammonia-oxidizing marine microbial communities from Monterey Bay, California, USA - CAN11_18_M0_10 (SPAdes) | ecosystem: Environmental > Aquatic > Marine > Intertidal zone | place... | reverse complement strand
CAACTGTGAACAGTTGTCTTTTTTTTGATAGAAATTTAAATAAATCTAATCATAAATATTCTTATTTTTGTTAAAACTTAGAAGTCTAATTGAATGAAATATCAACAAAGAAAGAAAGCATTAGTTTTATTAGCAGACGGAACTATTTTTTATGGTAAATCTGTAGGGATTGAGGGGACTGTAACCGGCGAGATCTGTTTCAATACAGGAATGACTGGTTATCAAGAAATTTTTACAGACCCATCTTATTTTGGCCAAATTATGGTAACCGCCAATGCCCACATAGGAAATTATGGAGTTAATGCCTCGGAAGTAGAATCTGATGGGATAAAGATTTCAGGTTTGATTGTTAGAAATTTTAGTTTTGAACATTCTAGGGTAGATTCTGACGGCAATTTAAAAGATTGGTTTGTTAAACATAATTTAGTTGCAATTTCAGATGTAGATACTAGAGCACTTGTATCTTACATAAGAGATCATGGCGCAATGAATGCTGTTATTTCTACTGAGACTGATGATATAGACAAATTAAAAGCTCAATTATCTAAAGCACCTTCTATGCAAGGTTTAGAGTTGGCCTCCAAAGTTTCTACAAAAGAGCCTTATTTTGTAGGAGATGAAAACTCAAAGTTTAAAATAGCAGCTTTAGATATTGGGATAAAGAAAAATATTTTAAGAAATTTTGTGAAACGCGGAGCTTACGTAAAAGTATTTCCATACAACGCATCTTTCGAAGATTTACAGGCATGGAATCCGGACGGTTATTTTATATCTAATGGCCCAGGAGATCCCGAACCTTTAATAGAGGCTCAAAATTTGGCTAAAGAAATTATTGAAAGAAATTTACCTTTATTTGGTATTTGTTTGGGGCATCAAGTTATAGCCTTAGCAAATGGAATATCAACTTATAAAATGCATAATGGCCACAGAGGAATAAATCACCCAGTAAAGAACTTACTTACGGGCAAAGGTGAAATCACTTCTCAAAATCATGGTTTTGCGATCAATAGAGAAGAGACAGAGTCTCATCCAGATGTAGAGATAACCCATGTACACCTTAACGATCACACTGTAGCAGGTATTCGATTAAAAAATAAAAATTGTTTTTCTGTCCAATACCATCCGGAAGCTAGTCCAGGACCACATGATGCGGAATACTTGTTTGATCAATTTATGGAAAATATTAAATAATTAACATAGGTTTATTTTTTTTGTTATATCTGCAGTTATCTCATAGACTCTTTACTTATTTTGTAATATTAACTACTTTTTTTTATTATTAATGCTTGTTCATTAAATGAATATGTATTACTTTTACCGTAGTGATGTCTAACATCACTTTCTTTTTCATAGCAATTTTTCCCACTCTTAGGAGTGGGTTTCTTTTTTACTTAAATTTAAATTTTTAAACCCTAATATTTCTTAACAGATGAAATCGTTTTCGTAATAAATTAGTGATATTTTAAATTTAAAACCCCCATATTATGTAATTTAGCAGCCAACGAATTAAAGAAATTTTTTAATTATAAATTTTTAATAAAATGAGTATTATTATAAACATTCATGCAAGGCAAATTTTTGATTCTAGAGGAAATCCAACAATAGAAGTTGATGTTACAACAGAAAATGGATATTTAGGTAGGGCGGCAGTTCCGTCTGGTGCCTCAACAGGAGAACATGAAGCTGTAGAATTAAGAGATGGAGGTAAAGATTTTATGGGTAAAGGTGTCTCAAATGCTGTAGATAATGTAAATACAATAATAGCTCAGGAATTACTTGGTTTTTCAGTTTTTGAACAAAACAAAGTAGATCAAATGATGATAGATCTAGACGGAACACCAAATAAATCAAAATTAGGAGCTAATGCAATTTTAGGTGTTTCTCTTGCTACTGCTAAAGCAGCAGCGGCAGAATTAGGAATTCCTTTATACAGATATATTGGTGGTGTATCTGCAAATACACTTCCAGTTCCAATGATGAATATTATAAATGGCGGTTCTCATTCTGATGCACCTATCGCTTTTCAAGAATTCATGGTTATGCCAGTAAAAGCATCTACCTTTTCTCAAGCGATGCAAATGGGATCTGAAATTTTCCATAATTTAAAGAAGGTTCTTCATGATAGAAATCTTTCTACAGCGGTTGGTGATGAGGGAGGTTTTGCTCCAACACTTGAAGGAACAGAGGATGCATTAGACACAATAGCTTTAGCTGTTAAAAATGCGGGTTATACATTAGGTGACGATATCATGATAGCTTTAGATTGTGCAGCTGCAGAGTTTTATGAAAATGGTAATTATGATTATTCTAAGTTTGAAGGAGAAACAGGTAAGATAAGATCTAGTAAAGAACAGGCCGATTATTTGGCTGAACTAGCTTCTAATTATCCAATTATATCCATTGAAGATGGTATGGATGAAAATGATTGGGAAGGTTGGAAATATTTAACCGATAAAATAGGTGATAAGGTTCAATTGGTAGGTGATGATTTATTTGTAACAAATGTTAAAAGATTATCTCGTGGAATAGAAAATGGTATTGCTAATTCTATTCTAATAAAAGTAAATCAAATAGGAACATTAACAGAGACTATTGACGCTGTTAATATGGCAAAAAATGCAGGTTTTACATCTGTAATGAGTCATCGATCAGGAGAAACTGAGGATACTACAATTGCAGATTTAGCAGTTGCATTAAATTGTGGTCAAATCAAGACAGGTTCTGCATCTCGTTCAGATCGTATGGCGAAATATAATCAACTATTAAGAATAGAAGAAGAATTGGGTAGTGTTGCGTATTTTCCTCAAAATAAGGCATTCAATATTTAACTTAATACCTTTTTTAAACTATACAACCTCTTAATCTTAAATTAAGAGGTTTTTTTATTAAAATAACATGTAAAGAAATATTATTTCCTCATCTTCAAAAACTGTCTTAGTTTTTTTTAAAACCCTCTAAAATTCTTATCTTTGCCACACTTCATAAAAAACAAAATCGAAAAACAAAATGGCAGAAATAGCTAAATTACAAATTGGAGACCGTGCATATGAATTTCCAGTAACAAAAGGATCTGAAAATGAATTAGCTATTGATATTAAAACCTTGAGAGGAGTTTCTGGAGGAGTAATTACTATAGATCCTGGTTATAAAAATACGGGTGCTTGTAAAAGTGCTATTACTTTTTTAGATGGTGAAAAAGGAGTATTAAGATATAGAGGATATTCAATAGAGGATTTAGCAGAGAAGGCAGATTTTTTAGAAGTATCTTATTTGTTGATTTTTGGAGAATTACCATCTCAAGATCAATTGTCAAAATTTCATTCAGATATTAAAGACAACGCTATTGTTGATGATGATGTAAGAAAAATATTAGATGCCTTTCCAAAGACAGCTCACCCAATGGGCATACTTTCTTCTTTAACGAGCGCTTTAACTGCCTTCAATCCTTCTTCTGTAAATGTAGATTCTGATGAAGAAATGTACAGAGCAATCGTGAAAATTATGGGAAAACTACCAGTTTTAGTTTCATGGGCCATGAGAAAAATTAACGGTCTTCCGTTAAATTACGGATCAAATTCATTAGGATATGTTGAAAATGTTATGAGTATGATGTTTTCAAAGCCAAATGAAGAATATACAGTTAACCCAATAGTAAGAGATGCTTTAAATAAGCTACTAATACTTCATGCAGATCACGAGCAAAATTGTTCTACTTCTACAGTTCGAATAGTTGGTTCTTCTCATGCTGGTTTATTTGCTTCACTATCTGCAGGTATTTCTGCATTATGGGGTCCACTTCACGGAGGTGCTAATCAAGCTGTACTTGAAATGCTTGAGGCCATTAAAGAAGACGGTGGAGATACAAAAAAATATATGGCTAAGGCCAAAGATAAAAATGATCCTTTTAGATTAATGGGGTTTGGTCACAGAGTATATAAAAATTTTGACCCAAGAGCCAAAATCATTAAGGTTGCTGCCAATCAGGTGTTAAATGATCTTGGGATAGATGATCCAATTTTAGATGTTGCTAAATCTTTAGAACAAGAAGCATTAAATGACCCCTATTTTGTTGATAGAAAATTATATCCAAACGTAGATTTTTATTCAGGGATTATTTATAGAGCCATGGGGATACCTGTTGAAATGTTCACAGTTATGTTTGCATTAGGTCGCTTACCGGGTTGGATAGCACAATGGAAAGAGATGCGTTTAGGTAAAGAACCTATTGGTCGTCCACGTCAAATTTATACAGGAGAAACACTTAGAGAATTTAAAAATATAGCTCAAAGGTAGATTGAAATATCACTGCGTGAACCAAGCTATATATTTTGAATTCAGTTTTGATAATTAACTTGTTTATATTTACTCTTTAACACGATTGTATGTTACACTTAAATATTCAAAACGAAACCTCTCGATTGAGATCTGTCGTTTTGGGGATTGCATATCATAACGGGCCTACACCAACTTTGGAAGAATGTTATGATCCAAAAAGTAAATTACATGTCATAGCTGGTACTTACCCTAAAGAACAAGATATGATTTCAGAGATGGAATCTGTAATGAAGGTATTCGAAAAATATGATATAGAAGTGTTTCGCCCAAAGGTGATAGAAAACTATAATCAAATTTTTTCAAGAGATATTGGTTTTGTAATAGAAGATAAATTTATATCAGCGAATATTCTTCCTGAAAGAGATCAAGAGATTACGGCAATTCATCACGTTTTAAGTCAAATACCAAAAGAAAATAGAATTTCACTTCCAGAGGAATGTCATGTTGAAGGAGGGGATGTGATGCCATGGAATGATTATATTTTTATAGGAACTTACTCTGGAAAAGAGTATTCAGAATATATTACTGCAAGAACAAATATGAATGCAGTTAAGGCAATCCAAGAGTTATTTCCAAATAAAATTGTTAAATCATTTGAACTAAGAAAATCAAATGATAATGCAAAAGAGAATGCATTACATTTAGATTGTTGCTTTCAACCTATAGGTAAGAACATGGCAATTCTTCACAAGAATGGGTTTCTCATTGAAGAAGAATTTAAATGGTTGGTAAATTATTTTGGGAATGAAAATGTTTTTGAAATATCCAAAGATGAAATGTATCAGATGAATAGTAATGTCTTTTCTATTTCTGAAGATGTAGTTATTTCAGAACAAAACTTTACAAGGTTAAATTTATGGCTTGAAGCTAAAGGGTTCACAGTTGAAAAAGTACCTTATCAAGAGATTGCTAAACAAGAAGGTTTGTTAAGGTGTTCTACTTTACCTTTGGTGAGAGATTAATCAAATTTCAGGTAATTTAGTATTTGATAAGAATTGAAGCTTTTCATTATGCAAGTAAATAAAAAAAGTCCATCATAGAATGATGGACTTTTTTTTAGTGTAAAATACCTAATTATGGTAAAATAACTTTATTAATAGCATGGATTATACCATTATTTGCTTGAACGTTTGTAGCAATGATGTCAGAAACTCTTCCGTTGGCATCTGTTAATGTTGCACCACCAGTAACATTTGCTGTAATGTCTCCACCCAATGTAGTTACTGTTAGGTTATCTGTTAAATCGGTATCAAAAACATTTGCTCCTGCTACAACATGAACTTTAAGAACTGCGTCTAAAGTTGGCTCATCAATATCACCTAATCCTGATACACCTAACTCAGTTAATAATAACCCAAAGGCATCATTAGTTGGTGCAAATACAGTAAATGGTGCTGGAGAAGTTCCTGTAGCTGTAGACAAAACACCTACAAAATCAGTTGTCAAGTCATTTCTTGTTAAAGCAGCTACTAGGGTTGAAAATGTTGGATCAGCTACAGCAAATGTAACAACACTTGGTAATCCAATCACAGCATCAACTATGTGAACAATTCCGTTGTCTGCTTCAATGTTTGCATCAGTAACAGAAGATACGCCGTTAAATCTTACTCCATTAGAGGTATCAATAAAAATTGACATTGATGCATCTGAAGCTGAAGTTGTAGCAAAAGTTGATGCATACCCTGTTGTTAAGTCTGTTGAAGCTAGTCTTCCTCCTATAACGTGGTTAAGAAGTATGTTGGTTAAAACATCAACAGGAACATCCTCTAAACTACTGAATCCATTATCGCTTAAAAATGTGTTAAAGGCATCATTAGAAGGAGCTAGAACTGTAAAAGGTCCTTGGCTTGCTAAAGTAGTAACTAAATCTGCTTTTTGTAATGCTGCAACTAAAGTTGTAAGATTTTCTGCACCTACAGCTACATCAACTATAGAATTGGTTGTAGGTACTTCAGGCTCATAAGGTAATTCATTATCAGTATCGTCATTACAAGATTGTAGGGTTGTAAGAGAGATTAATAAAATTGGGATAATCTTTAATAAGTTTTTCATAATGTATATTTTTTAAATTGTTGTTTAACAAAACTAGAATATTATTAAACAAAAGAGATATTAAATTTTGTTAAATTAATCTCAAAGACTTGTTAATTAATTTTAGACTTAGTTGAAAATTGAAAATTACTAATCGCTTTTTTTGGAAGTAAAAAAGTAATAGTTTTGTAATTGAAATATGTGATTATGCAACAAACAACAAATTCAATTCTTATGATTCGTCCTATAAATTTTAGGATGAATGAGCAAACTGCAGTTAATAATTATTATCAAAAGGTATTGGATAATTTGTTGCCTGAATCTGTAAATAAAAATGCCCAACAAGAATTTGATAATTATGTCATGAAATTAAAATCTCATGGAGTTCAAGTAATTGTGATTTCAGATATTGAAGGTTCGGATACTCCAGATGCTATCTTTCCTAACAATTGGATTTCTTTTCACGAAAGTGGTACTGTTGGTATATATCCAATGTTTGCAGAGAATAGACGTTTTGAAAGAAGAGAAGATATACTAGACAAACTCGAAGAAAAGGGGTTTGTTATAAAAAACAGTATCGATTATTCTGATGCTGAGAATGACGGTATATTTTTAGAGGGTACGGGAAGTTTATTATTGGATAGAGTTAATAGAAAGGCCTATTGTGCTCTTTCGCCCAGAGCAGACGAAGATTTATTCATTGAATTTTGTGAAGATTTTGAATATACTCCAATTGTATTTTCTTCATATCAAACAGTTAACGATAAGAGAGAAGCAATTTATCACACCAATGTTATGATGTGTTTAGCAGAAACGTTTGCAGTGATCTGTTTAGATAGTATAGATGATAAAAAAGAACGAAAAAATGTATTAAAACACTTGAAAGAAGATGGGAAGAAAATTATTGAAATATCTGAAAGTCAAGTAAATAATTTTGCTGGAAACATGTTGCAAGTTCGAGGAAGAAATAATGAACTTTTTTTAGTAATGAGTCAAGCGGCACACAATTCATTAAATCAATCGCAACGTTCACAAATAGGAAATCATTGTAAAATTATTTCAAGTTCATTAGATACTATAGAAGCCTGTGGAGGAGGAAGTGCTCGATGTATGATGGCTGAGGTTTTTTTACCCAAAGAAAAATTAATTTAATTCAAATTATTCCAAAACTTCTTCAATAACTCTTCCTGAATTACCATTTGTTAATTCTACGCCAAGAAGGGTAGCTAAAGTTGGAGCAATATCTCTTACATTATAATTTTTATGAGAAAATCCATTTTTAATCCCTGCACCGTAAAATAGTATTGGTACATGAGTATCATAACTGTATGCAGAGCCATGAGTTGTTCCTGTTTTTCCTCTAGAAATAGTTCCAGGTGTTGGGATTATTACAACATCACCAGATAGTTTTTGATTGTAGCCGTGTTGTACTTTTTCTAAAATACCAGAATTAAACTCAGCTGTTTGTAAAGTTTTTGAGGTAACTGTTCTATATACTCCGTCAAATAATAAGGCTTCTAGTGCAAATACATTAGCAACAGCGTCTAAATTTAACTTTAGTTTTTTAATTTTTTCTTTATTTAAGAAAATTTGAAAGTTAGATATGTTTTCTACAAGATTCTGATCTCCAAAATGCGTCATTGAAATTTCAGTTAAATACTTTTTAAATTTCTTCGATTTAAAGTATGGTGCTGGAATTTTTAAAGATTGTAAGTAAGAGGGAACTTGAGAAGCTCCATGATCTGCAGAAAGGAATATGGTGTATTTTCCAATACCAACTTCCTGATCTAAAAAAGTAAATAGATCTGCAATATTTTTATCTAGTCTTAAATATGTGTCTTCAATCTCAATAGCATCTGTGCCATATTGATGTCCTACATAGTCTGTACTTGAAAAGCTAAGTGCTAAAAAGTCAATTGCGTTATTCTTCCCTAAGTGTTCTCCTTTTATTGCTGCTTTTGCAAAGTCTAAGGTTAAATCATTTCCAAATGGAGTACCTTTAATAAGATCAAAGTTTCCATTTTTTTTTCTAAGTGCTGGTAAATCATGAGGAAATGTTGGAGAAGTTTCACCTTTAAAAGTTCCTTCATACGGATTATTATCTGCCAAGCTTTGAACATACGATTCAATAGGATATAGAGTATTCCAGGGTTTTGAGAGATATTCATCTGCTTTATTGGTTGAATTAAAATCAATAACCCATTTAGGAAGTTGATTCATATAATAAGAACTAGTTATCCACTTATTTTCATCTTTTCCTTCATACCAATAGGCACCTGTGGCAGTATGACCAGCAGGCAGAACAGAAGATCGGTCTTTGATGGCAATTCCAATAGATTTACCTCTCATATTTTGACCCAAGCGAACTTGATCTGTAATGGTAGTTGTTACTAATCTTTTTGGTGATTTCTCACCAGAATTACTCAGTGTTCCAATTGAATTGTAGTTTGAGTCATCTACACAATAAATAGATTTTTTCAAATATTTATCATACCAATTATTACCAATAATACCGTGATCACTTGGTGTTGTTCCAGTGTATATTGATGCATGTCCAACAGCTGTATAGGTTCCTAAGTGATTAAAATGAGCGTTAGTTAATGAAAACCCTTGATTTAATAATTTTTTGAAGCCATGTTCGCTATACCTGTCCACATATTTTGTTAAATAATCAAATCGCATTTGATCAACAACAATACCCACTACTAGAGTTGGTTTCTGCTCTTTTATTTTTCTTTTTTCACAACTGTAAATTAAAGTGACAACGAAAATTAATAGAAAAAGATGTCTTTTCATTAGGTATAATATTTTGGTATAATTACCAAAAGTAATTATTTTTAGTTTCATCCCTGTTATTATTCGTGAGGTTAATGATATTTTAATACTTTAGCATAAAGAAAAAAAAGAATGGCTTACCTAAAACATATTGGTAAATATTTTATGATGCTTGGGCAGGTTTTTAAAAAGCCTCAAAAAGGAAAAGTTTTCAAAGAAGCTCTTTTTAGAGAATTCGAGGAATTAGGGATCAAGTCTATAGGTATTGTTATTTTTATTTCTTTTTTTATTGGTGGTGTTATCGCTCTTCAAACCGCTTTAAATATTGAAAATCCACTTATTCCTAAATATTTAGTTGGTTTTGCCACTAAACGATCTGTGATTTTAGAATTTGCCCCAACATTTTGTTCAATTATTTTGGCAGGAAAAGTAGGCTCATACATCACCTCTAGTATTGGAAGTATGCGTGTGAGTGAACAGATAGATGCTTTAGAAGTTATGGGGATAAATTCTCTTAATTATTTAGTTCTTCCAAAGGTATTAGCAACTGTTTTCTTCTATCCATTTTTAGTGATATTAGCTATGTTTCTTGGCATATTTGGTGGTTGGGTAGCAGGTTTTACATCATCTATGTTTTCTGAAATAGATTACACCCAAGGATTGCAATTAGATTTTAATCCTTTTTTAGTTCAATATGCACTAATTAAAACGTTAATATTTGCATTTCTAATAGCAACCGTTCCTTCTTATCATGGATATTATGTGAAAGGTGGATCTATAGCAGTTGGAAAAGCAAGTACACAGGCTGTGGTTTGGACCATTATTTTAATTGTCATCTCTAATTATTTCTTAACTCAAATGTTACTTACATAATGATTATTGTTGATAAATTATATAAAGGGTTTAACGGGATACAGGTTTTGAAAGGAATTTCAACAACCTTTAAGCCTGGAAAAACCAGTTTAATTATTGGACAAAGTGGCTCTGGAAAGACTGTGTTTTTAAAGTCATTAATTGGTTTGCATTCACCTGAAAGTGGCACCATTTCTTTTAATGGAGGCATAAATACAGAATTTACTACCGAGCAAAAAAGACAATGGCGTCAGGAGATTGGTATGGTTTTTCAAGGAAGTGCTCTATTTGATTCGCAAACCGTGCAAGACAACGTAATGTTTCCTCTAAAAATGTTCAAAAAACAACCTGAGGAACAAATGCTAGAGCGTGTAAATTTTGTTTTAAACCGTGTAAATTTAGAAAACTCTAATTCTAAATATCCTGCAGAACTCTCTGGAGGAATGCAAAAAAGAGTTGCTATTGCAAGAGCTATTGTGATGAATCCAAAATATTTATTTTGTGATGAACCCAATTCTGGATTAGATCCTAATACAGCCATACTAATTGATAATTTAATCCAGGAAATTACTGATGAATATAAAATAACAACTGTTATAAATACCCATGATATGAATTCTGTGATGCAAATTGGAGATAAAATAGTCTTTTTGAAAGATGGAGTAAAAGCATGGGAGGGAACCAATAAAGAGATCTTTAAAACTGATAATGAAGCTGTTGTGAAATTTGTTTACAGCTCTGAATTATTTAAAAAAGTACGACTTACCTATTTAAATGAAACTAAGTAAAAATTTAGTTTGAAAATTGAATATTTGCTTTTATATTTGCACCCGCTAAGGAATAAAATGACCTGGTAGCTCAGTTGGTAGAGCATCTCCCTTTTAAGGAGAGGGTCCTGGGTTCGAGCCCCAGCCCGGTCACAAAAATTAAACTCCAAACATTTG
>Ga0208971_1002109_pt1 | contig 10943 bp, 9 predicted proteins | sample AOAMet1_18_M0_10_2_FD_188229 | JGI IMG/M metagenome (GOLD analysis project Ga0208971, IMG submission 188229) | Ammonia-oxidizing marine microbial communities from Monterey Bay, California, USA - CAN11_18_M0_10 (SPAdes) | ecosystem: Environmental > Aquatic > Marine > Intertidal zone | place... | reverse complement strand
TAATTTAGATAGTTTCATCTATCATTTTCATCATTTCATTTTCCAAAGCAATTGTTTCTTTGTAGATGTTCGCCGCTTTCGTTAAAATAGTATCTGCAAATTTTCTGTCTTTAATATCTTTTGCATTCATTCTAACATTAAAATAAGCGCCAGTAACAGCTGTTTTCGCACACAATACACCCACTCCACCATCTGAAAGTGAATTTTGTAAGCCTTTTTTCATCATCTCCAACAGCACTTCGATAGATTTATAAGCTGTTTCCATTACTTTTAGTGGAATTTCTGTGGCGTATTTAGTAGCTTCTTCGATCGCTTTATCTCTAATTTCTATTTCCTTATGATTGGTTTTTGGCAATCGAAACCCCTCAATTATTTTATTAAATGCATTGGTGTCTTCATCGACTAAAAAGAGTAATTCGTTTTTGTACGCTTGCCCTTTTTCAGCCCAATTGGAAAAATACTCCCATTGAGCATCCCAACCAGGTTTGTGCGCAGACAAATTAGCGACCATAGTTCCCAGGGAAACTCCAAGAGCACCAACATAGGCAGCTATTGATCCACCACCAGGTGCCATTGATTCTGAGGCTGTTTCCTCGGCAAAATTTGCAACTGATAAATCCACTAATTTTTTATCTGTAGAGGTATTCATCACATATTCAATGATTCGTTCTTGAGGGTTAAAAGGTTTTAAATCATCGAGACCTAAAGATTTTATTGCAATTTTTATTTTTTCATGTTCACTAATTCCTGTAGAACGTTTTTGTTTTTTGAGGTAAAAATTAGCTGCAGCTATCATTGCTTTCAAAGGGACCAACCCGACCAATTCAGAACCTGTTACTCGCAAACCGCGTTTTGTTGCTGCGATACTTGTTTCGTAAAAAGCCTCATGCATTGATGTGATCGATATGTTTGTTAGATTGTATGAAATTTGTGCAATTCCATATTCTTCAATAAACCAACCAATTCCTTTGACAGCTTTTAGCTTACCGGGAATTCTTTGGGGTTCTCCATTACTATCAAGTACCTTTTTACCAGTTACAGGATTTCCTTCACGTTGTATTCTACCTGCTTCTCGAATATCAAAAGCAATCGCATTGGCACGCCTGGTAGAAGTAGAGTTCAAATTGACATTGTAGGCAATTAAAAAATCACGAGCAGCAATGGCTGTAACTCCAGAAGAAATAATTTGTGGATTGAATTTGGTTGGACCAAAATCTGGTCTCCAATTTGGATTGGATATTTTTTCTTTTAATCCTTCATATTCTCCCGAACGAACTGTTGCTAGATTTTCGCGTTCTTTTGAACTGGCAGCATTTTCATAGTAATAACCAGAAATGCCTAATTCTTCTCCAACTCTTTTACCCAATAAATGGGCGTATTCTGCTGTTTCTTTCATAGAGATATTTGCAATAGGAACCAAAGGACAAACATCCGTAGCTCCAAACCTAGGATGTTCTCCAGTCTGTTTACTCATGTCTATTAATTCTGCTGCTTTCTGTATCAATCTAAATGCAGCTTCTATTACTTGCTCAGGTTCTCCAACAAAAGTAATCACAGTTCTATTCGTGGCTTTCCCCGGATCTATATCTAAGAGTTTAACTCCTTCTACTGTTTTTACACTATCCGCAATAGTCTTTATTTTTTTAAGATCACATCCCTCACTAATATTGGGAACACATTCGATGAGTTGTTTTTTCATATGAGTATTTTTTTTAATTAAAAATAAACCAATTACTTTTTTGTTCAATGTAAAATTAAGTCCATTTATCTAAAAAGGTTAAAATTTAAGACAAAGCATTGTTACATATACTACATTTACTTTGCTGTGATATTTTAAAAAATGGAAAAAGAAAAGTGGCTTTTTAATATATCCCCTAAAAATAATACTTTCAATCTAAACTTAAAAGAAGTTTGGCAATATCGTGATTTATTATTCCTTTTTGTAAAGAGAGATGTCATCACTTTATACAAACAAACAATTTTAGGTCCATTGTGGTATCTAATTCAACCTTTATTTACATCGGTTATTTTCACGTTGGTTTTCAATAATGTTGCTGGGATTAAAACTGGAGGCATACCGCCTTTTTTATTCAATTTAGCAGGAATTACTACTTGGAACTATTTTAAAGAATGTTTAGTAGCAACCTCCGATACTTTTAAGAAAAATGAACAAATTTTTGGAAAAGTGTATTTTCCGAGAATTATCATGCCGATGTCTATCATCATCTCCAACTTATTAAAATTCGCAATACAATTATTTATTTTAATTTGTTTTTACCTGTACTATGTGTTTTTCACTAACTCAGGCATTAGACCTAGTGAATTTTTATTTTTATTTCCTGTGTTGATTGTGTTCATGGGTATGTTGGGTTTGGGACTGGGGATGATCATTTCCTCTATGGTCATAAAATATAGGGATTTAACTTTTTTAGTGAGTTTTGGAATACAGTTACTCATGTATATTTCTTTGGTAGTGATTCCATTGTCCCTATTTCAAAAAAAAGGAGTGGAGTGGTTGGTCATGTATAATCCGATGGGATATATCATAGAAACGGCGAGGTTTTTATTATTAAATGAAGGAAATATTTCACAATTTGGAATTGCATACACAGTCATTTTTTCGGTGTTGTGTTTATTATTTGGGACTGTGATTTTTAACAAGACTGAAAAAACATTTATAGATACAATATGATGAAGCAACAAGATGTCATATTAAAAGTAGAAAACGTATCTAAACAATATCGTTTAGGGGTTGTTGGTACTGGAACGATCAGTCACGACTTGAATAGATTTCTAGCTAAAGTTAGCGGAAAAGAAGATCCGTATTTAAAAATTGGTGAATCAAATGATCGTTCGACAAAAGGAACTTCAGAATATGTTTGGGCTTTAAAAGATATCAATTTTGAAGTAAAACGTGGAGAAATAATAGGGATCATTGGTAAAAATGGTGCAGGTAAATCAACATTACTTAAAATTCTGTCTAAAGTAACTGGGCCTACTAGAGGTAGTATAAAATATAACGGAAAAATCGCTTCTCTATTGGAGGTTGGAACGGGTTTTCATCCGGAAATGACTGGAAAAGAGAATATTTTTTTAAACGGTGCTATTTTAGGGATGACCAAAAAGGAAATTTCACGCAAGCTAGATGAAATCATAGATTTTTCTGGTTGTGAGCGTTATATAGATACTCCTGTAAAACGATACTCAAGCGGGATGAAAGTACGTTTGGCTTTTGCTGTAGCGGCTTTTTTAGAGCCAGATATATTGGTCGTAGATGAAGTATTAGCGGTAGGGGATGCAGAATTTCAGAAAAAAGCGATTGGGAAAATGCGGGATATATCTTCACAAGCAGGAAGAACAGTATTGTTTGTGAGTCATGATATGGCGGCGATTCAGAGTTTGTGTTCTCGTTTGATAGTTTTAGATAAAGGTGATGTTTATTATGATGGTGATGTTTCAGTTGGTATTGAAAGTTATATGAGCTCAAGGAAAACCAAAAACAATGTTAAGTTGTTAGAAGATAGCAAGCTTACTTTTAATAATTTATTTTTTTTTAAAGGAGGTAAGTCATCAAATGTTTTTAAGATTTTTGAATCATTATATATAAAAGGAAGTTTTGTTTATAAAAATAATTTACCAGATGATGTAAAGATTGAATTATTTATAATTGATGATTTCGGTCAAAGAATTACTGCAATTTCCTCATGGTTGAGCTGTATATCTTTTACACCAAAATCAAAAAATGTAAATTTTGAAATTAAATTGGAAAACGGTTTTTCAATAAAATCAGGAAATTATTCTGTTGATATTTTAATTTACGATTATAATAAATCTTATTTTGAAAACGTGTTGACATTTGAATTGTTGAATGATTATAAATATGGGTATTTAGAAGATATTGAGCCAAGGCATCATGGTAGCGTTTACACTCCTAATGTTTGGAAAATTAATTAAACTATGAAAAATAAAATTTTATTAATTTTCGGTACAAGACCTGAGGCGATTAAAATGGCACCTTTATGTAAGGTTTTAGTTGCGAAAAAAGATGTTTTTGATACTAGAATTTGTGTTACAGGGCAACACAGAGAGATGTTAGATCAAGTTTTAGATTTTTTTAGTATTAAACCTGATTATGACTTGAATTTAATGAAGTCAAATCAAAGTTTAAATGAATTGTCTTCACGTCTATTATTAGCTTTAGACCCTGTTCTAAAAGATTTTAATCCAGATTTAGTATTAGTACATGGAGATACAACTACTAGTTCTATGGGTGCATTGGCTGCTTTCCATCGTGGTATTAAAGTTGGGCATGTTGAGGCAGGATTGAGAACTTTTGACACTTCAGCCCCTTTTCCTGAGGAAATGAACCGACAATTAACAGGTAAAATTGCTAGTTTTCATTTTGCTCCCACTCAAAAGCCTTTTGATAATTTAGTGGTTTTAGAAAAAGTTAATGAATCAAATGTCTTTATAACTGGTAATACAGTTATAGATGCCCTAATTTGGGGGGTTGAGCATATAAATACCGATAGAGTTGATATAAAAAAAATTAAAAAATTTAGAAATCCTGATAAAAAACTGATTGTCGTTACTGGACATCGACGAGAAAATTTTGGAGTCAAGCTTGAAAATTTTTGTGAGGGCCTTCTAAGTATATCAAAAAGAGAGGATGTGCAAATTATTTACCCTGTGCATTTGAACCCTAATGTTCAAAATACGGTTTACAACATTTTATCTGACAATTCTAATATTTTATTGATAGAACCCTTGGACTACGAAGCTTTCATCTGGTTGTTAAAAGAATCTTTTTTGATTATTACTGACAGTGGTGGCATTCAAGAAGAAGCTCCATCTCTTGGTAAACCTGTATTAGTTACTAGAGATGTCACAGAACGACAAGAAGCAGTTGAGATGGGTACAGTAAAATTAGTAGGCACAGACAAAGAAAAAATAATTCATGAAACAAATATTCTTTTGGACAATGAAATTATTTACAAAGATATGATTTCTAAAAATAATCCTTACGGAGATGGGAAATCTTCAAAAAGAATATCAGATATTATTTTAAATGTTTTGTAGTAATGAAAAACCTTGTTATAATTGAAGAGATTGGTGATATATCTGTTTCTGCATCCATTGTTAATTGGTCTCTCTTAGAGGTTTTAAATAAGAGATTTAATTATTTAGATGTATTAACTCTAGACAATATATCTAATGAACATGTAAATAAGTTAAATGGCTGTTCTTTTTATCTTCATAAAAAAAATAATCTATCAAATTTCCAAATTTTAATTCGAAAACGTTTTAAATTAATTCAAACATTTTTTCAAATTCTATCTGGGAATGATTTTGAACATTATAATAGGGTTAGAAATATTAGAAAGTTTTTAACTGCTAACAAAAACAAATATGAGAATATTATTTTGCTAAGCGGAGGTTTGGGGTTTTCATCACATCAAGCTGTATCAAAAATTTCATTTCTAAACGGGACTAAAATAATTGGTGTTTACCATGACCCTTATCCTTCTTCAGTTTATCCTGAACCTTATAATGGAGGTAATAAATATTATGAAATTTTTAAAAAAAGAAATCTTCAAAATTCATTTAAAAAATTAACTCATATAATTTTTCCATCACAAAGATTATATGAATGGTATTTAAGGGATTATAAAATATGTGATAGAAAGGTATCAATAATTCCTCATGCTGTTAAATTTGATGACCGTATTGTTAAATTTAATGAAACAAAAATAGTTGAAAAGTTTACAATCGTGCATACAGGCACACTTTTAGAACCTAGAAATCCAAAGACATTTATAGACGTGTTCAATAGTTTTAAAAATCTAGATATCAAATTAGAATTTTATGGTTCTATCCACAAAAACGTATATAAGAGTATCAAATGTTTTGAAGGAAATACTGTACTAATTAATAATAAAAGAATTCCATACAGTCAGGCACTTAATAAACAAAAAAATGCTGATTTTCTATTACTCATTGAATCAGGTGCAGAGTTTAGTCCTTTTCTTCCCACCAAATTTGTTGATTATGTAAACAGTGGGAAACCAATTATATTTTTAACACCTGAGAAATCAGAAATCTCAAGACTTTTAACCAATGACTATCCATTCAAAACAACATTAAACAATAAAAAAGAAATACAAAATATTTATGTAAACCTCGATAATTATAATAAACTTCAATTAGCAATAAAAATTTTAAATAATCTTAAGTATTATTTCTCTGAAAAATTTATTGATTCTGCATATTCACAAATTTTAAATAAATAATGGAAAATATTAAAACTGTTTTGATTTCTAATTTCTCTTTACCTTTTTTAGGGATAGGAAGTTGGACTTATATGATAAACTATCATATATCAAATGATTGTTCAATTGATTATTTAATTTGTCCAAAGTCAGAAATTTTAGTTAAAAAACCGAAACAATATTTTATAAAACCCCAAAACAACTTTGATAAAATAAAAATACAATTATTAGGGGGCTACAAATTCAATAAGTACCTACATAAGTTGAATGAAATTCTTTTTTTAGAAAAATATATTATAATTCAAGTTATCGATAATGTAGGTTTGATGTTTGCAATTATTGATTTTGTTCAAAAAAGAGGTAAAAGAAAAAATGTTTACTTACAGTTTTTTTATCACGGTTATCAACCTTTTTTTGAGTCTGAGTTGATGTGTTCAAAAATCGATGAATTAATTCTTCTTACGAAAAAATCTTATGAGAATTTTAAAAAAAAGTTAAATGTTCTTTCAATTAAGGTTTCAGTTTTAAACAATGGAGTGAATAGTTCGAAATTTAAACTTTTATCATTTTATGATAAAAAGAACTTAAGAAAAAAAAATCAGTTTCAAGAGAATACTATTTATTTCGTATGGTGTTCTCAAGACCGAAAGAAAAAAGGTTTAGAGATAATTCTTCAGGCTTGGGAAGAATTATTAAAAGTGACAACCTATAAAATTGAATTATTGATTATTGGAACAAACAAAGTCATTGATTTAAAGCATGTTATAGTGATAGGTAAAGTGCCAAACAACGAATTAAATAAATATTTACAGATATCAGATTTTTATTTATTTAGCACTTTATGTCAAGAAGGATTTGGACTTTCTCTATTAGAAGCATTAAAATGTGGTAATTATTGTATTGCGTCAAATATGGGAGCAGTATCAGAGGTCCTTAACGAAGGTAAATATGGAAAACTTATTGATTGTCCACATTTTGTTAATAGCTGGGTTGAGGCTATTTTAGAATCACTAGACGAATATATAAATAACGAACAAGTTAATCCATATTTAAAAAATATACCATCAAATTTACATGATATAGTTCCATGGAATAATGGGCTAAAAAACATAATTAGAGAAGCTAAAAATAGTTTCTCAAAGCGTTATTATTTATGATACAAATCATCGCAGAAATAGGGCAAGCCCATGAGGGAAGTTTAGGCATGGCACATGCATATATTGATGCCGTAGCCAAAACAGGCTGTACGGCTATTAAATTTCAAACGCATATTGCAGAAGCTGAAAGTAGTATTCACGAACCCTTTCGTGTGAAATTTTCAAAGCAAGATACAACTCGTTTTGAGTATTGGCAACGTATGGAGTTTACCCTTGAACAATGGAAAGCGCTTAAGAGGCATTGTGATGAGGTCGGTATAGAGTTTTTAAGTTCTCCTTTTAGCAATGCCGCCGTTGATTTATTGGAAGAAGTAGGGGTAAAACGTTATAAAGTAGGTTCTGGTGAAGTGAATAATTTTGTATTGTTGGAAAAAATTGCACGCACAGGTAAACCTGTGATTATATCTTCAGGAATGAGCTCTTTTGAGGAATTGGATAAAACGGTTGCATTTTTAAAGTCTAGAAAAGTAGAATTTTCCATTTTACAGTGTACTACTTCATACCCTACAATTCCAGAACAATTTGGACTTAATATGATTAATGAATTTAAAGAAAGATATGGAGTAAAGGTGGGTTTCTCTGATCATTCAGCATCTATAGAAGCTTGTATTGCAGCTACTACATTAGGAGCAGAAATCTTAGAATTTCATGTAATATTTAACAAGGAAATGTTTGGTCCAGACGTAAAGTCATCTCTGACTATGAGTCAAACAAAGGCATTGGTAAAAGCTGCTCATAATATTAAACGGGCGTTAGAAAACCCAACAGATAAAAAAGATAATAAAGAATTCAAAGATTTAAAAAATATTTTTGAAAAGTCACTTGCAGTAAATAAGCTTTTAAAAAGAGGACATACTATTTGTTTTGAGGATTTAGAGACAAAAAAACCGAAGGGATCGGGAATTCTAGCAAGTGATTACAACAACATCATCGGCAAACAATTGAACAAAGGACTCCAGCAGTGGGATTTTTTAAATTACGATGATTTATCAAATTGATATGAAAAAAAGAAAAATATGCGTAGTGGTAACAGCAAGACCTTCTTATAGTAGGGTTAAAAGTGCTTTAACTGCTATAAAACAACATCCCAAACTAGAATTACAACTAGTCATAGCCGGTTCTGCTTTGTTAGGTAGGTATGGAAATGCAGTTGATTTTATAGAAAAGGATGGTTTTGAGATAGCAGAAAAAGTATTTATGGTCCTAGAAGGTGAAAACGTTACTTCTATGGCAAAAACAACAGGTTTAGGAATAATGGAATTAGCAAATGTGATTTTTAAATTACAACCCGATGCAGTAGTCACTATTGCAGACCGATTTGAAACCATTGCTACAAGTATTGCTGCTGCTTATCAAAATATTCCTTTGGTTCATTTACAAGGCGGAGAAGTAACGGGAAATATCGATGAAAAAGTACGCCATGCGAATACCAAATTGGCAGACATTCATTTGGTTGCTTCTGAAGATGCTAAAAAGCGGGTGTTGAAAATGGGGGAGGACCCAACTAAAGTATTTAATACAGGCTGTCCTTCTATCGACCTTGCTAAAGAAATCAAAGAAACCCCTTCATTAGATTTTGATCCTATTAAAAAGTACGGAGGAGTTGGTAATGATATCGATTGGAAAGATGGATACCTAGTGGTGATGCAACATCCAGTTACTTCAGAGTATGCATCTTCACGCAAAGATGTGGAGGAAACCCTCAAAGCAATTCATGAATTAAACATTCCTACTTTTTGGTTTTGGCCTAATATAGATGCTGGATCAGACGGAACTTCTAATGGAATAAGAAGCTTTCGAGAGTTGAAAAAACCCAGTAATATCCATTTTTTTAAAAATATGGAGCCCAATGATTTTTTGTGTTTATTAAAAAATAGTCAATGTTTGATAGGGAATTCAAGTGTGGGGATTCGAGAATGTGCCTACCTAGCTGTAACTGTTGTAAATATTGGAACTCGCCAGCACGGAAGAAATAGAGGGGGTAATGTGGTTGATGTTGGTTATGAAAAAAAAGTAATTATCAATGCAATCAAAGAACAAATACGGAATAAAAATATTATGAGTGAAACCATTTATGGAGAAGGAGATTCAGGAGTGAAAATAGCAAAAATATTGGCTGAAACGGAATTAACTTTCCACAAAAAAATTATGTATTAGATGAAAATATTGGGAATCATACCTGCAAGAGGAGGCTCAAAAGGAGTACCTGGGAAGAATATCAAAATGTTGGCTGGGAAACCATTGTTGCAATATACTACAGATATTGCTTTACAGTGTGATTTGCTAGAAAAGGTTATTGTTAGTTCAGATGATGATACCATTATTCAAGTTGCATTGAGTTTGGGGGTTTCTACCCCATTTAAGCGACCTAGTGATCTTGCTGAGGATACTAGTTCTTCGTTATCTGTTATACAACATACACTTAAATTTTTTAAGGACATGAGTATCGAATTTGATGCCGTTTGTTTGTTACAAGTAACGAGTCCGATGAGATCCTTAGAGTTTTTAAACGCTGCTTTAAAGAAGTTTAATGAAAGTAATACAGATTCTCTAGTTTCTGTGAGAGAAGTTCCGCATGAGTATAACCCCCATTGGACGTTTACATGTAACGAAAATGAACACCTAAAGGTAGCTACGGGAGAAAAAGAAATCGTTGGAAGAAGACAGGATTTACCGAAAGCTTTTCATCGAGATGGAAGTATTTATATAACAAAAACAGCAGTTATTTTAGATAACAATTCTTTGTATGGTAAAACAACTACCTATATAGAAAATAAAGAATCATCTTTTGTCAATATCGACAATTTGGAAGATTGGCAAAAGGCTGAAAAATTATTTAAATCAATATAACTATGTGTGGTATAGCAGGATTGTTAGGGGAAAATATCAATACTACAGTGATGGATAAAATGCTGGAGATACAAAAGCATAGAGGTCCGGATAACTCTTCTAAATGGAATAATGATGCTATTTGTTTAGGTCACAATAGATTGTCTATTATCGATTTGACAGAGAATGCCAATCAACCTTTTTTTTCCAATGACAAGCGTTATGTAATTGTATTTAATGGAGAAATATACAATTATATTGAATTAAAGTCAGAGTTAAAGAAGCTTTATGATTTTAAAACTTCTTCTGATACGGAGGTATTGATTGCTGCATATTCATTTTGGGGAAAAGATTGCTTACATAAATTAAATGGCATGTTTTCATTTGCCATTTGGGATACTTATGATAAATCACTTTTTTTAGCTAGAGATCGTTTTGGGGTAAAACCATTGTATTACAATCATAGTAATGGAGTTTTTAGGTTTGCATCTGAGATAAAAACGATTCATAGTTCAGGAATTCCTAAAACACCAAACGAATCTGTTTGGGCTAGTTATTATGTGAACGGAAGTTATGGATTGCCTAACGAAACTTTTTGGGAAGATGTTAATCAATTACCAGGTGGTCACTCTATGACTGTAAAGGAGCAACAAGTTTCTATCGAGAGATGGTATATTTTTGAAGATGA
>Ga0208971_1002083_pt1 | contig 11013 bp, 9 predicted proteins | sample AOAMet1_18_M0_10_2_FD_188229 | JGI IMG/M metagenome (GOLD analysis project Ga0208971, IMG submission 188229) | Ammonia-oxidizing marine microbial communities from Monterey Bay, California, USA - CAN11_18_M0_10 (SPAdes) | ecosystem: Environmental > Aquatic > Marine > Intertidal zone | place... | reverse complement strand
GTTGGGGTGGAAAGTTACAGGGCTTTTGCAAACGCAAGACCAAACACACGAGATCGAGATGTGGTCCGAAAATGGCAGCGCGCGCAGTACAAAAGCCAATTCTAAACCCATACCCCAAAACCGACTTGCCGAACTCTCTCGCGTACTTTGGCTTATCCCCGCGATGGATCGTCTCTGGATTGAAGGCGCTGAGGGGCGTCGTCGCTTTCTTGATCGCATGGCGCTTAGCTTTTTCCCAAACCACGCCGAGGCGTCGCTCACCTATGAAAAAACCATGCGCGAGCGCAACAAGCTGCTGAAAGAGAACGTGCGCGATCCGATGTGGTACGATGTGCTCGAAACACGTCTTGCCGAAACGGGCGCAGTTATCCACGAAAACCGCGTCCGCACGTTAACTTTCCTTAGCAACGCGCAGGCGCAGGCCAAAACCCCCTTCCCTACTGCTGACCTCGAATTGACCCACGCAGAAGACGCCATGCCCGTCGATAGCGTTGATCTGAAAGACGCTTTTGAGGCCAGTCGCTTTCGTGATCTTGCCGCGGGTCGTACTCTGGTCGGTCCTCATCGCGCTGATCTGTACGGGGTATTCACCGCCAAGGGCGTACCCGCCAAAAATTGCTCAACGGGTGAGCAAAAAGCGCTGCTGATCTCCCTCATCCTTGCGAATGCGCGCGCGCTGGCTGGGCAAATCGGCGCACCGCCCATCCTTTTACTCGATGAAGTCGCAGCCCATCTTGATGCGACCCGTCGCGCCGCATTATATGCGGAGATATCAGCGCTTGGCGCACAAGCTTGGATGACAGGCACTGGTGCAGAGCTTTTTGACAGCCTGTCGAGCCAATCCGTCCACCTTGAAGTCACCGAAAATGATGGCATTAGCGAAACCAATATTGTTCGCCAAGGCTAGGCTTTGCGCAGCACACAAAATATAGCTGTTGCGCGTGACAATCTCCCCAAAGCTTAGTATAAAATTCCTAAATAACGAGGGGGTTTTCGCATGTCCGAGACCGAGCAGAACAACGCCGAATATGGTGCCGATTCCATCAAAGTTCTCAAAGGCTTAGAGGCCGTACGCAAACGCCCAGGCATGTATATCGGCGACACCGATGATGGCTCTGGTTTGCACCACATGGTTTATGAGGTCGTGGACAACGGAATTGACGAAGCGTTAGCTGGTCATGCGGATGCTGTGAACGTTAAAATCCATGCTGACTCATCGGTTTCTGTCAGCGACAATGGACGTGGTATTCCTGTGGGCATCCACGAAGAAGAAGGCGTTTCTGCAGCTGAGGTCATCATGACCCAGCTTCACGCGGGCGGTAAATTCGACAGCAATTCCTATAAGGTGTCCGGTGGCCTGCACGGTGTTGGCGTCTCGGTTGTGAACGCTTTGTCCAACTGGCTTGAGTTGCGCATTTGGCGTGACGGTAAAGAACACGTCGCACGATTCGAGCATGGCGATACCGCTGAACATCTGAAAGTCGTCGGCGATGCAGGCAAGCGTACTGGCACAGAGGTGCGCTTTCTCGCTTCCCTCGATACCTTTTCTAATCTGGAATACGTCTTCGACACCCTTGAAAAACGCCTGCGCGAACTCGCCTTCCTGAATTCCGGTGTGCGTATCATACTTGAGGACGAACGCCCCGCCAAGCCACTGCGTACAGAGCTATATTACGATGGCGGCGTTAAGGAGTTCGTTAAATATCTCGACCGCTCCAAATCGTCCATCATGCCTGAACCAGTCTATATGATCGGTGAGAAAGACGACATCGGCGTTGAAGTCGCGATGTGGTGGAACGACAGCTACCATGAAAATGTACTCCCCTTCACCAACAACATTCCTCAGCGCGATGGCGGCACGCATATGGCGGGTTTCCGCGGCGCACTGACCCGTACGATCAACAACTACGCGGCCTCCAGCGGTATCGCGAAACGTGAAAAGGTAAACTTCACGGGTGATGATGCACGTGAAGGTCTCACTTGTGTGCTGTCCGTCAAAGTACCTGACCCAAAATTCAGCTCACAGACGAAAGACAAACTCGTCAGTTCCGAAGTACGTCCTGCCGTTGAAAGCCTTGTGAACGAAAAACTGGCCGAATGGTTTGAAGAGAATCCGAATGAAGCCAAAATCATCGTTGGCAAGATTATCGAAGCTGCGCACGCGCGCGAAGCTGCCCGCAAAGCACGGGAATTGACACGGCGCAAAACGGCGATGGATGTGAACTACCTCGCGGGCAAGCTCAAAGATTGCTCCGAAAAAGATCCGTCCAAAACTGAAGTTTTCCTCGTCGAGGGTGATTCAGCTGGTGGTTCTGCGCAGACAGGCCGTGATCGTCAGACGCAGGCGATCTTGCCGCTAAAAGGTAAGATTCTCAACGTCGAACGCGCGCGTTTTGACAAAATGCTGAACTCTCAAGAGATCGGCAACCTTGTCATGGCGCTTGGCACAGGGATTGGGCGCGACGAGTTTAACATCGAAAAACTGCGCTACCATAAGATCGTCATCATGACCGACGCGGACGTCGATGGCGCGCATATTCGCACGCTGTTGTTGACCTTCTTCTATCGTCAAATGCCAGAGCTGATTGAGGGCGGGTATCTCTACATCGCGCAACCGCCGCTTTATAAAGTGTCGCGCGGCAAGTCCGAAGTGTATCTCAAAGACCAAGCCGAGATGGACGAATATCTGATTGAACAAGGCATCGACGGTGCTGTTCTGCGCCAAGGTAATGGCGAAGAGATCAACGGCCAAGACCTGCGCCGCATCGTAAACGAGGCTCGTCAGTTGAAGCGCGTTCTTGACGCCTTCCCGACGCATTATCCACGTCACATTCTTGAACAGGCCGCGATCGCCGGCGCCTTCGTGCCCGGCGTCGTCGATCAGGATTTGCAAGGCACCGCGGATCGCGTGGCCGAGCGTTTAAACCTGATTGCGCTGGAATACGAACAAGGCTGGCAGGGCCGCATCACACAGGATCACGGCATTCGTCTGGCGCGTATTTTGCGCGGTGTTGAAGAAGTGCGCACGCTTGATGGTCCGATGTTGCGCTCCGGTGAGGCGCGCAAAACCGGTAGCTTCACGCAAAGCTTGCAGGACGTTTACGACCTGCCTGCTACCCTTATTCGCAAGGATCGCAATCAGATGATTTTTGGTCCGCTCGATCTGCTCTCAGCGATCCTGCAAGAGGGTGAAAAAGGTCTAAGCTTGCAACGCTACAAGGGTCTAGGCGAAATGAACCCCGATCAGCTTTGGGAAACAACGCTGGATCCTGACGCGCGCACATTGCTGCAAGTCAAGATCAACGATGTGGCCGAAGCGGATGATCTCTTTACCAAGCTTATGGGCGATATTGTTGAGCCGCGTCGTGAATTTATTCAACAAAACGCATTGAACGTGGAGAACCTCGATTTCTGATCCGCTCGACCCAGCCATAGAAGCGAAGGTGCGCAACAGTTTTGCGAACCAAGCGATGATGGTTTCTCTTGGCGCAAAAATGACTGCTGTGAGCCTTGGCCAAGCCGAGATCACAGCAGATGTTTCAGACGCCTACACGCAACAACAAGGGTTTGCGCATGGTGGCTTGGTCTTTTCAATCGCGGACAGCGCAGCAGGTTATGCAGCGCTCACCATGGTCCCGCTTGAAAATGAAATCATGACCGCAGAGTTGAAGATCAACTATCTGTCCGCTGGCAAAGGACGGTTGATTGCTGCGGGACGCGTTCTAAAACCTGGCCGGCGTTTGGTTGTTGTTGCGGCTGACGTTTGGGCGATTGACGGCGAAACACGCAAACATGTTGCAGTTTTGCAAGGCACGATGGTCCCTGTCACGATTTAGATCAAACGATCCACCGCGCCTGCCAGAACCTTAAGCCCCATCATAAGATCATCCTCTTTCGTGTCTTCAGCAAAGTCGTGACTGATGCCACCAATGGATGGAACAAACAGCATTGCTGCGGGCATCAAAGCAGACACATTCGTTGCGTCATGCAACGCACCAGACGGCATGACGCGCCATTGCTTTGGGGCATGCTCCTGTGCACTTTGCTCTAAAGCTTCGCATAAATACGTGTCCATCGCGACAGGCTCCAACCCCAACAAAGGACCATACGTCAGCGCCATTTCATGTGTATCTGCAATCTCTTCAGCGGTTTCTCTGATCACGCTTTCCATACGTGCGAGCCGATCCGAATCGCCATCCCGCCACTGCATCGAAAACACGACTTTGCCGGGCACAATTGAGGACACGTTCGGATGCAAACTGACCTGTCCAATTGTCCAAACCGTTTGCGGCGTCACAACATTGCGCAAACGCTCGTTCAGCAACGCATTGAATGCGGAGAGCGCTTGAAACGCATCGCGCCGTATCGCCATTGGCGTTGTGCCCGCATGATTTTGCTGACCCTCAAACACTATTTTCATGTCTCGAATACCAACAATATCGCTGACGACTCCGACGACATCTGACGTCTCATCCATCACTGGACCTTGCTCGACATGCATTTCGATGAAGCCGGAAAACCTTTGAGGCTCAACAAAAATCTCGCGCTTTCCCCCCATCATCGCCCGCGCGTCTCGAAAGGTGACGCCATCACGATCCATCAATGCCTCCGCAGTTTCCAGATCAAGCGTTCCAGCCCAAATGGCACTGCCAGTAGTCACACCAAAACGTCCCTCTTCGTCTTGAAATGACACGACAGACACGGGCGTTAACCCGTCCTCAAACCGCGCTTTCGCAATTTCCAAGGCAGCCATCACACCCAAAGCACCGTCAAGCCACCCGCCCTCTGGTTGGCTGTCTGTGTGTGACCCAAGCAGTAGGCTTTGCCCTATGGCAATCCCAAACACAGATCCCGCAGGGTCTACATGAACCTCTAATCCACAGGCGCGCAATTCGCTGGCAAGCCACGCACGCGCATCAATATCGGCGGCGCTAAAGGCAGGTCGAACCACACCCCAGCCGACCCCACTGGCACCAAAACTGCGCAGGTGATGCAAACTCTCTAAAAACCGTTGCAGATTGAGGGGCATAGGCTGTTTCCTTTCCCACATTAGGGTCACAGAAAGCCTGCCCTTTCAACTCTCGATCCAGAGCGCTACATCTGAGCCAAGCGACAAGGAAATGTTATGACAGAGATCACGCTCGTACGGCATGGGCAGGCCAATTCGAATAGCACTGATGAGCATGGGTATGACAAGTTAAGCCCGCTTGGTCACGAACAAGCAGCGTGGCTTGGCACACATTTACGCAACACACATAGAGCGTTTGACAGCGTCTATTGCGGTACTTTGCGTCGTCATATCGAAACGGCTTCTGGCATGCAGGCAGCAGACTATGCGCCAGTTACCCAAGATGCGCGCCTGAACGAACTCGCTTATTTTGACCTGTCTAACGCTTTTGAGGCCTATAGCGGACAGCCCATTCCAACGCAGCAGGCAGATTTTGTCGCGCATATGCCGCGTCTGTTTGAGGCATGGATGGACGGGCACCTTCAGAATATCCCCGAAAGTTTCGCAAGCTTCGAAGACCGCGTGAGCCAAGCCATCGAGGACATCAGCGCGCGCAGTGATCGCGCTTTGGTCATCACATCGGGTGGAGTCATCGGCTTGATGACACGTCAGGTTCTAAGCCTTGATACTAACAATTACGCGCGGACCTGCCTGTCGATCATGAACTCATCGACGCATCGGTTTACAAAAATTGGGCCAAAGCTGTCACTGTTCCAGTTCAACAACATTTCACATCTTGAACAGGTTGGGCGCCATCACGCGCAAACTCATATTTAAAGAGGCTTTTGCATGACACATCTCTGGGTGCGCGCAGAGCAGCGCAAAAATGAAAAACGCGTTGGGGTGACGCCTGCTGGCGCTGCCGAATTGCTTAAAGCAGGGGTTCAGGTCACGATTGAGCAGAGCACCGTGCGCGCAATCGGAATTGAAGGTTACCAAGCAGGCGGATGCATCATCGCGCCGGAGAACAGCTGGCCATCAGCCCCAAGTGATGCCATCATCTTTGGCCTAAAAGAGCTTCCCGAGGATGGCACGCCCCTCACTCATTGCCACATAATGTTCGGTCATGCTTACAAAGGCCAACCATCAGGGCGGGTTCTGCTCGATCGTTTCAAAGCCGGTGGCGGCACCTTGTATGATCTCGAATACCTTGTTGACCAGGCGGGTAGACGTGTCGCTGCGTTCGGGTATTGGGCAGGTTATGCAGGGGCTGCCGTTGCTCTGCGCTGCTGGATAGCGCAACAAAGGGATGAAATTGCGGGACCTGTGGGCGTTTTCAAAAGTTCCGATGCGCTGCTTAAAAATCTGCAAGAACACATGGCTCAGCACAATAAAACGAAACTTAATGCGCTTATCATCGGCGCGCTTGGCCGCGTTGGAACAGGTGCAGCGGACCTCCTCAGCAACCTCGATATTCCTGTGACCAAATGGGATATGGCGGAGACCGCCAGTGGCGGACCATTCCCACAAGTCTTTGAACACGCACTCTTTTTGAATTGCATCCTTGCGCGTCCTGGTACGCCAGTTTTTGTAACGGAAAGCGCAAAAACTGACGCGCGCCAGCTTACCGTGATTGGCGATATTGCCTGCGATCCCGATAGCGACTTCTCTCCAATCAAGGTCTATGATCGCACAACAACGTGGGCCGAACCCGCCTTGCGTGTGCATGATGCGCCGCCTCTCGATGTGACTGCAATCGACAATCTCCCCTCAATGCTGCCGGTTGAAAGCTCCGAGGATTATGCAATGCAATTACTCCCCTCTCTACTGATGCTCACTGACTTGGACACAGGTGTTTGGGCGCAAGCAGAGGCGACGTTTCACAAACATCTTTAAGCAAATATACGGTAGTACATCCAGTCCGGCATGAACTGGCTTAGGCGGAAGACCCATGAAAAGACACGCGGGAAGCTTTTCTTGAAGCGAGGCGAGTTCATCAGTTCAAACATCTGATGCGCAGCCTCTACAGGTTCCATAATGAAAGGCATGTTGAAATTATTTTTCTCGGTCAAACGCGTCTTGATGAACCCCGGATTGGCGAGCTGCACATCGATCCCACTGCCACGCAAATCCGCGTACATGCTTTCTGCCAAAGCCATCGTACCTGCCTTTGACGCGGCATAGCCAATTGCCCCGGGCAAGCCACGAAAACCAGATAGCGAGCCAGTAATCACAAGGTGGCCCGAGCCACGTTCTTGCATCATTGGCATAACAGATCCCATCACACGAATGGCACCTGTGAAGTTAATATCGGCCATCGCCTCCGCACGGCTCGCGCCCCAATTTTGCGATGTCATCGGCCAGTAAACGCCCGCCAAGAAGACGACGCCATCAACATCACCGACGGCCTGAGCTGCCGTTTCAACGCTTGCACTATCACTCACATCGACGACTTGTGACGACGCGTTTCCGGGCAATTCAGAAACCAGCGCATCTAGCTTATCTTGCGAACGTGCGGAGACGATAACCTCCACACCTGCACGCGCCAGTTGATGCGCCAAAGCTGCGCCTAAACCTTCACTGGCCCCGACAAGCCAATACCGTTTGCCCGACCACTCTCTCACGCCACTTCCTTCTTTCTCATTGTTGCGACCAACTCCGCGACCTTGAAGCCGAACTTGCGGAACTGGCTACGGTTCACGATTGATCCGTTGGGTGCCAGATACATCCAATCAATCGTATCGAGGACGTGCCCACCCGCTTCATCTGGGAGCTTGATGCGATATTTCAACTGCACCGCAGAGCCTGTTTGCGTGCCCGAACCGGTTCCGATCACATCCGGTGCCTCAGCCTTAATCGCACCGTCACTGCCAAGCGTTAGGTGCCATTCACGGTTCTGCACCGTGCCGCTATCGTAGCGAAACTCTTCACGCATATAGCCTTTGTTGCCGTCCCATTCCGCCTCAAAATTACCCACGAAACGCGATGTGACTCGGCCAGTAGGGCCATAGATTACACCTTCGCACTCAATCGGACCATTCAGATGCTCACGCAGATCAAACTGGGCATCATTCTTGGCGTAATCCAGAGGGCTTTGCGCTGCGAAGTCCAAGTACTTTGTCTTGAGATGGTTGAGTACGAGCATCAAAGCGACACCCAGTAATACGTATCCAATCGCTTCCATATCGTTATCCCTTTTCTAGCTGAGTTGTCGCAAGCAACGCGATAGCAAGGCATTTCAACCCGCAAGGCACTGCCGCGTATAGTAACGTCAAAAGCCAAAGCGAGGCTTCAGTATTATCGCCACCGGAAGAAAATCCGGCTCGCTCCAACAAGGGGAGCAAAACGACAGCCGCAAACGCAAGCGACAGTTTCGACACCAATGCCCAAAGGCCAAAACCCTCAGCAGCGTTCGGTGCGATTTCTGCCATGCGTGTGGCGAAAGCCGCAGGTAAAAGAGTGAGGTCCGCACCCATCGCAGCGCCAGTAGCGACGCAGACGAGCGCAAACAAAAACGTGTCGCCAGAACCGAGTGTAATGGCGACGGCAAACGCAAAAACAGCAAGAACCATCGCGACCAAAAGCACGGGCTTGATCCCGTATTTCTGCGCCAAAATACCCCAGATCGGCGCCGCGACAGCCGCGCTGACGAAAAAAAGTAGCAGCAAAGTGCCTTCTTGACCGGGGGCTGCAAGGCGGCTTTCCACGAAAAAAAGAAACAACGTTGAACTGACTGCGACTGGGGCCGCGTTAACTAAAGCGATCAGAAGCAGGCGACGCGCCTGTGTGTCTTGAAGGATCACCCGAAATCCGGGTCCCGCATCAGGCTTAGCATTGCCCCATTCGTGGCGCATCAGCAGGACGGCTAACAGACCCAATATTGCGAATGCGATGGCAAAGCCCGTGAACTCTGCCTCCGTGTAGAACAAGAATACAAACGGTACGATAGACGCGGCACACACTCCCAAAAGCGCGCCTGTCTCACGCCAAAGCGCGAGTCTTAGGTGACCGCCAGCGGCCATCGTATCTGCTTTGCCAACCCCCTGGGCATAAAAGGAAATCGTCAGAAAGCTGAACGCGGAAAACACCAGCGTCAGCATCATCGCAAACCACGAAACGGGCGAGAACATCGGCGCGATTGCGAACAATCCCAGCATCCCACCACACATCACCACAACGCCAATCGCAACGGCCTTTCCTCGCGCGGAGGCTGTCATCGCTGCAAGCTTTCCAAGTAGCGGATCCTGCACCACATCGAGCAAACGCAGCGCGAATAACACGGCGCCTAGCGCGCCCAGCGAAACGCCAAATTCGTCCGCATAGAACTTGGGCGCGTGGATGTAGATCGGCAAGCCCGCCGCCGACAACAATGCGGCAAACACTGCATAGCCACCCAACGCGGATACCCGCGTGTCATGTGAAGCGGCCGCTGCCATCACGAGACTTCGCGCGTGGGTGGTTCGGGTCGGTTACGAAAACCGGCGCCTTTCCACCAAAGTTTCAATGCTTGCCAATGGATCAATCCTAACACGCGGCGCGATCCAAAAGGGCGTTTCACACAAAACCCAAGGATACTTGCGTTGCTTAGCGGTGCTCGCGGCCCTGCGAGCGTGGCGATCAAGCCACCTTGTTGGCTCGTGTAATCGATGAAAATCCCAACACGCGTTGCGGAAATATCAAAGCGAAATTCGTATCCGCCTTCGACGGGCTGGAAAGGAGACACATGCATCAGTTTGCGCGACTTCAAACGATCGCTAGGCGCAATTGGCCGCAAATCATCATGGTGACACAAGTAGCTATGGCGATCCCCATATGTGTTCGTGACCTCGGAGATCACGGCGCAAAGCTGGTCTTGATCGTTATGGATTAGCCAAAAGCAGACCGGATTAAACACATGACCAAACACACGTGGTTGGGTCAGAAGAAGGATCGTGCCACACAACGCGACCTCGTTCGCATTGAGCACCTCACGCACCCATTTTGCGCCATGCCCCGCCTTAGGCTCGCCACCTTGATCGCAGTCAAAAATTGCAGTTATATTGCGCGCATTGCGGGAGAACAGCGAAGGCTTAGCACCCGTCTTGTCCATATCAAGCAAGACATAGTCCACGCGATACCGAAACGCATTGGGGATATCACCTTTGCGTCCGTGAAACGTGTGGCCAGCAATGTGCTGAACTTGATTCATTGCGCCGCAATCATCGCAGCTGCACCATCGCGAAATGCGTTTACCACGTCGACCGCACTTGAAAGGCCATCTTCGTGAAAGCCGTTTTTCATCCACGCGCCACAGAACCATGTGTTATTGGATCCATTCAAGGCAGCTACGTCTCGCTGACCGTCCAAAGCCGCCAGATCGAACACAGGGTGGCGCAAAGTCACTTGATCATAGATCAACTCTTCACGGATCGTGCGTGTGGTGTTTAGCGTCACAAAATGCGGATCATTTGCCGGAATCGGCTGGAGCGAATTCATCCAATAGGTCAGATCAATCCGTTCATTCGTTTTGCTTTCATCCTCTGTATAGTTCCATGAGGACCAGCACACTTTGCGCCTTGGCATAACAAAAGCGTCAGCGTGCAAAATGATGTCATTCGGCTGATACGTGATTTTTGCCAACGCAGAACTTTCTGCTTCTGTTGGGTCAGCGAGCAAACGCAGGCTGTCATCGGAATGCGTAGCAAAAATGACCTCATCAAACGCCTCCCAATCTCCGCCCAAAACTTTAACTTCGACGCTTCCATTAACTCGGCGCACCGCATCAATCGGGCACCCGAGTCGCAGTGCTACATCCTTAGCGCGCAGCGACGCCTCGACACGGCGCACATATTCGAAAGAGCCTCCTTTGACCGTGTACCATTGGTGCTGGCCTGTCACTCCAAGCAGCGCATGATTTTTAAAGAAATCCATCATCGCGTAAGCGGGGAAATCCATGATTCTATCCGTTGGCGTCGACCAAATCGCGCCAGACAAAGGGGCGAGGTAGTAGTCACGGAAATATCGACCGACACCAAGATTTTCGAGGAATGTTCCAATCGTCCAATCGGGATTTGCGGCGGCGAGAT
>Ga0208971_1002081_pt1 | contig 11015 bp, 9 predicted proteins | sample AOAMet1_18_M0_10_2_FD_188229 | JGI IMG/M metagenome (GOLD analysis project Ga0208971, IMG submission 188229) | Ammonia-oxidizing marine microbial communities from Monterey Bay, California, USA - CAN11_18_M0_10 (SPAdes) | ecosystem: Environmental > Aquatic > Marine > Intertidal zone | place... | reverse complement strand
ACCTGAATTTCAGTTAGTGCTTGTCTGTGACCATTTTTAACTCTATAACCTTTTCTTCTTTTTTTCTTAAAAACAATAACTTTATTGCCTTTAAAGTGTTTTAAGACTTTAACTCCTACTTGAGCTCCGTCTATAGCTGGGGCGCCTACTGATATTTTATCACCGTTTGCAAGTAAAAGAACGTTATCGAATGTGACTTTACTACCTTCTTTACTTTCTAAACGATGAACAAATAATTTTTGGTCTTTTTCAACTTTAAATTGTTGCCCTGCTATCTCTACAATTGCGTACATAGCTTAATGTTTAATATTATTTTTTTGTTTAAAAACGAGTGCAAATATAAAGTTTATAAATTAACCAACAAATGTTTTTAACTAAAACTAATTACACTAATTCACAAGATTAAACTATTCATACGATCATTTAAAGTTATTAGTAAATATGTTTTGTAATAATTTTTGTAGTTTTGCTTTCCCCAATTTAATTTTAAGAATTTTTATAACTAAAATAAAACATAATGAAAAAAATCATTTTATTATTTTCTGCAGTGCTTGTTAGTAGCACAGCATTAAATGCTCAACAAGTAGATTTTACAGAGTTTGACTTAGATAATGGACTACATGTAATTTTACATCAAGATAATTCTGCTCCCGTAGTTACTACATCTGTAATGTATGACGTTGGAGGAAAAGATGGCGACAGAGAAAGAACTGGATTTGCTCACTTTTTCGAACATCTTTTATTTGAAGGTTCAAAAAATATAGGCCGAGGAGAATTTATGAAGATTATTCCTGCAAATGGAGGAAGTTTTAATGCAAATACTTCTCAAGACAGAACATATTATTATGAGACTTTTCCCTCAAACAAGCTTGAACTTGGTTTATGGCTAGAATCAGAAAGAATGCTTCACCCTGTAATGGATCAAATTGGAGTTGACACTCAAAATGAAGTAGTAAAGGAAGAGAAAAGACAAAGATATGATGCTCCTTATGGTAAATTATTAAAAGCTTTAAATGATAATTTATTTAAAGTTCATCCTTATAAAGACCAAGTAATTGGTGAAATGGAGCACCTTGATGCTGCAACCTTGGAAGAATTTAGAGAATACCACAAAACATATTATGGACCTAACAATGCGGTCTTAATTGTTGCAGGTGATATTGATTCGGCAGAAACAGAGAAACTAGTTAGGAAATATTTTGATGAAGTTCCAACTGGAAATGTAGTTGAAAGAAATTTTCCGATGGAAGAACCAATAACAGAAAACACAAAAGCTGTTGCGTATGATGAAAATATTCAAATCCCTATGTTATTAGCTACATTTAGAACTCCAGGATTCGCAAATAGAGATTCTTACGTATTAGACATGATTTCTACATACCTAAGTGATGGAAAAAGTTCAGTACTTTACAAAAAATTGGTAGATGATCAAAAACAAGCTCTGCAAACACAGGTAATTAACTTAGGGCAAGTAGACTATAATATTTTTGCTATACTAGCTTTACCTCTTGGAGAAGTTGAACTTGACACCCTTCTTGAAGAAATTGAAGAGGAAATAACTAAAGTTCAAAACGAGTTAATCTCAGAGAGATCATATCAAAAATTATTAAATAAATTTGAAAACCAATTTGTAAATTCAAATTCAAGTATTGCTGGAATTGCTAATTCACTTGCAAGATATTACATGTTATATGGAGATGTAAATTTAATTAATGAACAAATTGATATTTACAGATCTATCACCAGAGAAGAAATTCAGATGGTTGCTAAAAAATATTTAAGCAAAAATCAAAGAGTAGATATAGAATATTTACCTGAACCTTCTAAATAATAAATAAAATTAAAAATATTTAAAATGAAAAATAGAATAATATTATTAATTACAACAATGCTAATATCATTTAGTGTTAGCGCACAATTAGACAGATCAATTCAACCAGTTGGAGGACCAACACCTAAGATAAAGTTGGATAAGCCTAAAGAATTTAAGCTTAAAAATGGGATAAAAGTTTTAGTTGTTGAAAATCATAAACTTCCAAGAGTTTCATACAGTTTGAGAATAGACGGAACCCCAATTCTTGAGGGTGAAAAAGCTGGAGTTCTTTCTATTTTAGGACAAATGTTAGGGAATGGAACAACATCAATTGAAAAAGATGTTTTTAATGAAGAGATTGATTATTTAGGAGCAAATGTTAGTATTGGTTTTAGAAGTAGTTTTGCAAGTTCCTTGACAAAACATAATGATAGAATTTTAGAATTAATGGCGGATGCAATCATAAATCCATTACTGACCGTTGAAGAATTTGATAAAACTAAAGAACAACTAATTGAAAGTTTAAAAGCAGATGAAAAGAGTATTGATGCTATTGGAAGTAGAGTAGGTAATGCTTTATCTTATGGAAAAAATCACGTTTACGGTGAATTTATTACAGAAGAAACTCTTAATAAAATATCTTACGAAGATGTAATAGATTTCCACAAAAAATATACATACCCAAATAGTGCATATATAGTTGTAATTGGGGATGTTAATTATAAAGAAGTTAAAAAATCAATTACTGAGAAGTTTAGCGTATGGAAAAAAGCTAAGAAAGTTGAAAATGACGTTCCTGTTCTTACTCCAAATGTTGGATTAACTGAAGTTAACTTTATAGACCTTCCTAGTGCTACTCAATCTAGTATTGGGGTCACTAATAATGTTGAGCTTAAAATGAATGATGAAGATTATTTCACAGCGTTGATTACTAACAATATTCTTGGTGGAGGTGGTGAAGGTTACTTGTTTAAAAATCTTAGAGAGGATAAAGGTTATACTTATGGTGCGTATTCTAGTCTAGGTTCAAGTAGATATGGTGTTGCACGATTTTCTGCTGGTGCTAAAGTTAGAAATATGGTAACAGATAGTGCGGTAACAGAAATCGTCAATGAGATAGTTAGAATTAGAACTGAACTAGTTGATGCTGAATTATTAAAAAATGCAAAAGCTAAATATGTTGGTAATTTTATAATGAGATTAGAAAGACCTCAAACTATCGCTAATTATGCTCTTAATATTAAGTTAAATGATTTACCTGAAGATTTTTATGAAACATATCTTGAAAAAATTAATGCTGTAACAGCAGAAGATGTAAAAAGAGTAGCGAATAAATATTTTAAAATCGCAAACACTAGAATTATTGTTGTTGGAAAAGGTAGTGACGTTGTTGAAAATTTAGAAAAAGTAGGATTTCCAATTAATTACTTTGACAAATATGCAAATGCTGTTGCAAAGCCTGTGTTTAATAAAGCTATTCCAGAAGGAATGACTGCATTAGATGTAGTAGATAATTATATTAAAGCAATTGGTGGTAAAGATATGCTTCTTAATGTCAATACATTAGTATCAAACATGGATGTAACAATACCAGGAGCACCTTTTAAGCCTATGGCAATTTCAAAACAAATGATGCCTAATAAAATTTCATTTGAAATGAAAGCTAATATGGGTGGGCAAACAATGTCACTAATGAAAAGAAACTTCAGTGGGGAAAAAGGTTACATGGAACAACAAGGTCAAAAAATGTTGATGAGTGAAGAAGAAATTATGGAAGCTAAAAATGTCGAAGGAATATTTGAAGAATTATACTACTCTGATGATCAAACTGAACTTCTCAGTATTAATTCTATAGATGGTGAAGATGTCTACAAAATTAAAGTTGTGAAAAATGAAAAAACTTCTTACAGATATTATGCTGTTGAGAGTGGATATTTAATTTCAATTGAAGAAGAAGATGAAAATAAAAATATATCCTCAACTAAGTATGGTGACTATCGCAGTGTAAATGGTATTATGATGCCTTATTTTATGCAAGTAAATGCTGGTGGGCAAAATTTAGAATTTAATACTACTGAGGTAATGGTAAATACTGAATTAAAAGATTCTGATTTCTACTAGTAATAGACATTTATTTTTTTTAAAAAAAACTCATCTTATTTGATGGGTTTTTTTTTGTTAGATAAATAAACCCCCATAATAATTAATATTGTAGCTACTGCTTGATAAAAATTAAATAGTTCTCCGTCTAAAATACCCCAAATTACAGAAACAACTAACATAGAGTAAGTGACAGAAGAAGCAAAAACAGGAGAAGAAATTTGAATTAACTTATTAAATAATATTTTTGCCATAGCCGTACCAAAAAATGATAAGAGAAATACATAAAATAATGAGTCATAAAGTAAATGATTATTATCAAATTCTAAATTAAAAAAGCCAGAATAAAATAATACTACAATTGAAGGAATAAAAATAACTACAAATTGACCTGCAGCTATGGAAACAGCATTTACATCATAGAGGTGTTTTTTTATTAAATTAACATTAATTGCATATAACACAGAACTAATTACTACCAAACCAGAGTATAAATAGTTTTGATCAGGATTTAAATCTGCTCCAGAGATTATCAATGTACAAGTACCTATAAAGCCAATTAAAACTCCTAATGATTGAATTTTTGTTGTTGATATTTTAAATACAGCAAACCCTATTAAAACAGTATTCATTGGAACCAAGGAATTTAAAATGGAGGCTACAGCACTATCAATTTGAGTTTCAGCGTAAGCAAATAAAAAAGCAGGAAAAAAAGTGCCAACAAAAGCAGATAAAGATATCCATCTCCATTTTTTAATAGGAATAGTACTTATCCGATTAAATGCTATTAAAAAAATAATAATTGAAGAAAATACAATTCTTAATGAACCAACCTGTAATGCAGATAAACCCAGTAAACTTTTTTTAATAAGTATAAATGAACTGCCCCAAATTAAAGATAAAGCTATTAAATAAGTCCACTTTTTTTCTATTCCAATATTCATTTAATATCACTCCATTTAATAGATTCAATAAGATGATAAATATCAGTCTTGATGTAGTCTAAAGCCGGCAAAACTGAATCATATTTAGTTTTTGATTTTAGATTCAAAATTCCAATCAATAAATTATTTACACTATCTGTAGCATAAAATTGTGACGGAGAAGTTACATCACCTTTAATGTTGATAATTGATGCGTATACTTTTTTATTTTGATTAATAAATTCTTGTATTTTTGGAGAGTTTGAAGATTTTTTTAAATGTATTGATGTAAAATCACTCAATTGTTTGAGCCTATCATTTAGTTTATTGCTTTTATTCAAATTATAATATTCTAATTTGATTTCAGCATTTATCAGAGGGTACGAAATACTTTTTGAAATTACTGAATTGGCATTAGTGGTACTTTTAATATCTGTAATTAGTGTAGATGCAGTGTTTAGTTCTATAGTTGTGCTTTTAGGTTTAAAGACAATTTCTTTATATGTAGGGGATGGAAAATCTAATCGTAAATATGCATTTGGTTTGGGTAGCTCTACATTTTCACATGAACAAAATAAAAAAAGAAGAATATAAACAAATTTAAAATTCATTTGATTGAAACTTTTACTTGCTTAATTCTTTTTTTATCTACAGATTCAATAGTAAATGTGAAATTTTCAAAAACAATCTTGCTATTTGTTTTTGGGAAACTTTGTGAAATTTCTAAAATAAACCCAGCTATTGTTTCTGAGTCACCTTTAAACTTATCAAATGGACTTGAATCAATATTCAAGATTTTATAAAAATCTTTCATGGATGTTTTACCTTCAAAAACATAATTAAAGTTGTCTAGCTTTGAAAAAAGTAAACTGTCATCATCAAATTCGTCAGAAATATCTCCAACAATTTCTTCAATTACATCTTCTAATGAAATAACTCCAGAAGTACCTCCAAATTCATCAACTACTATGGCTAAATGAATCTTTTTTTCCTGAAACTCTTGCATTAAATCATCTAACTTTTTGTTTTCAGGAATGAATAATGGTTTTCTCAAGATTGAAAGCCAATCAAAGTCTTTCTTGTCTAAAAAAGGTAACAAATCTTTCACATATAATATTCCAACAATATTATCTAAATCATCTTTATAAACTGGAACTCTAGAAAAGTTGTTTTCTACGGTGTTTTTTAAAACTTCATCATAATTTAACAAATTACTGTATGCATGTATATCTAATCTTGGACGCATTACCTCTTTAGTCTCGGTGTTACCAAAGGACAAAATTCCTTTAAGTATTTTTTGCTCTTGTTTTGTTGTTTCATCAGGACTAGTTAAATCTAAAGCAGATGAAATTTGGTTAAGATTAATATTTTGTTTTTTGAAGCTTAATTTATTTTTGATGAAATTAGAAAGCTTTTGCATTGGCAAACTAATTGGAGTAAGAATAAAATCCAATAATACAAGTGGGTATATAACAAATTTTGAAAATATTAAATTATTTCTGCTAGCATAAATTTTTGGTAATATTTCTCCAAATAACAAAATCAAAAAAGTAGCTACTACAACTTCAATTATAAATTGCCAGAAAGAGGAAGTAATATTTTTAAATATAACATTTCCTATTTGGGTAAATAAAATTACTATAGCAATATTTATAAAACTGTTGGCAACTAAAATTGTTGCCAGTAATTTATTTGGATTAGTTAGTGACTTTTGAATTATTTGAATATAACTAGACTTATCTTCTTTTTTTAACTGTGACTTGGATAATGAGAATAAGGCTACTTCAGAACCAGAAATCAAACCAGAGAAAATAAGTAAAACTGCTAATATTAAACTGTAATATATAATTGGATCACTCAATTAATAGATATTTAATTAAAATGGTAAATCGTCATTTTCTGACGTTGAATCCTCATTTGACTTAGGCTCAATCTGTGGCGTTGAATTAGAATTTGATGGATTAGTTTCGTTTTTAGTATTTAAAAAAGTAAACTCCTGACAATTAACTTCTGTTGAATATCTATCAATCCCTTTATCGTCTTGCCATTTTCGAGTCTTAATCCTTCCTTCTACATATACTTTATCTCCTTTTGATAAATACTTTTGGCAAATTTCAGCAGCTTTATTTCTAACAACAATATTATGCCATTCAGTATTGGTAACTTTTTCGTTAGTTTGTTTATTTGTATAAGATTCATTTGTTGCAAGAGGGAATCTTCCGATACACCCACCTCCTTCAAAATTATGAATTTTAACATCATCACCTAAATGACCAATTAATATTACTTTGTTTAATGTACCTGTCATGATTTTTGTTGATTAATATTTTTTATAAATTAAGTAATTATTATTTAATTCTTCAAAAATACGATTTAATAAATCTACTCAGCACAATTGGGAATGGATAATTTACTAAGTTTTTGATAGGCGTTGGATTTGGGATTAAATCATCCATTTGTATTTTCCAATACTTAATCAACAACTTTCGATGAGTTAAATTATGAATTTCTGGTTTAAGATTTATTAACTCAACTTTATATTTTGAAGTTAATATTGGGTTTAATATTTTAAAATTCTTAATTAATTCATTGATATTTATCTCTTTATTGGTAATTATAAGTGGAAATTGATAAAGTTTCTGCCAAATCCCTTTATCGTTTCTTTGCTCAATTTTAGTGTTATTATAAGAATCAATAAATATTATAAAATTAAAATGCTTAGTTAAAACTTTGTGTTTTTTATTCTTAACAGGAAGTGAGTAAGTTGTTTTATTGCCATAAGCAATACAACCATCTTGAAGAATACATATATCACACTTAGCCATTTTTGGTTTACATACTGTAGAACCAAAGTCCATTAATCCTTGGTTATAATCTCCAATATTAATTTTTGGCAAGAGATTATAAGATAGCTTTTCAAATGCCTTTATTCCTTTTGAGGAATTAATTGGAATATCGATTCCAAAATATCTAGAGAGTAGCCTAAAAACATTTCCATCTAAAACAGCTTGTTTTTCTTCAAAACAAATTGAAGAGATTGCGCTTGCTGTGTATTTACCAATCCCTGGGAGTTTTAATAGTTGAAGAAATGTTTTAGGAAAAATTCCATTATAATCACTGACAATAATTTTTGCAGTTTTATGTAGATTTCTAGCTCTAGAATAATACCCTAGTCCTTGCCAAAGTTTTAAAATTTCTTGCTCATTAGCAATGGCCAAAGAAGATACATCGGGGTATTTTTTTATAAATTTTGTATAATACGGAAGCCCCTGTTGTATTTGTGTTTGCTGAAGTATTATTTCAGAGAGCCAAACGGAATATGGGTCTTTATTTTTTCTCCACGGAAGATCTCTTTTATTTTTAGTATACCAATTATCAATTTGGGAGGTAAAATTCATATATTGAGAGGATTGTGAGTAAAAATAAAGTTTATAATCAATAAATTAAATTAATTTGACTTGAAATATTGATAATAAAATACATATATTTGCTGGCGTTGAAAAATATAAAAAACAGATAAAATAAATGACAAAAGCTGAAATTGTATCAAATGTTTCTCAAAAAATGGGAATTGAAAAAGCAGATGTTCAAGCAACAGTAGAATCATTCATGAAAGAGGTTATAAGTTCTCTTGAAAATGGTGAAAATGTATATTTAAGAGGATTTGGAAGTTTTATAGTTAAAACTAGAGCTGAAAAAACCGGCAGAAATATATCAAAAAATACTACGATTAAAATACCTGCTCATAATATTCCTGCTTTTAAGCCTGCTAAAACATTTTTAGAAGGTGTGAAATCTAAAGTTCAGGTTAGATAATTACTTTATAAATATTAATTTAAAAAACAAAAATTTATGCCAAGTGGTAAAAAAAGAAAAAGACACAAGGTAGCTACGCATAAACGTAAAAAAAGACGTAGAGCTAATCGTCACAAGAAGAAATAATTAATTATTACTTCTTTTATCAAGTTCATTGAAATATAATTCATGTAAAATTTACGATCATCAATTTCGTATTCATGAATTTGTCGACTCACATTAAAATTAATAATCAATTTATGCTATATGCATAAATAAAAAATAACTTTATGAATAAAGAACTAATAATACGTTCTAGTTCAAATATTGTTGATTTTGCCTTACTTAAAGATGGAAAATTAATAGAGTTTCAAAAAGATAAAGAAAGTAGTAAATATAGTGTTGGTGATATTTTTATTGCCAAAATAAGAAAGTCCATTCCTGGACTAAATGCTGCTTTTGTAAATGTAGGATATCACAAAGATGGTTTTTTACATTATCATGATTTAGGACCTAAACTTCCTACATATTTAAAGTTTATTAAAGGATTAATTTCAGGTAAACTAAAAAACTACTCTATAGAAAATTTTACATTTGAAAAAGAAATTGATAAAAATGGCAATATCAGCGAAGCTATAAAGCCTAATCAAACAGTATTAGTGCAAATAATAAAAGAACCAATCTCTACAAAAGGGCCTAGAATTAGCTCTGAGCTTTCAATTGCTGGTAGATATTTGGTTTTAGTTCCGTTTTCTAATCGCATCTCCGTATCTCAAAAAATAGATACAAATGAAGAAAAAGAGAGATTAAAAAGATTAGTTAAAAGTATTGCTCCAAAAGGTTTTGGAGTTATTATTAGAACTGTTGCTAAAGGCAAAAAAGTAGCCGAACTAGATAAAGACTTACAGACTTTGCATGACAGATGGATTGCAATGTGTAAAAAATTACATAGAGCCACTTACCCGAGTAAAGTACTAGATGAAATGAACAAATCTTCTTTAATTTTAAGAGATTTATTTAATGACACCTTTACCTCAATTGTGGTAGATGACGAAACTCTTTATTATCAATTAAAAGAGTATGTGCAAGAAATTGCACCCAAACAAGAATCTATTGTCAAATTACATAAGGATGAATCTCCAATTTTTGAAAAGTTTGGAGTAGAAAGACAGATAAAAACTTCTTTTGGTCAGAATGTATCAATGGCTAAAGGAGCATATTTAGTCATAGAACATACAGAAGCACTACATGTTGTTGATGTAAATAGTGGAAATAGATCAAGTAAATCTAATAACCAAGAGGATACTGCTCTTGAAGTAAATTTAATAGCTGCAACTGAAATTGCTAGACAATTAAGACTCCGTGATATGGGAGGAATTATTGTAGTAGATTTTATAGATTTAGGATCTGCAGAAAACAGAAAAAAGCTGTTTGATCACTTAAGAGATGAAATGAAGGATGATAGGGCTAAACACAAAATTCTACCACCTAGTAAATTTGGACTAATTCAAATAACTAGACAAAGAGTTAGGCCTGAAATGACAATAAAAACTAGAGAAAAAAATCCAAACAATAGTAATGGAGCCGAAATTGAGGCACCAATTCTTATTGTTAATAAAATTGCAGAAGATTTAGAATTAATATTGAAAAAAGGTCATAAAAATGTGCGGCTAAATGCACATCCTTTTATAGCAGCCTTTCTTAATAAAGGTCTCTACTCTTTTAGAAATAAATGGATTTGGCAGTATAAGCAATGGATTAAAATTAATCCAAGAGATGCTTACACATATCTAGAATATCATTTTACCGACAAAAACGGTAAAAATATTAATTTATAACAAAAAAGCTCTATTGAAAAATAGGGCTTTTTTTTATGGAGACGGATTGGGTATTTTTGAATGAACCTCGTTTATTTTACTCAAAACATCATCTCCAAGTGTAACTTCAATACTAGAAATATTTTCTGCAAGTTGTTTTAGATTTGTAGCTCCAATAATATTACTAGTAACAAATGATTGTTGATTTACAAAAGCTAAAGACATTTGAGTTAAACTCAAATTATTATCTAATGCTATTTTTAGATATTCTTTTGTTGCATTTGTCGCTTCTGTACTACTATATCTAGAAAACCTTGGAAATAATTTTAGTCTTGAATTATCAGAAGCAGTTCCATTTATATATTTGCCTGTTAAAACACCAAAACCTAATGGGGAATAAGCTAACAATCCAATTCCTTCTCTAATTGATATTTCTGCTAAATCTCCTTCAAATGGTCTGTTTAATAAAGAATAGGCATTTTGAATGGTTACAACTCGTGGTAGATTACACTTGTTTGACTCTTCAATATAACGCATTGCTCCCCATGATTTCTCGTTAGAGATCCC
>Ga0208971_1002080_pt1 | contig 11015 bp, 8 predicted proteins | sample AOAMet1_18_M0_10_2_FD_188229 | JGI IMG/M metagenome (GOLD analysis project Ga0208971, IMG submission 188229) | Ammonia-oxidizing marine microbial communities from Monterey Bay, California, USA - CAN11_18_M0_10 (SPAdes) | ecosystem: Environmental > Aquatic > Marine > Intertidal zone | place... | reverse complement strand
CTTCGGCAATTTTACGCAAGATGCGGCGCATGATTTTACCTGAACGAGTTTTTGGCAAACCTGGTGCCCATTGAATAAGGTCAGGCGATGCAATCGGGCCGATTTCTGTGCGGACCCAAGTGCGTAATTCCTTGCGCAATTCTTCGGTAGGCTCTTCGCCACCCATCAATGTTACATAGCAATAGATGCCTTGGCCTTTGATGTCGTGTGGATATCCTACAACCGCGGCCTCAGACACTTTGGGGTGTGCAACAAGTGCGCTTTCAACTTCGGCGGTGCCCATACGGTGGCCAGATACGTTGATCACGTCATCAACGCGACCAGTGATCCAGTAATATCCATCCGCATCACGACGACAGCCGTCACCAGTAAAGTAGTAGCCTTTGTAATCGGCAAAGTATGCTGAAACGTAACGCTCGTGGTCACCCCAAACAGTGCGCATTTGACCAGGCCAACTGTCAGCCATGCAAAGAACGCCCTCGGCCTCGACGGTGGTGATTTCATCGCCGGTTGTTGGGTCAAGAATAATTGGTTTCACCCCAAAGAAGGGCAGGGTGCATGAACCTGGCTTTGTCGAGATCGCACCAGGCAGAGGCGTCATCAGGTGACCGCCCGTTTCTGTTTGCCACCAAGTGTCAACGATTGGCAATTTGCCGCCACCAACAACCTCGTTGTACCAATTCCATGCTTCTGGATTGATCGGTTCACCAACTGTGCCCAAAACCTTTAGATCGCTAAGGTCATGTGCTTCAACGAAGCTGGTGCCTTGGCCCATCAAGGCACGGATGGCTGTTGGAGCTGTATAGAACTGGTTCACTTTGTGCTTGGCACAAACCGCCCAGAAACGACCGGCATCTGGGTATGTTGGCACACCTTCAAACATTAGCGTGGTGGCGCCATTGGCCAGCGGGCCATAAACGATATAGCTGTGGCCTGTGACCCAGCCAACGTCAGCTGTACACCAGAAGATGTCGCCTTCGTGGTAATCAAATACCATCTCATGGGTCATCGAAGCATATACAAGATAGCCGCCAGTTGTGTGAACAACACCCTTAGGCATGCCGGTTGAACCAGAAGTGTAGAGAATGAACAGTGGATCTTCGGCGTTCATCGGCTCAGGTGGACAATCAGTTGATGCGGCAGCCATCAAAGGCGCATAAGCATGATCACGGCCATCTTTCATCGGAATGTCAGCACCAGTACGTGGCACAACAAGGACGTTTACATCACCACAAATTTCCATCGCTGCATCAACATTTGCCTTAAGAGGCACAGATTTGCCGCCACGTTTGCTTTCGTCAGCCGTCACAACCAATACAGCGCCACTGGCAGATACACGTGCCGCCAAAGCATCAGGGGAAAAGCCACCAAATACGATGGAATGTACGGCACCAATACGCGTACAGGCCAGCATCGCATAAGTCGCCTCAGGGATCATTGGCATATAAAGAACAACGCGGTCGCCCTTTTTGACGCCAAGTGATTTATAAACATTCGCCAGTTTTGTGACGTGATCATAAAGTTCTGAATAGGTGATGTTTTGATCTTCTTCTGGGTTGTCGCCTTCCCAGATGATCGCTGTTTGATCGGCACGTGTTGCCAAGTGCCGGTCAACGCAGTTTGCACATACGTTTAATTCGCCATCTTCATACCATTTTACCGAAACGTCTGGGTATTCAAACGTGGTGTTTTTAACCTTTGTATAAGGTGTCATCCAATCCAGTCGTTTTCCTTGCTCGCCCCAGAATGCCTCTGGGTTGGCGATAGAGGCGTCATACATTTCTTTGTATTTGGCCGCATCGATGTGCGCGTTGGCTGCGAATTCAGCACTTGGAGCGTAGGTTTTATCAGTCATGACTATTGGTCCTCTGGTTTAGGAGGTTAGCAAATAAAAGTAATTAGAAGCGCGGATGGCTTAGATTGCCAAGTATTCCACGCGCAGTTTGTCGTCGTTCAACACTTCTTCGGCGCTACCGTCATAAACGACGGTACCAGTGTCAAGGATAACGGCACGGTCTGCCAATTTAAGAGCAGCCACAGCGTTTTGTTCAACGATCACGGTTGTGATACCTTGTTCGCGGATCAGACCCAATGTTTTGGCAATTTCTTGCACGATTACAGGGGCCAAACCTTCGTAAGGCTCATCCAGCAACAACAGTTTCACATCGCGGGCTAGGGCGCGTGCGATGGCCAGCATTTGTTGCTCACCACCAGAAAGCGTGGTGCCTTCTTGTTTGCGACGTTCACGAAGGCGCGGGAACAAATCGTACAAACGATCCAACGACCAACCTAATGGTGGGGCAATTTGGGCCAACAGAATGTTTTCTTCAACTGTTAGACCTTGGATAATGCGACGATCCTCTGGCACCAAACCAACACCGGCGATAGACGCCTGATAGCTGGCCATTGTGTGCAATGGCTGGTGATCCAACCAGATTTCACCCTGTGTTACCATAGGTGAATCTACGCGGGAAATCGCGCGTAAGGTGGATGTTTTACCGGCGCCATTGCGACCCAAAAGGGCAAGGATCTCGCCCTCGTGAATGTTAAAGCTGACACCCTGGACGATATAGCTTTCGCCATAATATGCGTGCATGTCATAGACCGAAAAGTAAGCAGGCGCTGTGGCTGCGTGATTGGCGTTTTTTTCCAATGGGGCATTCATCGTGTGCGCTCCTATACCTGTGCTTCGCCAAGATACGCTTCGCGTACCTTTGGGTGGCCTTTGATGTTGTCTGGCGTGTCTTCAACCAATGGTGTGCCTTGGGCAAGAACCGTGATCCGTTCTGACAACGAGAAAACAACGTGCATATCATGCTCAATAATGGCGATGGTAATGTCGTGGGTTTCTTTGATTTGTTTTAGCAGATCGATGGTGTTGTTGGTATCAGCCCGCGCCATACCGGCAGTAGGCTCATCCAACAGCAACAAACGAGGTTCTTGGGCCAAACACATCGCAATCTCTAGGCGACGTTTGTCACCACGAGACATTGCAGATGCTTCCATGTGGCGTTTATCGGCCATGCCCATGTCAGCCAGTGCTTCTTCGGCTTTTTCCTGAATGTCTTTTTGTCCGGCGAGCGAAACCATGGCATTCATTTCAAACGCGCCATCACGGTGCGCAAGACAAGGGATCATCATGTTTTCCATCACCGTCAGATCGGTGAAGATCTCGGGTGTTTGGAAAACACGGCTGATGCCCATTTGGTTGATCTGGTGTGGTTTCTTACCCAACACAGATTGGCCGTCAAACATAACCGAACCACTGTCCGGAATAAGTTTACCAACGAAGCAGTTCAGCAAAGTTGATTTGCCAGCACCGTTAGGACCGATGATCGCGTGAACTGTGTTTTTCTGCACGTTCAGGTTCACATCACCAAGCGCTTGCAAACCGCCGAAACGCTTGGATACGCCTTTGACTTCGAGAATATTCATCATAACGCTCCTTTATTCAGCTGGTTTAGTGTTAGAGGCGTCGTCGCCCGATTTTTTGCGCTTGAAAAGACGTCCAATACGTTGGCCACCTTCAACCAGTCCACCTGGCAAGAAGATAACGATCAACATGAACAACAAGCCCAGTGTCAAATGCCAGCCTTTGCCTACGAAGAAGTGTAGAACCCAAACAATGGCGTTTTCCAAACCATCGGGCAGGGCGGCAAACCAACCGTGCAAGACGTTTTCGTTGATCTTTGAGAAGATGTTTTCAAAGTATTTGATGAAACCCGCACCAAGGATCGGACCGATCAAAGTACCAGCACCACCAAGGATAACCATCAAAACAACTTCGCCTGACGCTGTCCACTGCATCCGCTCTGCACCTGCCAATGGATCCATTGAGGCCATCAAGCCGCCCGCCAAACCAGCATACATGCCAGAGATAACGAAAGCTGCAAGTGTGTAAGGACGTGTTGAAACACCCGTGTAGTTCAAGCGTGTTTGGTTGGTCTTAATCGCACGCAACATCAAACCGAAAGGCGAGTTGAAGATACGCATTGAAAGATAGAAGGCCAAAACCATCATCACCGCACTTACATAATAACCCATGTTGAATTGGAACGCCCAATCACCAAGTGCCAATGTTGAAGTGCTGTTCATCTCAAAACCAAACAAGTGCGTAACAGTCGGACCGTTTCCTAAAAGGATTTGTGGATCGTCGTTGTAAACTTGAAGGCCAGTTTCACCATTGGTTAGCGGTGTCAAAACCGAATAAGCCAAGGCAAAGCTCATCTGAGCGAACGCCAGTGTCAGGATCGAGAAGTAGATACCCGAGCGACGCAAACTGATGAACCCAATGAGCAGCGAGAACAATCCAGCCACGATCACTGATAGGACGATTGCTGGCACGATGTTCATGCTAAGCAGTTTGAACATCCACACAGCGGCATAAGAACCCACACCCAAGAAGGCGGCGTGACCGAATGATAGATAACCGGTCAGGCCAAACAGGATGTTGAAACCGATGGCAAAGATACCAAAGATCACAAAACGCTGCATCAAGTCAGGGTAGCCAGCGTTAAACTGTGCCAAGCCACTGGATTGTGGAAAAGGGTTCATAAGGAACGGTGCGAACACCGTCAGGGCGATTACGATCAGCAATAGGGCTGAATTCTTTTTGTCTAGTCCTAGCATTTATTCCTCCATCACACCTTTGCGGCCCAACAGCCCACGAGGGCGGGTCAGCAAGACGATGATTGCAACTAGATAGATGACGATTTGGTCGATTGAAGGCAGATAGATTGCTTCAAAGAAACCTTTCACGGCGTTCATAGAGGCGAAGCTTTCCAACACACCCAGCAAGAAGCCGGCGAGTACGGCGCCAGGCAAACTGCCCATGCCGCCCACAACCACAACAACAAAGCTAAGAACCAAGAAGTCCATGCCCATGTGGTAGTTTGGTGAATTGATTGGTGTGTACATTACACCTGCAAGACCTGCGACCGCGGCGGCGATACCGAACATAATGGTAAAGCGCTTGTCGATGTTGATGCCAAGCAAACCAACGGTTTCACGATCCGCCATACCAGCGCGAACAACCATCCCGAAGGTGGTAAAGCGAAGGAAGGCAAACACGGCACCGATGACCAAAGCAGAGAAACAGAAATAAATTAGACGCCAAACAGGGTAAATAATGGCATTGGCTTCGAAGCCAATCATTACACCGAAATCATATGATCCACGGAATGCATCAGGCGCAGGCGTTGGGATAGGGTTCGCGCCATAGTTCGCTTTGATGATTTCCTGCAAAACAATCGCCAAACCGAAGGTCACCAAGATTTGGTCGGCATGTGGACGTTTGTAGAAGTGTTTGATCAGCCCGCGTTCCATCACGTAGCCAACGGCCAACATCACTGGGATTGCCACCAAAATGGCCAAAGGAACCGACCAGTTGATGATTGCAGAACCAGCCGCTTCGCCGAACCAATTGATAACATAGGGCGTTTTAACCTTTAGAGGGTTACCCAAGAAATCGGTTTGTGTCGGGTCAATCGTGATTGACGAGAGGTTCAAGATTTTTTGTAAAGTTACAGCACAGAATGCACCGATCATGAACAGGGCACCGTGGGCAAAGTTTACCACACCCAAAGTACCAAAAATGAGAGTCAAACCAAGGGCGATCAAGGCATATGCCGAGCCCTTATCTAGACCGTTTAAAACTTGCAGGAGGATTGCGTCCATTTTCCCCATACCCCTTATTGTTTATAGGGTTCCCAGAAAAAACCATGGCGAAAAACTCGCCATGGTCGTTATTTTTAAGCGGTTAAGCTTATGCGCCTGGGTTACATGAACCCAAGTCGCCACCAGCGAACATTGGGTGATCCACAGCGTACTCAACTTGAGCGCGTGGTGTAACTTCAACGATTTCCAAAGCGTCGTATTCGTTAGCTGGGTCAGTTTTACCCTGCATAACCAAAACGTCTTTAAAGCACTGGTGATCAGAACCACGGTAGAATGTAGGTCCGTTGCCCAAGCCGTCAAAGTTGAAGTCTTCAAGAGCTTCAGCAATGCCACATGGGTTGAATGTACCAGCACGCTCAGCAGCATCAGCATAAAGCAATGTTTGTGCATATACTGTTTGAGCAGCGTTTGATGGTGGGAAACCATACTTAGTACCGAACGACTTAACGAAGGCTTTTGTGCCCGCGTCTTGAAGTGTCCAAGACCAGTTAGTTGAACCGTAAACGCCTTCGATGTTGGCGCCAGCACCTTTAGCCATCAACTCGGAGTACAAAGGTACAACGATTTCAAACTGTTTGCCGTTAACCATTTTGTCACGAAGACCGAACTGAACAGCGTTAGTCAAAGAGTTAACCATGTTTCCGCCGTAGTGGTTCAGAACCAAAACGTCAGCACCAGAGTTCAGAACCGGCGCGATGTATGACGAGAAGTCAGTAGTCGCAAGTGGTGTAAGAACGTTGTTAACAGTCTGCCAACCAACAGCTTCAGTTGCTGCTTGGATTGATTCCTGCTGTGTCCAGCCCCATGTGTAGTCAGCTGTTAGGTGATAAGCGCGACGATCAGAACCGTAAGCACCTTTCAAAACTGGCGCCAAAGCAGCACCTGACATGTAACCGTTAAAGAAGTGACGGAAGCCGTTGGCTTTCTTATCTTTACCAGTTGTGTCGTTTGAGTGTGTCAAACCAGCCATGAATACAACGCCAGCTTCTTGACATAGACCTTGAACAGCGATCGCAACACCTGATGAAGAACCACCAGTGATCATGATTGCGCCGTCTTTTTCGATCATAGACTTAGCAGAAGCACGTGCAGCGTCTGATTTCGTCTGAGTGTCACCAGTTACATAAGCAACTTTTTTACCCAAAACGCCTGCACCGTTAAGTGCTTGTGATGAGAAAGTGCTCAAGCAACCGCCGTCGCCTTCGCCATTCAAGTGCTCAACAGCCAATTTGTAAGCGCGTAGTTCGTCTGCGCCTTCGTCAGCATATGGACCTGATTGTGGTACGTTAAAACCAAACGTTACTGTATCACCTTGTGGGGCGTTACGGTATCCGCTGTGGCTTCCAGCCCATACAGAGCCGTCAAAAATCGTAGGAACTGCTAGACCTGCGCCGGCAACGGCACCTGTTTTTAGCAATCCACGACGAGTGAAATTAGATTTGGACATGAAAATCCTCCCTTATTTGATTTCAAGCGATACGCACCTCCTCAGTACGCATCACCCTCGGTAGTCAAGTGGCTACAGTATCGCCCATAGTTAGAAAATTTCGCAACAAGCCTTTCAATTTTAACAATTATTTTGTAAATAAATACACATGTCATCAAGGTTGGTTGTAAAAAAAATAACAAACGCTGTGCCAAGTGCTCGGGAATTAAGGATTTTTAATGAAAAATGAAGGACAGACCGGAAGCAGAATACGCGAGCGACGGATTGATCTTGGTTTGCGACAAGGTGATTTGGCGCTCAAAGTTGGAATTTCTCCGGCTTACCTAAATTTGATCGAACACAATAAGCGTAGAATCGGCGGCAAATTACTTGTTTCATTGGCGGCAACACTTGCTGTCGAGCCGATAGCGCTAACGCAAGGCGGTGCCGCGGCCGTTGTTGCTGGTTTGAAAAACGCGGCTTCAAATGCGCCACAGATTGATGTGGAAGAGGCAAATGTTGATCAGTTTTTGTCGCGGTTCCCAGGTTGGGCGGCATTGATTGAGCAACAATCTGATCAGTTAACAGAAATGGAACGTCGTGTTGCGTTGATGTCTGATCGCCTCGCCCATGATCCGGTTTTGAGCGAAAGCCTTCACGAAGTGTTAACTGCGGTAACCTCAATTCGTTCAACTGCATCAATTTTGGCGCAAACACCTGACATTGATCGCGATTGGCAGCGCCGTTTTCAAACCAACGTTTTTGAAGACAGCGCACGCCTTGCCGATACGGCGCAATCTTTGGTGTCTTATTTTGAAACCATGGCGACCGAAAACCACGAAGGGGCGGGCACAGGTGCCACCGTCGAGGCGTTTTTTGCAAAAAATAACTACCATTTCCCAGAATTAGAAAACGATACAGAACCGCAAAACTTACAAACGCAGGAAGATTTCCCCAGCGGTGCGGGTGTGGAAATTGTTCAAAAGCGATTGAAAGACTACAAAGCAGATGCCACGGATATGCCATTGGCGAAGGTGCAGAATGCGATCGCTAGCCACGGATTTAACCCAGCGGCAATAGCGCAATATTTGCAACAACCGTTGGGGCGTGTTCTGGTCCGGTTGTCTAATCTGCCTAACTCCGAAAGCTATCCTGACGTTGGATTGATCCGCTGTGATCTATCCGGCAGCATCATTTTGCGAAAACCAATCGAAGGATTTGCTTTACCTCTCACGGGCGCTGCCTGCCCACTTTGGCCCATGTATCAAGCCCTTGCACAACCAGGATTGCCCTTGGCGCAAATCGTGGAAACCCCATCGGGTGCCAAATTTCAATGCTATGCAGTGGCAGAAGTCGCACCAACACCATTATTCAATGCGCCTTTAGTGGTCACATCGACAATGATAATGATGAAGATCGATGATGATTTTGCCGAGGCGACGCCTATAGGACCGACCTGTCAAATTTGCCCGCGGTCAGATTGTCGGGCGCGGCGTAACAGCACTTCTGTTTAACTTCCTTTGACAGAGGCGAAGTTCGGTGCATAGACTGTTGTCCAAACTGGGACATGAACATTATTTAGCATTTGTACGGGTACCATTGGGGGGAATATGGGGCATCACGTTTTACTGATAGAGGATGAACCGAACATTACAGAGGCCCTTAGGTTTCTGCTAAATAGGGATGGATTTACTGTCGCTACGCACGCAGATGGAGCCACAGCGCTTGAAGCAATTGATCGCGAGGCACCCGATCTAATAGTTCTTGATGTCATGCTGCCTAACAAAAATGGTTTTGATATTTTACGTGATTTGCGGGCAGAAACTGCGACGCAACAACTTCCGGTTCTTATGCTAACAGCAAAAGGTCAAGAAAAAGACCGCGCTTTGGCCGAGAGTTTTAAGGTCGATAAATTCATGACAAAGCCATTTTCAAATCAGGAAATAGTTAGCACTATCAACGATCTGCTTGCCCGATGAATAAAGAAGATCGCCCCGTATTTTTGGAATCCGATGGGTATCGACTGCGCCGAATTGTCGATGCTTTAAGGTTCCTGCCGTTTCTCGGCATATTCTTTGTTGTCGTGCCGGGCATAATGTTGTCGGGCGCCGTACCTCGTTCGTTGTCCGGTGTTGGTATCTATTTCTTTGCAATTTGGATTGTGCTCATTCTTTTGACAGCCATACTGACGCGCGTTTTTGCAAAACGTGGTAAAGAAACGGAAGAACAGTAGTGTCGATTAACCTGCTGATTGCTGTCTCGTTTGCTTATGTGGCGTTGCTTTTTGCAGTAGCTTTTGCGGCAGAACGCGCCGGCAACCGCGGCTGGTTGCGATCCCCGATTATCTATACTTTGTCCTTATCAGTCTACTGTACGGCATGGACGTTTTATGGCGCGGTTGGATACGCTGCTCGATCTGGCTTGGAATTTCTAACGATCTATTTGGGTCCAACATTGGTTTTTGTAGGCTGGTATTGGATATTGCGAAAATTGGTTCGCATTGGGCGCATGCAACGCGTCACTTCAATCGCGGATCTTATTTCTTCGCGCTATGGGAAATCAAATGCGTTGGCTGTAATCGTGACGATGATGGCAGTTGTTGGAACAACGCCTTATATCGCACTTCAACTTCAATCTGTAACCCTCTCTTTTCAAGCGTTTTCTGAAACATCTTCTGGGGGTTGGCGGTTTGAGGACTTGAATGGCACCGCGTTGTGGATCGCTGTCGGATTGGCCTTTTTTACCATTCTTTTTGGCACGCGAAACTTGGACACAAATGAACGTCACCACGGCGTTGTTATGGCGATTGCGCTAGAGGCAATTGTTAAACTGTTGGCCTTATTAGCAGTTGGAATTTTCGTCGTTTGGGGCATCGCAGGTGGTTTGGGCGATATCGCAGCCCGCATGGATGCATCAGCCATCGCCAGTCAAAAATTCAATGGGGGCCGTTGGGTCGGGCTGACGTTTTTGGCCGCTACGGCGATTATTTGTTTGCCCCGCATGTTCCAAGTGATGGTTGTTGAAAACTCAGACGAGCGGCATTTGAAAACCGCAGCATGGGCATTTCCCTTATATCTTTTCGCGATGTCATTGTTCGTGATGCCCATCGCCGTGATGGGTCTTTCTACATTGCCTGAGGGGTCAAACCCTGACCTGTTTGTTTTGACCTTGCCGCTTGCGGCGGGACAAGGTGGTTTGGCGCTATTTGCATTCTTGGGTGGGTTTTCATCAGCAACATCGATGGTGATCGTTGCGTCAATTGCGCTTTCAACAATGGTATCAAACCACATTATGATGCCCCTTTATTTGGCTTACACCAAAAGTAACGCATCTATGTCGGGTGACGTGCGTCGGGCCATCTTGATGACGCGCCGCATTAGTATCGGCGCGGTTCTAGGGTTGGGTTATGGTTATTTTCGCCTTTCCGGCAGTGGCGAGGCATTGGCCGCCATTGGTCTAATTTCATTTGCGGGGGTTGCACAAGTATTACCCGCCCTAATCGGCGGAATTTTTTGGCGCGGCGCCACACGCTGGGGTGCGGTGGCCGGCCTTATTGGTGGCTTTACAATTTGGGCCTACACACTGTTTTTACCCAGTTTCGGCGAGGGTGGCCTGATGTCGGTGATGTTCTTGGCTGATGGTCCTTGGGGTATTCACTGGTTACGCCCACGCGCACTTTTTGGAATTGATGGGCTTGATCCCTTGGTTCACGCATTGATTTGGTCCATGTCGATCAACACCTTCTTGTTTACTGTCTTTTCGTTGGTCAGCTTTCCAAACCCAATGGAACGCTTGCAAGGCGCGCAAATGGTTAATGTTTTTGAGCATTCCATCGCCCCTGGTGGCTGGATTGGCAGTCGCGCCGAGGCCGAGGATTTGTTGGTCATGGCGCAACGTATCATTGGTGCTTCAG
>Ga0208971_1002060_pt1 | contig 11095 bp, 10 predicted proteins | sample AOAMet1_18_M0_10_2_FD_188229 | JGI IMG/M metagenome (GOLD analysis project Ga0208971, IMG submission 188229) | Ammonia-oxidizing marine microbial communities from Monterey Bay, California, USA - CAN11_18_M0_10 (SPAdes) | ecosystem: Environmental > Aquatic > Marine > Intertidal zone | place... | reverse complement strand
CGTCTTTGTCTTTTCGCCCAAGGGCGTCATCGAACACGACATCAACAGGCATGTCGAACTGAATCTTAGCTGGATCCGGTTCAACATTGATCAAATTGCCCTTAACGGTACCGCCACCATCAAGATCAACAATCGCGGATATGTAAGGAACTTCAATGCCTGGAAAGCTTCGATGAACAATACTGTAGACATACAGTTTGCCTTTATTAGACAGCCGGGTCGGTTTTAACTGATCACGGGCACCACAACTTGAGCAGTTGTTCCTTTCGCCAAGGAAAATTGCTCCACATTCACATTTTTGACCTTCCAGGTACGGGTCATTTGTACCGGCACCTTTCAGCCAGGATACAACTGGTAGCGGCCCCTCGTCCTTCGCTTGTTCAGACATTCTTTACCTCAATGATAAATTGCAAAGGGATCAAGGGTAAACCTGAAGGCGCCTCTGTTTCAAGGAATTAGCCCAATCGACCCCCTAATTTATAGGAGATGGAGGGAATTAAAGCCTTCTGCCCCCTCTAATCCCCTCGGTAATCTTTAAAATTAGCCATAGACACGGGTCATGGCCTTTTGGGCGCGTTCTCTAAGTGTATCCATCTTGGCAGCCATGACTGGCAGTACCATCTGTTCGACGCCCAGCGCTTCAAACCTGCGCATATCGTCAAGCGATCTGACGCTAGCATGAGGGCTGACATAAAGCTTGATTTCCGACATTGATCGACCATTTTTCTCCAATTGGCCATTCAAATACTCCAGCCGCTCTTCAAACGAATCCGGCGTAAGGTTGAATCCATACCAACCCTGCCCAACTTCGGCTACTCGCCGCAATGCAGGATCACTCTCGCCTCCAAAAATAATAGGCGGATGGGGTTGCTGGACAGGCTTCGGGTTCTGGTACGAGGCTTGAACAGAATAGTATTTGCCATCAAAACTGGAGACTTCGTCACACCAGAGTGTCTTCATCACAGCAAGGCACTCGAGCGTTCGGCCAGCCCGATCTTCCCAAGGCACACCCAGGGCATCAAATTCCTCCCTAAGCCAACCAATACCAACGCCAAGTTCAAATCGCCCTTCGGACAAATAGTCCAGGTCCGCGCAGACCTTCGCCGTGTAAACAGGGTTTCTCTGCGGAACGAGACAGATTCCGGTGGCAAGCTTTATCTTGGAGGTGTGTGCTGCTACAAAAGTCAGTGCACTGAACGGATCAAGCAAGCTCCGAGGCTCGCCCGCGATTCTGCCATCTTCCGTATACGGGTAACGTGATTCATATTCAGGGAAGAACATCACATGTTCTGGTACCCAGAAACCATAAAAACCAACCTCTTCGACATGCTGGGCAGCCTCAATAATGTACGATGGGCTTGTGTATTCGTTAAACGCCATCTGGCATCCGATTTTCATGCTCACTCCTTTTTATTAATAGGCAAATTGTTCACAGACGCACCTTGTCACGCCTATATCGCAATACTAAGTTTTCCATCTTCTAGCCACTATACCGCAGTGACACGGTGGTTGTAGACCTACCTGACATCTCCGTAAATGCTATGCTCGCACCCATGGCCGATTGCGAACATAGTTGGATGTGCCACGGCAAAATACTCGCCCTGGATACTATTCTGGATAACTGGTTGGGTCCCACCCTCGCGCTGTTACATTGTGCGGCATGTGGTAACCCCGCACTCCTTCACCTGGTTAGCTGGCGCGGAAACGGTCTGGCAGAGCGGATTTATGCCATCAGGCTTGTCGATCCCATGGCAAGGAATACCTACCTTACCAATATCAACCGAGACTACTGTGACCTGACCCGAAAAGCCTCAGAAACCGAAGCACTCATTAGCGCTTGTAGCCAGAGCGCCAGGCTGGTTCTGATCACCGGCCCTGAAATGATAGTTGAAGCGTTTTCCAGGAACTTATTTAACCCTCCGGTCATGGATTGGCAGGATGTTAAAACAGAGACCTATGAGAGCTGGTTGGAATTTCTGCCGACATGAGCACTCGTGTGGTTAACTATTGATACGTGCTTGATTGCATCGCAAACGTGATGGTCATTATTGACTAAATCAATAAGACCCGCTCACGGAACAGCTTTGATGGAACCTGGCGGTACGTTCAGATTTAAATCTTTCAATCTTCTTTCAACGTCCTCTGTTTCCTAAGCCGCATTCACATATAAGGCTTGATTCTTCTTCTGCAACCATGGAAGTACGGCTCAAACATCAACCGCAGCGTGTGCCACGACTCTTTTTTCAAATATCGGCTGCCATCCGGGCTTATGTCGCGCTTAGGGACATCAAAAGCTAACCAAAACGCTGATCCTTGATTCATTCACAGGCTGGTGTGCAGGCTTTCCTGACAAAACCCCATTTTCACCCCCTATTGCGACTATTTTCGACTTTCCCCTACTTTTATCTGTGCCCGTGGCGGAAATCTGTCAGTAAGCATCGAATACTTCCCGACAGCGAATAAAAAGCTCATAAAACATTGAAATAATTACAATTATTAATAACGCGAGAATTGCTACCAGGTGTATCTATTTATCGATCTGGAACAAATAAGTCATTAAACACGTTAATAAACCTAAAGAAATCCGAAGTGGTGCCGTTAACTTACGTAGCGCGAGTGATCACGCTCGCGGACAACGGAGACAGGTTAGATCCTCACCCTTCGCTAGCAACAATCAGCTTAGTTTTGTCTAGGCAGGGTGAGCAATAATTCAACTGTAGAGTGTTTCTTATGCGATGGTTCATCTTATCCCTTTTAGTTCTGACGACCTCAGTTACCGGTTTTTCTGCCACAGACCCAACTTCCGTGGTCGGCAGGTTAATCTCGAACGACCCGCCTGACATCGAATCAGGCGCACACAATCAAATTGCCCGCGTTCCGAAATGCGGGCAACCAAGTATCGTTTACAAGCATGGTCTTCCAGCCCACATGGACCGAATGATGGTGAGTACTCAAGACAATCCCAAATATCACGGGCGCAAAACCTGCATCGTCAAGACTTTTTAGAAAGTTGGTCTGTCACGGCTGCCAACCAGCGAACATCTCGCGCGGCTTGCCGTTTTCACATGGTTTGGAGGTACTTTCTTACTAGGGACAGTTACTAGTAAACGTTTACTAGGACACGTTTACTAGGAGACGGTTTCAATCAGTTACATTACTTAACATTGGTTTCAATCCCTGGTTACAAGCCATCACTACAGTTGCTCCCTATTAACTCGATTGTAAAGTGATTCTTATGCGATGGTTCATCTTATCCCTTGTCGTTCTGACAATCTCAGTTGTAGGTTTCTCTATCACTGACCCAATTACTGCGGTCGGTAGATTAGTCTCGAACGACTCACTTGCTATCGAATCAGCCGCACATAATCAAATAGCACGCGTTTCGAAATGTGAGCAACCAAGCGTCGTTTACAAGCATCGTCTGCCAGCCCACATGGATCGAATGATGGTGAATACTCCAGACAATGCCAAATATCACGGGCGCAAAACCTGCATCGTCAAAACTTTTTAGAAAGTTAATTTGTAAAGGGTGCCAATCAGAAAAAATCCCGCGCGGCACGCCGCTTTCTAAGCATCTGCCACTCATATCATACGACCTTAGTCGCAGGGATTGAGCTTAGGAGGATATTCACGAAACGTTATCAACACTCAAGATCTTTCGCCTTCTTTTTGAAAGTGCGAAACTGGGCACAGTCGTAACACCCGGGGAAACCATGAAATCTCAGTCAATCTCAGCCGTTATTATGGGATTATTCACCTCGGGTTGTTCTTCCTTGGTTTCAAGAATGTTTCCTCTTGACGACTTGCCACCGCCTTCAGGACCCAACGCCGTAGGCACACAGTATTTTGAGTGGGTCGACGCGTCACGCGAGGAACTGTTTACCGAAGACCCGAATGACCGTCGCCGGCTGGCTGGTCAGGTTTGGTATCCAGCCGCTGCATCGAGTAGCGAGGCTCGCCAACCGTACCTCGATTTTCCTGAACGGCGTCTCGACATGATCGCTTATCAGTCGGGGCTACCCCGTTTCATGATCACGCATATGCAGCGGGTCCAAACCAACGCTGTTCTGAATGCACCGTTTCTTGCGCAGGACCAGAAGACGCCAGTAGTTCTATTTTCCCACGGCTTAAGCGGTATGAAGAATCAGAACACCATACAGGCAGAAATGCTGGCCAGCCATGGCATCACGGTCATCAGTGTAGACCACGCCTATGATGCTTACCTGACGATTTTCGCCGACGGGTCCGAGGCAGATTATCGGTCATCTGATACAGAAAACCGTACCGGGGAGGCATTTCTCGCCTTTCGGTCACCCCAATTAAACACTCGAGTTGCCGATCTTGTCTTTGTACTGAACGAAATAGAGCGGCGAAGTGATGAGAACGATGGCATTTGGGCCAACCTGCAGACTGACTCTGTCGGCGTGTTTGGACATTCCTTCGGTGGCACTACGGCACTTATGTTACTAGCAAAAGAGGAGCGAGTGACTAAAGCCTTAGCCCTGGATGGCTGGATGGTACCCGTGCCGCGCGAAGTTATTACCGCTGGAACAGAGAAACCATTTTATTATCTTGGGCAGGCCGCATGGGATGACCCCATCAATTACAAAAAACTCGACAAGTTTTTGGAAGCCTCTCCCCTGGCCCGAAAACAATTAGTGCCTGGCACCAAGCACTTTGACTACTCGGATGCACCGCAGTTTTCCAACCTGACCAAGCGATTCGGACTGTCTGGGGAGGTCTCACGCCTGGAACTCAAAAAACTTATTAACAAAGCGGTTCTTACCTTCTTCGGGTGACGCTAAAGCCTGGCTTAGGCTTAGACTTAGGCTAAACCAGGAGACGAAAAAACATTGCAAATCGCGGCGAAAGTCGAACTTTAAACCTCTAGCCGGTTGCCGAAACACCCGAGCCGTCCCGGCCCAAATTTTCCAACTTATCAAGTGGCAGACTTACCACAAAACTCGCCCCCTTGGGCTCGTTCGCTTTAACCTCAATCGTACCATCGGCATAATCTATCAAACCTTTAACACGAGACAACCCTAACCCCATACTCTCGTGGAGGTCTCGGGAAGAATAGAAAGGTTCAAAAATGTGATCCCGTGTTTCTTCATCTATACCCTCGCCAAGGTCTGAAACTTCAATTATTAATTCCTGTTGTGTCAATGAGCTTCTCAACAGAACAGGGGTTGGATCAGCGATCACTGCCTGCAGTGCATTAATGACCATAGGCACGAGGATATCCAAAATCAATGTGGAGGGAACTTCAAGCAACGCACTATCGTCATCGGACTCAAATATTATCGAGTTGTTTTCGTTCGTAGTCGAAGAGCCTAATAGTCTTTGAATATTTTCAAAAACCGACCTAAGGCTACCGCGTTCGGTTTCAAGCTTAAAACCATAGCCAGCGTATCCTTGCAAGGCTTCGACGATTTTCACACACTCATCCAGAGAATCTTTAACATCAACAACCCAACTCGGCTCATAACCAAGCTCAGTTGAAAGGTAATCGACATTACCCTTAACAACAGTCAATCGGTTGTTAAGGTTATGAGAGAGTCCCGCGGAAAGTTTCATAACGGTTTGCTGCTTTTCGGAATTAACGAGAATTTGAATTTGTTCCTCTATAACTTTTTTAGCTTCTATCGCTTCAATTCGTTGTTCATACAGGTCAATAAATGTATTCGCCTTAGCCCGGAGTTGTTTTGTATTGAATGGTTTGAACAGGAAGTCGACCGCGCCGCATTCGTATCCCTCATCAATAAGGTCGGTTGCATAAACGTCAGCTGTTAAGAAAAGTATGGGGGTGTGCGTATTTTTTCCTGTTTGCCTGATTTTCTTTGCGGCCTCAATACCATTGATCTTAGGCATGTGTACATCAAGAACAATAAACGCAAATTCGATCTTTGAACATAGGTCAATAGCTTCCATAGCACTCAAACATTGGTGCAGTTCAATATTAAGGACCTTAAAAGTGAGCTTCAGGACCAAAAGATTTTCGGGGGTGTCATCAACTATTAATATAGGTACTTCATTCATGTCTGATCAACAATTATTGGCCAATTAAACAGGGATCTTTTTAGTTACTTTTAGATGCCTCCTGACTACTCGTCCTATATTAGGCCCATCAACCCTATTACAATTGATTAGCAGGAGCTATGTATTTTTGGTGTTTTTTTGAGGCTTGAAATTGCAGCATGCTGGTTAATCGTACATAACTTGATCTAGTTCTTCTTGATTGATTGGTTTGCTGATAAACGCATCCGCGCCAAGGCTTAAGGCTCTTTCTCTATTTTCATCGTCGACGAAAGCCGTGACTACTACAATTCTGGGTTGGGTGATTTTTTCATTTTCTCTGATGCACTTTATCGCCTCATAGCCGTCCATCACTGGCATCTGCAGATCCATTAAGACTAAATCATAACCCTCACGACTAACTTGATCGACGGCTTCCTGACCATTAGTGGCAATACTCGAGGAAAAGCCCTTCGATTCCAGAATATACTTTAGGAGGGTGACATTTATATTATTGTCGTCAACGATCAAAACCTTAAGGGGCTTTTCTATGCCATCATTTGCAGCAGCCTTTTCCTTGATCAATTCAGGCCGTTCGAATGGAATCTCTAACGTAAAGGTAGAACCTATTCCAAACTCACTAGCTACTGTAAGCGACCCACCCATCGCTTCGCTTACACGTTTAGAAATACTTAGCCCTAGCCCTGTTCCTTGGAACCCTCTTGATAGTGAGGAATCAACTTGTTCGAAGGCATCGAAGATTATCTTGCAATCCTCTTCCTTGATTCCAATGCCCTCATCTTCGATCGCTATACTAAGTCTTTCTGCGTCCCCTGAAGATTTCAACGCGCATCTTAGAGTTATCGACCCATCTTCAGAGAATTTCAATGCGTTGCCAAGAAGGTTAAGTAATATTTGCTTCAGGCAAACAGGATCTGTAACAAGCTTATTAGGTACTGATTCGGGGATGTCGAGATGAACATGGGCTTTGGATTGACTATTCGCGGAGCAGGCAACCGAGACACATTCAGCGATATGTTCGCGGAGGTACACCACAGCTAATTTTTGTACAACCTCACCGTGCTCAATTTTAGAGAAATCCAGTATATCGGTAATCATCTCCAGAAGATGGTGCCCTGAACTGCTAATCGCTTGCACAAGCTCGATTTGGTCTGCGTCGAGATTCTGCTCAAGCAGCAGGTCCGATATTCCGATTACGGCGTTCAATGGCGTTCTTATTTCATGACTCATATTTGCCAAAAACACGCCTTTAGCAGTATTGGCTTGCTCCGCAGCTTCCTTCGCTCCGACTAGTACTAACGCTTGAGACTCTAATTGTTCGGTTCTCAGCTTTAGTGTCTGAGTACGTTCAAAGACAGTCTTTTCAAGATTTCTCAATAAACTCAAAAGATGCTCGGTAAGACCCCTGACCTCGACTGGTATCGCTCGATCGTGTAGCACTTGGCTTGAATCAATACCTTCGGTAGATTCGATAGTCGCAAGAGCTATTATAGGTGTCGAAATAAGCCTCAGCGTTCGATTTAAAATCAACAATGACATCAAAATAAAGAGGATGCTGCTGCTGACAACGAATATGCTATTACTTGTTTCGGCCCGCTTAAAATCCGCCCCTTTTTGAATTCCCTGGAGCTCTAACGTTTTGGCAGAGTTTCCATAAGCGCCAATAAGAACCTCGATGCGTTCTTCGTAAGCAAGCATCGATTCTGATTCTGTATTTTTAACATCACCACTTACCTTGCCAACTAGTAGGCGCCTTAATTCACCGAGCTCATCTGTAAGTAAATGCATCTCGGCATCATCATACTGGTCTAGATAACGGGATCGGAAGGTCGCTAGTGACTCTTCAAGAGCCCCTATCTGCTCGCGCACGGGGCCTGCCAAATAGGTAACGTCACTACCAAAAACAAGATCTGAAATTGTGATCAGAACGTCCAACTGGATTTTAAGCGCTGCGAAGGAAGTTTCAGCTGCGGCAAATTGTGTAACAATTAATTGCTTCTCGCCAAGCCGGTCGTCCGTGAACTTGACTACTAACGAAAGCCCAATACCTCCAAAAAACGCCGACAGCAACACGGCTATAAGGTAGCTCCGTATTGAGTTCATATTTTCGCCTTAGGTCTGAAGTTGGGTATTATTCTTAAGCGCTATACTAGCTCTATTTATAGGGAGTTCTGAACACCAGGCCATAGATTCTTCGTGACAAACAAGGCTTTGATGGCAGAACTGATGATAACTCTATCGCGTTGATTCAATTCGGACTCCGTATTCAATACGTTCGTCACTTCCATCATGTCTGCGCCTTTCAGCATGGTTGTCAGACGCTGCGTCATACTTTGCGAAATCGCGCCGCTTCTGTTTTTCTGAAACTTAAATTCCATTACAGTCATATCTGCAGCCAAAATCCAAATGATTTCATCTAGCCCAAAGAGTCCCTTTTCCGTTCTGGCGTGAACGAACCCCATGAGAGCCTCTCCCCGGTAAACTACGTAGAGGCTGTGAATGCCGAATTCCTGAAAGTGAGACTCCGGTAAAACCTCTCCTACCTCCTGCCGCATACTTTCATCGACTAGTCCTTCCAGAGTTTGAAATGAGGTGTAAGTAGGGAAAAACTCTTGAATAACGGCAACAGGCTCGCGAATCGCACAATAGGCTATGGCATAAGCCTTTGTAGTTGATAGCTGCAACAAAATTAGACTGGAGACCAATAAAATCGTGCGCTCTGAAAGTAATGTATTACGCTTCATGTTATTCCCAACGATATTTAAACTGGAATTCAGCGACATCCTGATTCCCATTGTTCTTGAATGAGCCGAACTCTCTCTTGTACTGAACCGCCCAGGTCAATCCAGCGGTCTGTCCGAAGCGCGCGCCTAAAGAGGCACTCTTCGCTCGTTTCCAGCCAGATGCAAAATCTTCATTGTAGCTCTTCAATTGGATGTAGCCGACTTTAGCCTCGATCGAGTCGCTCCAATTTAGCTCTACTAAACCATTCCAGGTATCTCTGCCATCCGTATCGCCAAAAGAGAACTGTGACACCAACCCGAACTGTTTGAAATACTGTACTCCATCCAGAGCAATTCGATCCCTCTTGGAGATAATACCGTCGGGCAAAAGAACGTTTCCTCGAAAGATAGATAACCCTAAACCAGGTTCAGGTAGAAACCGCTGTCGGTTAATCGAGTGACCGACCCTTGCGGTAAACGACCATGGATCCTTATTGTGCCTGTATTCGATCCCACTGCCTCGGGACAGCAGTGCCGAATAATCAAACTTACCTAAGGTACCATTGACACCCACACCCCAATCAAGCTTCATGGCAAGATCTCTTGGGGTCAAAAGCGTCCGAAGGCTTTTACTGGTAGAAACAGGCACTTCAAGACCAAAGGGTAACTCCGTATGGCCTACTAAAATATTTAATTTACCATCACCGCTTGCGTGAAAATTAATGGAGGCATTCCTTACAAGCGATTCACAATCATGATCATGTTCAAAAAATGGTGGTCTGCGAGTTTGGTTGTCGGTGCACCACATGTCGAGTTGAAGATTAACAGTAGCAATATTACGTTTATTTCCGCCAAAGACTTTACGAGCGTCGATACCCGTTGAGTAGAGAACACCGAGCTTCTGAGAGTCGGCATCCACCAGATAGCTGCCTCGAGTAACGACTTCAAAGGCATTTCGCCAGGTGTTTTGGGTCAAATCAGCATGTAGGTTAGAGCAAGACAGGCACAGGGCGAAAAACAGTGACACTGCTTTTTTCAAGTACGCATTGCAAAACAATGTGTCAATTTTCAAAACGCATACAACCCCTTCATGCCAGCCACAGATACTCTCTGTGCAGGGGCCACTCCTGTTCTCTTAGCCGCACAGGCTAACTCGACAGAGCTACAAATTCAATCAATGCCATGACACGAAATCAGCCCACATTGTAACAGTCTCTTAAGCATCATCGAACTATTTTATTTGCTGCAGGGTAAGTAGACCGGATGACACCGCAACTACTTACTGCGTTGCTCCCGCCACCAATCTGGCACCTCAATCGGCATCGTTTGGCTGTTTTGTATCATTAACGGCGTCGCATCCTCTTGAGGTTCTTGCGGATTAGAGGGCACAAGACCCTCGGACCCGCGATCCATTGGATCGACCCATTTCACCCAATGGTCTTCAATGATTGCACCGAACTTCTCACCAAAGTCTTCGTGGTGATCGCTACTCTGGTGAATCAGGAATGCCTGAAAATCGTCAAACGAAAGAAGCGCATAATACTCGCCACGCTCCGGGCCCCTATAGAACTCATAGCGACGGCATCCGGGTTCGGTAGCCCAGGTATCCCGATAAAGCACTGCCTGCATATCCTCATAGGCGGTTTCCTGGCCCGCTTTGACTTTTATATAAGAAATTAGTGTTGCCACGATTGTCTCCGACTTAAGTTATGCGTATCTCTGTTCCCTAGAATAGGGATGCGCAACTCAAAAAACCAATGTAAATGTAAACGAGCCAAAAGTTTCTGGTGACAGGCCTTTACGGTACTGCCTTTCAGTCCTAAGAATGCTCCAAACCAACTTGACTAATTGCAATGGAAGCAGATCGTGACCCGCGAGGGCAAACCCGCATTATCAGGAATGCCAAACCGGGAACTCTATTTGCCCCGGTGTCATCGACCTTACAGTCAGCTAGCATTTGGAAGCGACACTTCCTGCGAACCTACTTAAAGGCACTTTTGGGCATCAGAAATCGCTATCCTTAGACCACCCCTTGCTTAGACTACCCTTTGCTTAAACCACCCCTTAGAAAGTAATTCCGAATTTCTCTATACTCCAGTTATCGAGATTTTCCTTTACGGATCAATGAGCACTGATGAAAACTTGGCTTAAATTTTTACTGACGGGCAGTGTGATTGGACTCGTGTTTCCCGGAGCAGCGATAGCCTGGATTGTTTACGTGCTAAAAGAACCCCAGACACCCATTAGTCTTTGGCAGGTACACGAGGCATACCCCCTTCTTTTTATCGTGGATCTCGCGCCTTTAGTATTAGGTATTACCTTTTTTATTTTGGGGT
>Ga0208971_1002055_pt1 | contig 11108 bp, 9 predicted proteins | sample AOAMet1_18_M0_10_2_FD_188229 | JGI IMG/M metagenome (GOLD analysis project Ga0208971, IMG submission 188229) | Ammonia-oxidizing marine microbial communities from Monterey Bay, California, USA - CAN11_18_M0_10 (SPAdes) | ecosystem: Environmental > Aquatic > Marine > Intertidal zone | place... | reverse complement strand
TGACCGCGATCGCCTGGGAGAGCCCGAAGAGCACGGCTTCAACTTTGACGGCATTGCTCAGGCAGAGGGTGTTCTCGAGGTTATGCCAGAAGGTTTCGGCTATCTGCGCAGTGCAGATTACAACTACCTGAACAGCCCTGACGACGTCTATGTCAGCAACAAGCAAATCAAAGCCGCCGGACTCCAGACAGGAGACAACGTGGTGTGCACCATCCGTCCGCCCCGCAAAGGCGACAAGTATTACCCCATGGTGGAGGTGCTCAAGGTCAACGGCAGGGATCCTTCATGGGTTAGGGATCGGGTTCCTTTCAAATACCTGACTCCCTTGTTCCCTCAAGAGGCCTTCAAGCTCGCCGGGAAAAACGGCAACATTTCCACCCGCGTTATGGACCTCTTCTCCCCCATCGGGAAGGGACAGCGCGGCATGATTGTTTCGCAACCCAAAACAGGAAAGACCACCCTGCTCAAGGATGTGGCCAACGCCATTGCAGAAAACCACCCTGAGACTTACTTGATCATTTTGCTGATCGACGAGCGTCCCGAGGAGGTCACCGACATGAAGCGCAGCGTCAATGCGGAAGTCATCGCTTCTACTTTTGATGAGCCTGCAGACCGCCACGTCAAGATTGCCGAAATCGTTCTAGAGAAGTCCAAGCGCATGGTCGAATGTGGCCATGATGTCTGCATCCTGCTCGACTCGATTACCCGCCTCGCTCGTGCTTACAACACCGTTGCCCCCGGCTCTGGTAAAGTGCTCTCAGGTGGTGTCGAATCCAATGCTCTCCAGAAGCCCAAGCGTTTCTTTGGCGCGGCCAGAAACATCGAAAATGGAGGTTCTTTGAGCATCATTGCGACAGCATTGACCGAAACCGGATCCAAGATGGACGAGGTCATCTTCGAAGAGTTCAAAGGCACCGGCAACATGGAATTGCAGCTTGACCGCCGCATCTCCAACCGCCGCATCTACCCTGCCATCGATATTCTCACATCGGGAACGCGTCGCGAGGATCTGTTGATCCACAAGGAGATGCTCCAGCGCATTTGGGTCTTGAGAAAGCACCTGTCCGATATGAACCCCATTGAAGCCATGGAGTTCCTCAAAGACAGGATGAGCAGAACCGATTCCAACGAGGAGTTTTTGATCACCATGAATGGCTGACGCCTTGGGCGCTAAGCGCACATTGGTTCAATGGCTTCCCTTGCTGGCCATCGCTTTATGGTGGGCTGTAAGGCTGGGGACCACTGGAATGGTGGCGTTTGAAACGGGCATCTCCATCGGCGTGTTCACTCACTTTGGGTTGACCATGACCGTGGCCTTAATTGCTGCCTTTCAGATTGTTGGCGGTGATTCTTTCATTGCCCGGTTCAAGTCTTCTTTGCGCCCCACAGTGCTCTATGCCCTGCTGGCAGCCTCCAGTACGGTGGCATACCACCATGTGGTTTGCTCGGAGGCTACATCGTTGAGGATGCTTGAACGTGAAGTCTTTATCGACCAGTCCCTGGCCGATGAAGCCTCATTTGCTGCTTTGCAAAAAGACGACCCTCAATTGGCCATGATGGATGTGGAAACCGCAAGGGAGCGGGCCAAAGCCAGTTTGCGTTTCCAATTTGATCCACTCTGGCATTTTACTGCCAGTTTGCTCATGTGGATCGCGGCGGCAATGTCCACGGTTTTGTTTACCTCATTTTTGGGACAATGGTTCAAGTCATGACCCCTCAACGGCAATATGCCCCATCCAATGTCGTTCAGGGCACAATGAAGGGTTACGCACATCGGTTTTCAGCGCCTTTGCGGCTGTTCACTGTAGGAGTTTTGATGCTCTCGGGATTGGCCGCGCAAGGACAAACAGCCAAGAAAAACCTGGCCAAATTTGACTACCGCTCCTACCACTTTGGATTTCTGCTCAGTGGCAACTCGAGCAGTTTCAACTTCAAGCTAAGGCCGGACTACACGTTTACCGACAGTCTACTGAGTGTCGAAAACAACGCCCTTTCCGGTTTCAACCTGGCCTTGCTTGCATCGCTCAATGTCAACGAGACCATTCGCATCCGGTTTATCCCAGGCCTGAGCTTTCAGGACCGAGGCATGCTGTACAGGTTTAGGAATCCAAATGGCACCACCACGCCTATATCTGTGCGCACTGAAAGCGTCTTCTTGGACTTTCCGCTGGTGGTGAAGCTCAGGACGCAACGCATTGGAAACTTCGCGCCGTATGCCCTATTTGGTGGCAAAATCAGCCGGGATATGCAGTCTCAAGCCGATGTGAACCAAAGCCTGCAAGACGGCTACATCCTCAAATTGGCCAAGAACAATTCCAGTTTGGACTTTGGAGCAGGAGCCGACTTCTTTCTGCCCTTCTTTAAGTTCTCAGTGGAACTCAAGACCGAGTTTGGGTTGCGCAACGTGCTCATTCAAGACGACACGCCTTTCAGTGCTGCCTTTGATGAACTGCGCACCCGCAGCTTTATCATCAGTTTCACCTTCGAAGGGTAAGGATCCTCCACTCTGATTCGCAACGGGTGTCTGTCAATTGCAGACCATGTTTTGCCGCGGCATCCTCCAATGCACTGATGTCCGGCTCCATAAACCCGCTCAGCATCAAGGTTCCCGGGGTTCCCAAGACGCGGCAATAAGCGTCCATGTCTTCCAAGAGAATGTTGCGGTTGATGTTTGCAATGACCACATCAAAGTGCCCGTTGTCAAGGTCACTCAGCCGATCAACTCCCCCTTCTCGCACCGCAAACGACTCCGATTCGTTCATGCCATTGAGCGATAGATTTTCTCGGGTGTTTCTCACACTCCATGGGTCGATGTCTATGGCCATGACTTCTTTTGCTCCGCTGTGGGCAGCATAAATGCCCAGCACGCCAGAGCCACATCCCATATCGAGGACCTTGGTGTTGGACCATTGTAGGCCGACCATTTCCGCAAGTATGCCAAACGTTGTGCCGTGGTGTCCTGTGCCGAAAGCCATGCGGGGTTGGACCGTCAAAGTCGCATCGTACTTCACCGGAACCTCCAATGGATGGAAAGGTGCTTTTACCCGAATGCTGGTTCCAATGGTGACCTCAGGGTAATCGGCCTCCCATTTGGCATTCCAATTCTCCTCTTCCACTTCCGAGTAAAGCCAGGTCTCCAGTCCTAGCGCCTTGAGGTCCTCATGGATCACTTCTGCCAAGTCCGCGTTGAGCTCTTCCTTTTTAACGAAAGCATGCAGGCCGTCGGCGCCTTCTTCAAACATGCTACATCCCGCCTCGGCCAGCCAAGCCGTTGCAATCTCGTGCCCAGGCGCAGCTGGTGCGCACCTCAGGTGAATCCTGGTCCAGGCCATTTATGACGGTTCAGCTCCAGCCTGCATGCGCAGCGCACTCACGCGGCCAGCGGCCTCCACAAGGGCCATGAATGACTCGGGGTCCAATGCTGCGCCACCAATCAGTCCACCATCGACGTCCTCACAGGCAAAAAGTGCATCAGCATTGGCTGGCTTGCAACTTCCTCCATAGAGCAGCGGAATGGACTTTGCGGTAGCATCGTCAAACGCTTCGCGCAACCAACCTCGGATGGCGGCGTGCATTTCCTGTGCCTGTTCTTCTGTGGCAGTAAGGCCTGTCCCGATGGCCCAAATTGGCTCATATGCGACCACGACGCGGTCCATCACTTCTGCGGGCAAATGCAGAATGGCCGATTCCATTTGCCTCAACACCTTGTCAAAATGGACATCTGATTGACGGTCTTGCAAGCTCTCGCCACAACAAAAAATCACCCTCAGGCCTGCATCGAGCACGCGGCTCACCTTCTCGGCCACCACTTTGTCATGGTCACCGTAGCCGTCGCGGCGCTCACTGTGACCTACAATCACGTCCTGTACGCCGCATCCCGCCAACATTTCTGCGGTAAATTCACCTGTGTGAGCCCCAGGTCCAGTAGCTGAGACGTTTTGGGAACCCAGTCGAAATGGTGGTTTAGCATCACCCATGGCCGCCAGATATGGCGCTGGTGGTGCAATCATGACTTCGACGCCCGCAGGTGCCTGAGGCATGGCAGCGATGGCGTTGGCAAATTCCTTTGCCTCGTTGAATGACTTGTTGCTTTTCCAATTGCCAGCTACGAGCATCTTTCGGTGGTTTGCATGGGGAATGTTCCCCGGTTAGAGCTCCGAAAGTTAGAGCCGTTCACCGCGACCACACCTCCATTTACAAGGAAATGACACCGGCAGACACATCCCCTCCTACCCTTGCCACCCTCGAACAGGTGTTGCAAGAACGATGGGGATTCTCTGCCTTTCGCCCTTCTCAAGTGCCTGTGGTTCTTTCGGGCACATCAGGCGGGGACACTTTGGCCATTCTCCCCACCGGAGGAGGCAAGTCGATTTGCTACCAAATCCCGGGGTTGGTCCGGGGGGGTGTTTGCTTGGTGATTAGCCCGCTGGTGGCATTGATGGCCGACCAAGTCCAAGGACTGAGGAAGCGCGGCGTTCATGCCGACGCACTCACTGCGGGAATGCGGAAAGAAGAGTCCGAGCGCATTTTGGACAACGCGCGCTTCGGGCCTGGCGGATTTCTTTTTGTGGCGCCCGAAAGGTTGTCTCAGCCCCACTTTCAAGCGGCGTGTAAAGCCATGAATGTGCGGACCATCGCTGTCGATGAAGCCCACTGTGTGAGTCAATGGGGCCACGCATTCAGGGCCGACTATCTCCACTTGGGTCAGCTGAGGAGCTGGCATCCCCATGCAGGTTGGATCGCATTGACTGCGACGGCCACCGAAAAGGTAGCCGACGACATCGAGCGCTTGCTCGGTATGGCGAATCCCTCCCGGATCAGGGTTGGGATGCGCAGACCGAACCTGGCTTTTTCTGTCCAAAATGTTCCCGACCGCCATGCTGCTGTTGTGGATTGGGGACACCAGACCCAAGGATCTTCCATTCTATATGTCCGCACCCGCAGGGAAGCCGAATCCATGGCAGCTATGATGCGGGCCCACGGATTTTCAGCGGCGCCTTACCATGCGGGAATGACACGTTCCGACCGCGATCACCATCAGGCCCAGTGGATTGCCGGATCCTTGCGCATTTTGGCTTGTACCACGGCATTTGGAATGGGCATCGATAAAAGCGATGTGCGGCACATTGCCCACGCCCATATTCCAGAATCTCCAGAGGGCTATATCCAAGAGGCAGGTCGGGCTGGACGAGATGGACATTTGGCAAAAGCCGTATTGTTTGTGGATGCTCCGGCTTTGGAAGACGCTGTGCGCCATGTCTCGCGACAATGGCCCAGCCCCGAGACCATCCGGGCTGTCCTTCAATCCCTTTCGAATCAGTTGGCCTTGGCCCAAGGGGCGCTCATGGAGGCTCCACAAGAAGTGTGGGTCGCCCCCATGGCCCGTAAGTCGGGTTGCTCATTGCAGCAAGCGCGCAAGTCTTTGGACCTGATGGAACGCGCAGGGTGGCTCGAATGTCACCCCGTGAGCCAGTCCATCGAAATGAAATGGCTTCAAGACCCCGAATCACTGTGGCAAGACCCACCCGATGTTGGCGCCGACGGGCGGATGCTTCATGCTCTGCTCGTCCGTCACGGCAAGGAAAAACGCGCCATCTGGAACCTCGACAGTGCCGCCATCTTTGCGGAATTGGGTTCCTCAGAAAAGTCGGGCTTAAAGCACCTCAAAAGGCTCGCTGAGTTGTCTCTTATAGCGGCAGCGCTTCCTTCAGAGCGTGTCGCGGTCCAGTTCACAGCGGCGCGTCCAAGTGTGAAATCGGCCAGGCTTCCTGCGGCCATCCTCGAGGACCGCGTTCGAGATACTGAGCAGCGTTGGGACTTCATGCAAGGCTACCTGCACACCGAGGGCTGTCGCGCACAATTTCTGGAATCCCTCTTCGATAAAGAAACCGCGCCTCCTTGCGGCATTTGTGACCGGTGCCTTCCCCCCTCGCCTCCCTCAGAATCTGAAATTGCTACCTGGATTGGCGAGCAGATTTCATTCGTAGAGCTGCAGCGTCTCGTCCCGATCTCCTACCGAGAGGCCGTCCGAAATGTGCTGGAGAAATGGCGCGCCCAAGGAAGCGTGACTTGGAAAGATGGAATGGTATTCAAAGTCAAACAACCGACTTGAAGCCCGCGTCACGGAGCTACCTTGCTCCCATGTCGGAGTCACCCCAAGCTTTCCCATTTGTGCACCTTCATCCCGGAAAGGAAAAAAGCCTGCTGCGCGGGCATCCTTGGGTGTTTTCCGGGGCCATTCAGCGGATCGAAGTTGATGACGCCCCACCTGCCCCTGGCGATTGGGTTTGCGTCATTTCTTCCAAGGGGCAAGCCTTGGGTTGGGGCCATTGGGGTGCTGGATCTATTGCGGTGAGGATCATCGCTTCCGGGTCCCTCCATGCACCACCCGATTCCAATTGGTGGGCCGAGAGAATAGCCGAATGTTTGGCGGTCCGTCAATCTGTGGGATTGGGACCTGGGACCGGAGCAGAAACCGACTGCTGTCGTTTGGTCCACGGAGAAGGAGACGGACTCTCTGGACTGGTCGTGGATTGGTATGCTGGGATGGCCGTCGTACAGACCCATTCTATGGGCATGCACCGCGCTTGGCCCGACTTGTCTGCTGGTTTACAGGCTAGTCTAGGGGCATCCTTGAACATGATTGTCAACAAAAGTGCAGCGCTCATTGCCAAGCTTCCCGGTGTAGAGGAGCAGGTAGAAGACGGCATAGTATGGTCCTCAGAGGGCAATGAGAACCCCGAAGCCCTGCGCGAAGTGCATGAACACGGCCTCCGCTACAAGGTGTCTCCGATTGACGGCCAGAAAACCGGCTTTTTCTTAGACCAGCGCGACAACCGCTGGCTTTTGATGCAGTGCGTCAAAGACCGTGCGGTGCTCAACGCGTTCAGTTATACCGGAGGTTTCAGTTTGGCTGCACTCCAAGGAGGAAGTTCACATGTGATCAGCCTCGACGCTTCTGAAAAAGCGGTCAACGCAGCCTGTCATCATGCCGAAATCAATGGCTATGCCAGTCAACATGAGGGCATACAAGGAGACGTATTGACCTATCTGCGTCAATGCGAAACGTTGCCCCCTGTTGTGGTCTTGGACCCTCCGGCCTATGCCAAAAGTCGCTCTGCGCGGCACAAGGCTGTCCAAGGCTACAAGCGGCTCAACGCGGAAGCACTCAAGAAGATGCCCCGAGCCGGTTTGCTTTGGACTTTTAGCTGCTCCCAAGTCGTGGATGCACAACTGTTCGAGGACACCATCGTCGCTGCCGCGGTCGAGTCTGGCAGGCAAGTGCGCATTCTGAGGCGTTTGGGACAGCCCGCAGACCACCCCACACGGGCGGGTCATCCCGAAGCCCGCTACCTCAAGGGGTTGGTTCTGCACGTGGACTGATTGCTCCCGTTACAGAATCAATGTGCCCGAGGAAGGTTTAAGGTTGTAGCCGGCTGATTTCCCACCCTTCACCAAGAAGATGGGCGCTGATGCGATCGTGCATTCGTCCGGGACGGCCTTGCCAAAACTCGATCTGCTCGATGTGCAGGAGAAAACCTCCCCAATGGGGCGGTCGAGGCACCTGCTCTTTGTGCGCATTGTTTTGCGCATCCCAGAATGTTTGCAGGGCTGCGCGGCTCTCCACCTTCTCACTTTGGGACGATGCCCAAGCTCCAATTTGACTTTCCCGAGGTCGGGACGCAAAATAACGGTCTGATTCAGCAGGCGACATCTTGACCACCCTGCCCCTGATTCTAAGCTGCCGCTCAAGCGCACTCCAAAAAAATGTAGCCGCCGCATGGGGATGGTCCGTCAACTCCTTTCCTTTTGTGCTTCTGTAGTTGGTGTAAAAAGCCACACACCAACCCGCCTCACTTTGCTCCAGTGAACGCAACAACACGATGCGCGCGTTGGGATGGCCATCGTGGCCCACAGTCGACAACGTCATGGCATTGTAATCCGTGGGATCTGAAGCTTTGGCCTGATTGAGCCACTCCGTGAGAAGCCCAATGACATCGGATTGTTCCAAATCCTGAAGGCTGCCTTTGTCGTAGGCTTTTCTATCCTCGAAATCCGTCATGTGAATCCAACTGCTTTGGGCCAAAGTTGTTTTGTCAGTGGGGCTTTTCTGCGATGATCAAGAAGTTTCCTCCCTCGTCTCCCAGGGCCAGAGACTCTCCACACCGCTTCACATACCCAATCCTGTGGATTTCGGCAATCTCAAACCCGCAAGCTTTAACCATTTCTGCGATTCCATCTTGGGTGAAATAATGCAGAAATGACACCGAAGTGCCGTTGTGACGTTTGTAGAACAAGTCGCCCTGCTCATACCCTTCCTCACTCAGGTTCAACTCTTTAAAGTTTCGGAGCGCTTCAGGACCCCACTCGTTGGCATTGTCCAAATTGAACACGTCGAAATAAAAACGTCCTCCTGGTTTCAAAGCAGAAAACACCTTATCGAGGCTTTCTCTGCGCTCATCTTCAGATGGAATGTGACCAAAAGCGTAAAGGAAAGTGACCGCGTCGTGAGCACCTTTGTCTGCTCCGCATTCATTCCATACGCCAATGCGGGCTTGAACACCCCGCTTCCGGGCCTGCTCAACCATGGAGGCGCTGATGTCGACCCCTTCCACGGTGTAATTCACCCCTGAAGCCTCTCGAATCCCCAACGCCCTGCGGCCAGTTCCACAAGCGATGTGCAAGACACGCTTTGGCTGAGTCTCCTTTAAGTCTTCGGCCAGGATTTCATCGACCCTCGCGGTGTACCGGCTTCGCTTCAAACTGGCACCATCGAAGTCATCATAGCCCGCGGCCTGCTCGGCATAATACTGGGAAATGGAATCCAAAATTTCCGCATTGGATGGCTTTGGAATCAGGGGGTACAACCTGTGGGTCTCATTGCCCGGTGTCGCATTGAGGGGGACAAATGAAAATGCGTCTTTTTGCAAGCTGCGAAACCCTTGCTGGTCTTGGTTGAAGGAAGCCGTCGTGGCTTTCTCATTCAGCTCTCCACGCCAGCAACGCTCGGCATCGAACAGCACCATGCCGTCTAGGTCTTCCAAGGCCGGCGCATAAAAATGCACGGTCACCAAAGGCCGGTCTGCACTCGGGTTCACAATTTTGTGGATGGTGCCATCTGGCTCTGGCAAGACGCCGCCTGCCTTGACGCACAGGGCGCCGCGCTCCCTCAGTTCTTGGGTTTCTGCATCGAAGGTGTACTCTACATTTTCCACTTCCCCCTCGACACACAGCACATAGCCCCAAAAGCCCTCATGATGATGGATGGCACTCTCCACTCCTGGAGGCCAATGCAAAATGACCACCTCAAAAGGCTCCATGAGCAAAATGTTCCGCGCATAATTGCCAGAATTCGCTTCGAATTCCGGAACCAATCCCGTCAGGTCCAACGAGGTGCAGTCGATGTTCCTGACAAACTTCCCAAGCCACTCGAAATCAAAGCCTGCTGGGGTGTTTGTGCGGATTTGGTCAATCAGGTCGCGCATGGCCTTTGATTTGCTGTGTGAATATACGACTGCACAGAAGTGCATCCTCTAGGGATGGGGACAATTGAGGAGGGATGAAACCTTTTGGAATCCGATACAGTATCCGGAGTCGATTCCAAACTGTTGCCCCATGTCCAACCGACGCATTGTGAGCTACGAGAAGCTCGACCAACCCATTCGCTCTCTGATCAAGTCCCGTTATCCCGACGGATTCGATGGCTTGACCTTCAACCTTCGATTGCCCACGAGCAAAGAAGTCTACAAAATGATCCGGGTGGAGATGGCCGGCATACAATACATGGTCAAAGTAGGCCCCGCCATTGAAGGCGTGGACTACTCCATCGACTGATTCTTCGGTCAATCTGCTCTTTTACTTTCTAACTCTGCGCATTTAAGGGTTGGTTCCGAACTTCGGGGCCAACCCTTTCTTATGAAGTGCACAGCCTCTCCGTTGCTCCTCCCGTTTTTTCTGTTCTTTTTGACTGCGGCTTGTGCTGCCCAATTGACGTGTCAGCCCATGGTCGGACATGTGGGATTGCGGGACGCGAGAATCTGGATTCAGACACAAGTCCCGTCGACTGCAACCGTCGTCTGCTGGGCGGACTCCATGGGAAATGCGCCCACCGAGGTCATGTTGGCCGCCGAACAGGAAGTCTCAAAGGCCGAGGCCAACACCGCCACTTTTGACCTAGGCGACCTGCAGCCGGGTACCGATTACCGCTTCCAAGTGCTGGTGAACGGCGAGCGCGTTGTCCAAGGAATTGACACTTTGCTTCAGCGCTTTACCACCCAGCCCTTGTGGCAATACCGGTTTGATCCGCCGCCATTTACTGTGGCCTTAGGGTCTTGTGCTTTCATCAATGAGCCGGAATTTGACCGTCCAGGCCGTCCATATGGCGGGGGATATGAAATTTTTGATGGCATTGCTGCGCTCAAACCAGACCTGATGCTTTGGCTGGGGGACAATGTCTATTTCAGGGAGGTGGACTTTTACTCACGTTCGGGAATGCAGCACCGTTACAGTCATTTGCGGCGCTTGCCCGAACTGCAAAAGTTACTCGGAACCTGCCCCCATTACGCCATGTGGGACGACCACGATTACGGCCCGGACAATTCCGATGGAAGCTGGGTCCACAAAGACTGGGCAGCCCAAACTTTTGGCGAGTTCTGGGCCAACCCGTCGCAAGGTCTTCCTGACCTGCAGTACCAAGGGGTGACGACCACCTTTAAGTACCACGACGTCGACTTTTTCCTGCTCGACAACCGGTCTTTTCGCGTCAACCACGACAATGTAACCCAGCCCTCACAAGTGTTGGGCCCAGAGCAGGTAGACTGGCTCATTCAAGCCCTACAATACAGCCGCGCCCCGTTCAAAGTCATCGCAGTCGGCGGCCAATTTCTATCGGACTTCGCAGGTTTCGAAAACATGGCATTGTACCCCGAGGAGCGGGATGGCATTTTAGACCGCATTGCCCAAGAAGACATCCGAGGTGTGGTCTTCCTATCGGGGGACCGCCACAATTCAGAACTTACCGAATTGGAGGGGGCAAATGGCAAAAAGGTCATCGACTTTACCTGCAGCGCGTTGACCAGCGGCACTTATGACCACAGCGATGAACCCAA
>Ga0208971_1002053_pt1 | contig 11118 bp, 15 predicted proteins | sample AOAMet1_18_M0_10_2_FD_188229 | JGI IMG/M metagenome (GOLD analysis project Ga0208971, IMG submission 188229) | Ammonia-oxidizing marine microbial communities from Monterey Bay, California, USA - CAN11_18_M0_10 (SPAdes) | ecosystem: Environmental > Aquatic > Marine > Intertidal zone | place... | reverse complement strand
TCCTGCTCGCATAAGATACTTGTAGACTTGGCCTAACAAGTGGGATTCTACTCCATCTTTATCTGAGAGCATGTGTTGCATCATTTGCATGTATTGATAACCGGGAACTACATCATTGTAGTGAGAACCGGATACTGCCTTACCGATAGTATCAAGAGCTTCGGCTTGTGCTTTATCTGCACTTCGCTTTATCTCTACTTCTGAGGGTTTTTTAAATGCAGGATCTTTTGAAAACATTTCTTTTCCTTCCTCTGTGTTTAAAAAGTCGTTATGTAGATCGTTTACTTCTTCTATGGGGCTTTTCTTAATCCTAGGTAAGTAACCTGAAGCCATATCCTCCTGAAATTCTAGTAATTCATAAGGATGATGGGGCTTCCTTTTGTGAATGTCTTCAAAGCTAAGAAGATCTAAATTAAAGTGTACAGAAAAATACTGTAAGTCTTCATAGCTATCAAACGGAGTTCTATCTCGAAAGTATCGTTCTACTTGAGGCTTGTTAAAAGCCCATGTGTCTTTCTTTTGAAGGCCGACTTTCATTATTGTACCCCTATTTTTAAAGGGTGGTAATTTGCAACGTCTCCATTTCTGTCGATGCACGAATCTTCATAAGGCGCAACATGTCTTCGATAAAACTCCGCTTGCGCACCAGTAAGAGCGCCCATAACATCGTTCATGTTTTGATAACGATAATCATTATTTTTAAAATAAGAGGTAATAGCTAAAGCAATCATATACTGTAATTCACCCGCAGTTTCTATCGGGCAAACTTTAAGAGCATAATCTTCCATTACTTCAAATTTAATACGGTCTTTCTGTGCAATATATGGCATATTACTTTTCTCCGATTGTCTCACGTTTAAATTGATAATAGGCTTTATAAGCCGCAACAGTACAGTCTCTTTTATAGTTATCAGGCATACACTGAGGTGGCGGAATAAAACCGTTGTTTTCCATAGAGGTAGGAGGGTTCTTTAGTACTTGTTCCATTTTAGTAATGGTTAAATGAGTTTTTTGATATCTTCGAGTATACTCTTTACCTAGCTCAATCATGTGACGATAAACCCAGTTATAGTGTTGAGTTGAGTTACGAACCCATACACAAGAAGGGTGGTTAACATGAGTTCTTTTGTAAAAACATTCTGATTCATCACCGTACTCCCTATGTGCAGTTGATAGCAATTGAGCGCATTCTAAAATCATTTTTACAACATGTTTGTTAATCATGTCACGAGCGGCATGTTCGGGACTTTTATCAATATAAAATACATTCATACGTCATGTCTTCCTAACGGTTTACATTCTATCTCGAAGCTTTCTATATGACGCCTGTAATCTGGTCTAGAAAGCAGTTTAGCTGACTCTATTCCTTCTTCTATACAATGTTTAAGTTTAGATGTTTCTAGTATGTTTTTTGTACTTTCTACGCCACTTGGCATAACGATACTAATAGATAAAATAAACACTACATAGTACATTTTAACAATACTCGTTAATAGTAGCTTTTGATAGCCTTTACAGCCTCATCTAGGTTGTAATGCTTTTCAGTAGCTATAGCCTCAATAAAGGGATGTGGAAAATCATTTTCACTTGCCCACAGAATAATAATTTTATTCTTCATATGAGCAAACATGAGTTCCATACTAGTACCAGTACCCCTACCTGAATCCCTCCTTACATCTGCAAGAATTACTCGAGAATCCGCAATGTCCTGAAGGTCTTGTTTAAATATGCGTCGGCATACATTCATTCCACGGATTTGATCTTGTAATTCTTTTAATTGGTTATGGAAACTAATTCTACGGGTCGGGTCTAAAACTGGAATACCCTGTGATTCCAACGCCGTATGACAATTTTCTCGCCACTTGCACATTTCTTCACGAGTCCGGTCTTCCATCGGACCTGCTAAGTATACGTAGTCTTTCATATTACATACCTCCAGCAAAGCGCCCTAGGTTTATTCCCAAGGCGCAGTTTTTTCTATTTACCATTCAGAATCATCTGAATTAGTGTCAGTAGGTACAACAATCTCTGTTTCACCTTCAGCTTCGAAAGCAAGGCTATTTCCCTTGTATTCAACAAGCTTAGTTACCTGAAGAGCTTTGATTGAGAAACCAATCCCGTCTTTACCATTCATAGTATAACCATAGGTGTCTAACTGGACGTTACCAACAGAGCCGTTGCCTACAATGCCGCCATCTAGGGGCATTAATTGTGCATCAACAACCTTTACAGGATCACGAGGCTCTCCATCACGAGTAAAAGCCTTACGCTTTAGGTTTACCTGATAGAAGCTTCCTTCGTTATCTTCTTTAAGGTTGGCATTCAGCTTGTGCGTATCACGCCAGACTTTTGCTTCAGCCTTATCACGAGTGCGAATCTGAAGTTCCCAGTGGGGTTGAGGAGCATTAAAAGGGTTTACTGGTTGATCGAGTTTAGCCCAGAAAAGCTCTGCATTGCGAATAACGATTGATGACATATTTTTTCTTCCTTCTTGGTTTAATTAAAGTTTTTTAACAAAATGCGAAGTCTGATTTTAAGACTTCATTAAGGTCTAGCTTTCCGCGATTAGGAAACAGGTCTAGAGAATTAGTTTGAGCAAGCAGTTGTGATAACGGGTCACTCTCATAAAACTTTATAAATTGTTCCCTAGTTACTTGGAATAGTTCATTCATATTACCGGGATGACAACCGAAGCTGTCATGTACCGTGGTGACTACAAAGTCACAATTGTTCACAATTAATGTTAAATGTGCCGCATCAAAGGAGTGAACAATGTTTGGTGCCGCGCCCGTAGCTTGCTTTCTACGATCTAGCTTTCCGTCTTCTTTAGGCTGTATGGTAAGTTGTATACCCTTGCCTCTATTAGCTTTGCAAAAACGAACACGAACACGAGCCTCTTTAGTTTTAAGATATTCTTGAACAGCGGGGAAGTTTGTAACAGGGACTCGCCATGATAAGAATTTGTTTTCTAAATTAGCTCTCTCTGCTAATTGCTGGAACAGCGACAACATTGTTGCTGGTCCTTTTAGCTTAGACATCATAGTCTCTCTTAGCAAGTCGCCAAAAGGGTTAGACCATGATTTGTCTTTAAACTTAAGATCTTCGTTTAGTGTCTTGGTGTCGTCGAATATTTGATCTCGAACACCTTGACGAGTTACACCGTAACCTAAAGTCATTACAGGTCGCTTAACAGCTTTACGTTGAAGCTTTTTATCCCCTTTTAATAATTGCCAGAACGGTATAAACACAAACTTATCAAGTTCTTTGTTTCGTTTACGCCACTCGTCTAACTCTTTAAAAGCAGAGTCCTTGTCTTCTTTTGTAATGGCGACTTCTCTTTTTAATTTAATTTCTTTTATCTCTTTTAGAAGCCTTGGCATCTCTTTGTTTATTTTATGATCGCCTAGCTCCTCTTCTAGTTTACCTAATGCGCCCCAGGTCTTTTCTGCAACATACATATACACATCGCCGGGTGATTCTGTTGGCACTAAGTTTACTAGTGGTGCAATTTTCTCATCTAGAGAAAGGGCAGTGAGATGCTGAACCCCATTGTTAGACCCATCAATGAAAATAGGAACATGGCTAACATAATCTTCAACATTGTTACCTCCGATAATTTGCCAGTCTTGAATAGACTGTAACTCAAAAGCACAAGCAAGTGTTGACCAAGGTTTATCGGCATTCATCCAACCTTTGTTAATTAGGGGTTCTTCTGCCCAACTAACAATTTCCTCAAAGTTATTATCAACGTATTGTACTCTTTCGTCTAGTTTTAGTTTATCTTCTCCAATACAATTAGCAGTATGAACTGCAAGCCAGTAAGAACCTTCCTCCCCTAAAGGTACTCCTTCCTTATACTGTATCAAACCCTTTGCGTTGTCAGAGCTTTGTTCGTTAAGATAAGGCGTCATAGGGTAAATGCGACCACGAAAGTCACAATTGTACGCTTGGTAAAAAGCCTTGTCACCCATCTTATTAGCGATAGTTCTAATGAATTCAGCTTCAAGAAACATACCCGCACGACTCGCTACCATTTCTTCTTTGTCGTGTTTAAAAGGGGATAATCCATGAGGCTTGTAGTTTCTTTTCAAAAGCTCTTCTTTAGATTGAGTTGCCAACAAGTCTTTATAAACATTAAATATTTTTTGGTTAATAAGGTAAGGTGTTTTTTGAAGCTTGTTTAAAGCATCGTAAACAGGACTTGCAGAAAGTTTTGTAATTGTCTTTAGCGTGCTTGTAGAAGCGCCTCTTATTAGTGAAGTTTTAAGCTCTGGATGATAGTGAGAGTTCCACTCAGAAGCCGGTTTAAGCAAAGGGAATTCTGGAGAATTGTCAATGTCTTCACTTCTAATTATTTCCTGAAGTAAATCATAATCTGTACAAACTAAAGCGTATAGAGCATTTTCGTTTGCCTTAGAAGATCTGCCTTTGTTTACTAGCTTGATGTCAAGAAGTTGAACGCCTCTTTCTGGAAAGTCTTTATTACAAAAGGCTTCTAGAATCTTAACACCGCAGTGAACGGCATTCTTTGTTTCTTCTTCAACAGGTTCCTCATTAAAATGCATTCTAATAGAAGAGCCTAGAGACACTGCTGTAGACGTCATAGAAGCGCCTTGTATAACTCCCATAGTTACTTTACTAATTACTAGGCTGTATATTTCAGTTATTGCTTTATCAAAGTCTTTTTCCAAGTGATACCAGAGCCAATGTACATGACTACGGCGATCCTTGGTCGTGAGTAGTCGTTCTGACATACTCGCAATAATTTGATCTCGCATTATATTTAGTTCCTTTCAAAAAAAAAGAATAAAAAACCCCCGCACTATGCCGAATATAATTGGCCTATAGAGTGATCAATCTCACAATATAGGAACAATTAAATTCTGCATAGCGCAGGGGTAGAGGGTGTTATCTTTTGACAGTAAGGGATCCACGTCGTTTTACGGCTTCGCATTCAGAAATACCATCAATGCGATTTTGGCAATCTTCAAGCTTTTCAACAAGGCTCCAAAGAATTGCAAGGTTTGTTTTTAGTACGCTTAAATGCTCGCCATGTTCCAGAATACTAAAGCGAGTTTGGTCCTCTAGACTCTCAATTCGATTTCGGAGAGATTTTTTAATCCCTTCTCTTTCGAAGTTAATTTGAGAAATCATTTCTATTGACTCGCTTTTTGGCGCTAAAAAGTTAGATATATCAGTCACTTGGAATCTCCGTATATGATAGTCGAATAAAAAGAAAACTTGAATCATGTGCAGGTACAACTAAACGTAATTGCCTTTTACCAAAGAAAGCAAAGGCAAAGGCAAAACGGCCTTTAGGAAAATTAGAATAGCCGTAAGCTTTTCCTTTTAAAATTGCAAATGGGCCAACCCTAAAAAATCTCCCTTCAATGAATGACTTGTCTCCGAACGAATTAAAGAACTCTAAGAAGAAATAGTTAGCAATAACTTGGCCCCAAGCCTTGTTATTTAATCCTTCTAGTATTTCCTTGTGCTTTAATTGTCCGAAAACCCGATGGTGCTTTACGTAACTACTATACAATACATAGTTAGCCATTGATTTTAGTTTCCGTAGCAAATTTATGCCTAGCAAAGAAAACTCGTTTCTTTTGGTCCCTACTCAGCTTACTCCACTCAAGATCAGTAAATGGGTAATAAGCCTTTTGTCGTAAAGTCATTTTTTCAAATTGAGTGTTAGTCATTACGCGTACTCCTGATCAAATGAGTTACAAGCTTGATCTAGGAAAAGCTCCTTGTTTAACTCATAAAGACGATCTACAAGGTTTACAACCATAGTCTTACTTAAGCCTAAGTACTCCGAAGCATTAGACAAGTTAGAATAGAGTTGATACTTGGCTTCTAAATTTACTGCTTTTTCAAAGCCGTACACACTGGTTGAATCATAGACAACGTTAGCAGATACATCAACTGTTTCTACAATAGCGTTAAGTACTTCAATATCAAAAGTTTTCATAAGTATTTCCTTAATAGGTAAGATTTAGGTTTAGTTAAGGTTAGATCTTTATTTCGTACACATCTTCTAGCGCTTTATAAAAAGAAACTAGATGTCTTTCGGTTTGTAAAACATACTCGATGCCGCTCTTTATGTCAGCAGTAACATCGTTATTACCCTTGTTAATAGTGCCAACGTGAGACTCAAAATTACCTACTTCGAAGCAGATAACGGTAGAGCCGTATTGTCGAGCAATGTTAATGTCAGGCGTCATGAAAAAACCACGGGGGCTTATTTTAATGTCGTCCATTACAGACTGTTTGTTGGCTAAAGTACAGCCGTGATATAGGTTAAGCATCTTCTAACTCCTTACGAATTTCTGTAAGACCAATATGAAAAATCATTCCTACACAAACTAAGATAAAGCCACAGAGTGATAAAACAAATAAATCAAAAAACATAATGTTTCTCCTTGGTAGATTAAAGGGTTGAGAAGTATTTCTCATTATAGATACATGGTTTTTCTCACTTTTTTTGGCTATTTTTACCTACTTTTTTAGCCTTTTTCTTGGGCTTTACTACAGACGCATGTCGCCACTCAAGTACAAACCACTTATAGTGACTTACAGAGTCTTTGAGCATGTTAGGGTACTCGCCAAGATAAGTACCTGCTTTTAAATTGTCTCTAGTAAGAAGATGCTTGTGAGGGTGGTTTGGTAAGTCATCAAAATTTTCTAACAGAGCTTTACACAAGTAATCAAACGAGTGATCATCTGTCATAGGTTCATCTTGGACATAGTACGCATAAGCGCTCATCAAGTACCAAGAAATCGGGTTTACATTAACAGGACAATATTGCTTGCAAGCCGTTAATGCTTTGCTACTAGTATCATCCATAAAGTATTTCTCCTTATTTTATTTTCTCATTATAGATACATAGTATTTCTCAGTTTTTTAGCGTAAAAAACCCCCTTTCGGGGGTAATTTATGGGTCAGTTGGAGATCGCTTAGTCCAAAAAGTTAGACTGTATTTAACTCCACTTAACAACTCTTCACACTGGTGGCCATGCGTAACTTGTCCGGGGAACAATATCATGTCACCAACCGGTACGTCTGTATTACAAAGGCCTTGCCTTGGGAAGTATAATCTTGCGCCCGTGTAAGCATCATTTAGCTTAACACTACCTGTTACAAGGCTGGCGTCATGATGTAGAGGTAAATCTCGTTGTGTATCTACTGCGTAACGCATTAAAAATGCATCACGTAAACCATAGTGTTGAATTGGGAACCACAAAGATTCGTAGAGTGGTCCAATTTCATTATCATATATATCTGAAAACTCTTGCCATAAACCTAGCTCTGATACTCTTATTTCTTGAGCAGGAAACTTATCGCCCGGTAATGGCTCCCAGCTTCCGTTTTCATCTCCAAGCTTTATAAGGTATTTGCACATTTCTTCACTAAGAAAAGAGCAGGTATACATGTCTGTATCTAACTGCTGTTTAACTTCTGGCTTTAAAAAGTTTAAACCTTTAGATATATTAAATATTTGATGTTTATAAAGCTCGTTATAAACTCTGTCAAAGGCAGACTTAGCCGCCTCACCGCCGTTTCCGTGGTAAATACAAGAGAAACAACGAGTTTCAGGGTTATAGAGTTGACTATTAATAACTTGAGTATTTTCATCGTGGGTTTGAAAGATGTAGCACTCAGTATCTAGCTTAAATTTTTCTTTATTTTGAAGATACTTCATAGTGTAGTAGCGCTGATCATCATCCGAGTTACTAATAGGGGTTTCTAAAATTTGCTTAATAGCTTTACATTGCCCTATAAAAGTTCCTGAATTTAAATATTTAAAAGAGGTTTCTGCTTCAAATTCACCTGCAAGATGGGCATCAGGCCAACAAGCTCTTTCTGCGCTAAATACGATATCTGTCGCCATAGCTAAAAATCGCTGATGGATTTCGCTCAACTCTCTAGCAAAGAAAGTATCATACCCATCCAAAAACAAAATTAGATCATCGTCATCGCAAGCCTCAAGGGCTTCTCTAAGCAAGTTAATCTTTACACCGCCTCCAAGACCAGTCATGTCGAATGCGCTGGAATTTTTGCCTAGTATATTTAAATCGATATTGTACCTATTGCAAGAATTAATAAGCGCATGGGCTTGCATTTCATCAGTTGCTACTGTAAACACTTTTAACTTTTCAAAAGGAAACAGATCATCATCTCCGTGACATTCTACATCTGTGGCCGATTCTTCTCTTGAAAGTTGAGTGGCTACTGGATTTTTAAAAGCAACTGGCTTTAACTCATTAAAGCAACTAGAAATAAATTCGTCAGCAGGAATACCCTTTAACACCGGCAAGGCATCAAGTAGAATACGAGCACCTTCGGGGTTTATTGCATAAGCATGAGTTTGATAAGCAAATCCCGGTACTACATAATGACCTAAGTCTTCTTTTACTTCTGTCATTTCGTTATAGCCAAGATAAACTATATTGTGTCTTTTTAAGAGATTTTCTACTGCGCTTTCTTCATAATTAGGTTTGAAAACACAATCATCCTCTAAAACCAAGAGGGGTTCCTTTAGAGCAACACATAAACGCCATAAGGAAACGTGAGAAGCTAAACAACCTATTTCGCCTTTAGTTAGCCTTCTGTTAAATGTGGGGTCTATCCAATTATGATCTGGCATAAACCCTAGTTTGTGAAGGTCTTTGTATGTCATCTTGTAGCCGTTGTAAGCATCAAAAAACTCAAAGTCCTTTGAATTAACATCTACGGCAAAATTATTTGCTTGATCAAAATGATCTCTTCGATCTTTTCTATGTGCTAAGTTTATACAGTATTTTTTCATTTAAATTTCCTGATTACCAAGTATCTGGTAAGAACAGTATTCTTTTCCAGATATTAGTTACACCATCGTAATTTGAAGTGCAAATATATAAGTATGTTGAGTCAAAAGAAGAATGCCCTTCTTTGTCTGCCGCTACTCCGATAGAAGAGAGCGGTACATTTGTTCTACCAAGGGCTTCTTGCGTAATATGAGAGTTTATCCACTGCTTACTAGAGTCTCTGTAGCAAAGAAGATCTCTGTCTTGAGGAGCGTTTATATTAACTCCCGCAACTTCATCCAAGGCTCTTATGTGTTCTAGTAATACTTTAATAGTACCTTGAGAAGGGTTTTTTCTTAAAACTACACCCATTACTACTTCATGGTACTCTGTTGTATTAATAAACGTTGTACTAAGAGCGCCCGGAGTAGTATTACTTAGGTATAGCACGTCGCCCTCTTCAAATCCAGAGGTATCAATGCCGTTTACTTTACCTACAGCAGTTATGTATCCAAACTCATTTGTATCAAAATCCTGAGTAGCTAACCCAAGTACTCTTGAGGGATCTACCGTAGCTATGCTTGTTCCGTCAGCTACTGCGATCAATATATGGTTGCCTTGAGCACCTACGTAGGCAACAGGCTGTCCGTTTAATATGGGTTCTATTGCTTTTCCATAGATATGAAACTCTTGACCTACTTGAAGAGTTACATCAGCACTTACTGGAAAATCAACTGTTGCTTCTGTTTCATTCCAGACTATTGGACCGGCCATTCCAGTTAATGTTATATCATCAAAAGTAACACTATTTGGTAAAGCAGCCTGAGCGCCTACACGAGCAAGATCAAGCTCGTAACTAATCTTGTCGTAATCTGTTCTATATTCAATAGAATCGATGCTTATATCAACGTCGCTACTTGGGCGATCTATTTGTAGTTTTACTTCATTAGTAAAGAAGTCAAGATCATAAGAAGTAGGGTCTAGAGTAATAGTATAAGACATGCTATTAAGCCTCCGATGGACTGTAAAGTACCTCGACTAGTCCTCGTAAAGGTTTCCATACTTGTTTTGCATTACCAACTCCACCATCATCGATTTCGAGACCTAAAAAGCCATAAACAGGCTTGTCTACTGTTGGTTGTTGTGCCCACGAGTCAATTAGTGTTTCAGGTATTACAAGTTTAAATTTGTTATCTGTAGTTACAGAGTCAATAATTGGTAGTGTAATTACTTGTCCTGCAGGTTGTGCAGTAGTAGGAACTACGCCTGTTCCATCATTTGCGCCTTCTACTACTTTTGCAATAATAGTCGCAGATGATAGGTCAGTAATCCATCCTACTGTAATTTCAATTTGAATTTGTTCACCATCAACTACAGACACTAAGGTAGTGCCATCATCGGTAATTGTATCTCTAGATGGCGAATCAATACGGCTTCTCCCTAAAGAGCGACCGCTTGTTGGATGCTTTATTCGAGCCATTGTTTAATCCTTTAGTGTTAAGATGGTAAATCTGTTGTGTGAGGTATTAGCAGAGAAGCATTCTTAATACCCTGATTAATGATTTCTAAGTCTGTAGCATTAGTTTTTACTAAGTTATTTACCGTAAAATCTCTAACGTCACAAGTCCCTGTAGACTCGTCTTGAACCCTAGCAACACCTCGTATAGGGAAGAAGCCAGCAGTACAGGTATCTCTAACGATTACTACACCAGAGGACATGTCGATACAAACGTCTCCATCTCCGTTGTCGTCTGTGTGGTTTAGCAACTCAATAACACCTGCATAGTTACGCAGTATTAACTGGCCTGAGCCGTTAAAATCAATTTTCGGATTAGCCTGTCCAGCTAGTGTGTTACTAAAGCAGTCTAGCGCACCCATCAAAGCTCCGGGTTCAAGCTGTATTGTTCCGTTTAGACTACACTGGAACACAAAGCCAGAGGTATAGTTAATGTCGCCTAATACACACTGGCGGTAAATGTTGTTTCCGTCAAGTGTTCCGCTAACATTGCAAAACTCAAAGTCGCAGTTACGTATGTTTGCCGAAGGCTCTATTACTAACTGTTCTGTAACAGGACTATCTGTTAAAAACCTGTAACCGGCTGAAAAATCTACGTCCCTAATAACCATAGACTTTAGTATTCTTATATTATGAGCGTTTTCTTTATCTGCAATAGCTTTTGCATCTTCTAAGTTATTTACAGGAACCCCTCGGGTACCAACAGGTACGTCTGTTCCTGAGTTTGGAGAGCTGGGGTCTACACAAACTTCGCCATTATATGCGGCGGCAAGTACTGTAGCTAAATCTTGAAGTCCAGCAGAGTTTGCTGA
>Ga0208971_1002050_pt1 | contig 11128 bp, 5 predicted proteins | sample AOAMet1_18_M0_10_2_FD_188229 | JGI IMG/M metagenome (GOLD analysis project Ga0208971, IMG submission 188229) | Ammonia-oxidizing marine microbial communities from Monterey Bay, California, USA - CAN11_18_M0_10 (SPAdes) | ecosystem: Environmental > Aquatic > Marine > Intertidal zone | place... | reverse complement strand
ATTGATTGGAAATTTCCGCTGACTCAGCCTTTTCAGTTGGACCAAAATCCCAAAATTTCTGGATGACTCCTTCAATCTCTGGATAATCAGCTCCGGTGTCGCCAATCTGCGTCCGCTTCTCAGCGAGCTGTCGTTTTAGGCTCTCTGCGATGGCCGCGTATTTTGGATTGTCATATTGATTCACATTTTCGCCCGGATCATTTTTGAGATCGTAAAGCTCCCACGCGGGCGGAGTTCGCACGTCTGTAGCTCCGTAACCGGCTCCATAATAGAAAATCAATTTGTGGTCTTTTGTCCGAATCCCAACGTGGCCTGGATTGTCATGATGTGCCATGTGCATCCAATATCGGTAATACGCAGATTGCTTCCAACCAGGCGTTTCGCTACCCGTTTCACATATTTTCCGAAAACTCGCGCCTTGCATGTACTCCGGAGTTTTGACGCCAGCAAACGCTAACATAGTTGGTGCAAAATCAACATTCTCAATGATCGCGTCGGTCTTGATACCAGGTGGAATTGTTTTCGGGTAGCGAACCAAAAATGGCATTCGCTGCGACTCTTCGTACATCCACCGTTTGTCTTGATAGTCATGCTCACCGAGCATGAATCCCTGGTCTCCCGTATAGATAATCAGCGTGTTATCCAGCTGTCCAACAGAGGTAAGATAGTCAAACAACCGTTTTAGATTATCATCGACACCTTTCACGCAACGAAGATAAGCTTTGAGATAAACGTTGTAGGCTGCGCGCTTTGCTTCCTCGTCAGAAAGAGCCGGGTCAATTTTAAAATCAGCAGCATAACTGCGTCTCGGGTTTCTTCTACCAATGGAAGTTCCAATATGAGGAATGAGTTCATCATTATCACCGCGAGTCGCGAGTGAACCGAATTTTGGATCTCGCTTCCACATATTTTCGGGCTCTGGTATTTCGGTATCAGCCAAGTAAGACTCATACCGCGGTGCATATTCAAAATAGTCGTGTGGAGACTTGTAGTGATGCATCAAAAAGAACGGTCGTTCGCGATCCCACCCTTCTTTTAACCAAGAGATTGATAAATTGGTGATCGCATCCACCGAGTGCATCCCATCAAATTTAATCGTGTTCTTAGGCCACTTTAGATCGCCCCGCACTCGAAACTCTGGATTAAAATATTTCCCTTGGCCCGGCAGCACACAATAATGCTCGAAGGCACCGGGTTCCATTTTCAAGTGCCATTTACCAATCATGGCTGTCTGGTAGCCAGCTTTTTTCATTTCAATAGCTAAGTACTGTTGATCAGATGGAACCTTCCCCCGAAGATCGTACACTCCATTTACATGGTTGTACTGCCCCGTCAAAACACAAGCTCGACTTGGCGAGCAAATTGAATTTGTACAGAATGCATTCTCGAACATCACCCCTTCGCGGGCGAGTCGGTCAATCGTCGGTGTAGGATTAAGAACAGCTAATCGACCACCATAAGCTCCCACCGCTTGACTGGTATGATCATCAGACATGATGTACAGAATGTTTGGCCGTTTGTCTGCCCTAACATCGGCTAACCCAAATGAGCCAATAGTAAGCAGGCAAAAGAAAACAGAAACGGATACCCTAATTGGCATGAAAGACTCCCCAGACAGAAAACGTTAACGTCCCCATTGTAGAGCGGTAAACTGTTTTCGTCTACAAAATGATTGAAGTCTGAGCGCATCACTGGGACAATAGAAGCCGAACTAATCGTTGGAGACAGGCAAACCGATACCCACTTAATCTTATGATTCCTTGAATTACACTTGCCCCCATTGCTGTATTGAGTGCGCGTTAAAACTCCACTTGGCTCAAGCGTCGAGCGGAGTCTGCCATTCCATACGCCTGTGCAAGTTTTGAGAGTGCTTGAACGAGTCGCTCGCGGGGTTTCAATTTCGAATTACGAGCAAGGTCTGACTTCAAATACGGAATCGCAACTTCCATCAATCCTCGACGTTGACTTACCGATAGCTCGGAGTCAGCCATCTCCAAATACGATTCGCACAAAAGGTTAGCAACGTTGATTCGTGATGAATCCCCAAGCTCACGTACCGCGTCGTTAACGATCCCGGAATCACCAGACCGCATTCCCAACTTTCTAATTTCCTCGAGGAAAACTACGTTTTGAGCAACGTCATCGGTAAGCTGGTCTTCCAATGCTTGTGCTGCCATCACCGCTCGACCAGAAGAAAGGTCCGATACAGACTTATACTCCTGCTCAGTCCGGAAACTTAAAACCCCCTCCTGCTGAGCCTTTTTATTTGGAAACGGTACTTTTTGTTTTACCTGACCAAGCTTATTGAAATCAAATCGAGAAAAATGTCGAATACCGTCACAGGAGTGGCCAGCAGCTTCCGATTCTTTCAATAATTTATCGATCTGACTTGCGTAATTTTTACCGCCAACTTGATTCACTGCATAAAATGCGGCCAGCTGTTTGTTCCACGTTGGGATATCCTTAATGCTCCCCTGTTTCGCCAAGACTACGGCCAATTGAGGCGGAAGAAATGAATAACCGTAAGTAATGTTAGAGCCTGCATTTCGAACAATAACTTTCTCTTGATCCGATTCCACGAGACCAATTATCTGCCCGGAAATATCCAGCTCCTGCCCTCCCGGAATCTCAGTACTGCTCGCGATCACCTGTTCCCAAAATCCATCGAATAGATCGTAAATTTCAACAAACTCAGCCACCAGTCCAGCCACCTCTAACTGTTCTTTGACGAATTCGGAACCATCCTCTGAACTGATGGAATCTTTTATACGCTGCGCATTTTCAATTGCTCTTTTTGCGCGAACCTTGTCGCGACGGAATAGACTATGGCGAGCTCGGTTCAAGTAACGTTCGTACTGAGCCACCTGTAGATCATCAAACTCCACAACGATAGAGTTTCCCGGCTCTTTTCCATTACTTGAATCTGCCATCTTCTCTTCTGGCTGTTCTTGCTCTGACTTCTCATCTTTGAGGGAACCATCGGAATCTTCCCCCTCAGACATGGTTCCTTTCTTACCGTTATTCCTAGCCATTCTCGCTTCCCGTTCGGCTTTCTTGACAGCTTCTTCATCAAGCTCATCTAACTTAGAAAGATCAATTTTCGGCAAAGGACGCGTGTCAACATCCGGGTCATCGGAAACGTCTGACGGTGACACAATTGGGGCGACCCCCGCCCCATCACCGCCCGGACTTCCATCAGCCGAGTCGACAGCACTCGGATCGTTCGCTTTCGCCGATCTGCCAAGAGTTTCAAACACACTCCAGTTCTGAATGATCAAGTACGTACCGCCGGCTAACATCGAAAACATTAGAAACATCGCCAATAACGCAAAACTCTTACTGCTCCGACGACGCCGAATCTTGCGATTAATTTTCAAATCGCCCATTATCGGCGAACTTGACTCCGCAGACTCGACCGGTTCTCGTGGTAGAGGTTTTGCTAATGGAATCGCCATTGGCAATGCAGATTGGGGAGCGACGGCTACTGGACTCGCAGCCATTGGAACTGCTTTAGAGTTTGTCGGAGAAGGTGGGACTGCGGCAGGTGAGCCAGGCGCCTTTGGCGGTGCCGGCGGTTTTCGATCAATGGGTTCAGCTCGTGCCGATTCCAATGGCTTTTTCGTGGCGGGCCTCCCCTTCACCGGCGGACTTAAAGCGGGATCAGGTTTTGTGGAAATAGGAGTGTTGCGCTTACGGGTCTTGGATTTTAACTTTTCGTAGTAGGCCAAGCGAGTCTTCGGCTGAGACAACACCTTCTGAGCCCGCAGAACACGTTCCTGAATCTCTTCGACCAAGTTATCATTTTCACCGGCTGGTACCTCAGCCAGCAACTTTAAACAGCGCTTCGCAGCCTCGTCAACAATCCTTGTAATTTCAGATTGATCTTTCAGCGAAGGACTTAAATCAAATAATTCGAAATAGTGCGGCTTGATGAAGTTTGTATCTAAACCAAGCCATTGCTGATAAGGGTTAAATTTCGAGGTCATGGGAAAATCAGTATAAGAATTTGAAAAAACGTTGCCTAACACTAATTCAAGCAACTTAGCCGACCGGTTACAATAGGACCCTGCCCAGGACTCAACAATGCTTAAATTGGCTATTGTTTCAAAGGGTTAACGACGAACGAAGTCGACTTTTCGTTCACGGGATACGCCTCATCAAAACGGGGAAGTCGTGTTCAACCCAGTCACCGATTACTCAAGTTAGCCAACCCAAATAGTAAACAGCGAAACTAAGCGTTTTACTTCCCTACTTAACTTTGGGGTTCAAATTTGTATTACGCTCATATTAGATTCGTTTAGACGTCATATTTATTAGACTTTTTGTCGAGTTCTGCCATGAATAATGAATTTATCAACATTTCGGCTTATAAATTTGTTGATTTGGACAATCTAGCCCAACGGAAGGATGAACTGCTTCCCCTTTGCAAATCCTTAAAACTCAAAGGAACCATCCTTCTCTCTCTTGAAGGTATTAATCTCTTTGTTGCCGGCGGCCGAAAAGCCATTGACGAATTTGTCGATTTTTTAGAACTACGGCCCGAATACGCGGATTTACCAATTAAAGAGAGTATCAGTGATCATCAGCCCTTTAGCCGGATGCTGGTTCGATTAAAAAAGGAAATCATTTCCATGGGAATGGAAAAGATTCGCCCGGTCTCTAAGACCAGTCCTAAACTGCCGGCGCAGACCTTAAAGAATTGGCTCGACGAGGGTAAAGACGTAACACTCCTGGATGTCCGAAATGATTACGAAATCGAAGTCGGGACATTTTCAAACGCCGTCCCCATCGGAATTGACCATTTCCGAAAATTCCCGGAAGCAACCAGAGAGCTATCGGATGATCTAAAAAACAAACCACTCGTTATGTTTTGCACCGGTGGGATTCGCTGTGAAAAAGCTGGCCCTTTTATGGAGGAAGAAGGATTCAGCGAAATCTACCAATTGGACGGCGGAATCCTGCGTTACTTTGAAGACTGTGGCGGTGACCATTATGATGGCGAATGCTTTGTGTTCGACAAACGAGTAGCCGTTAATTCCGAACTGAAGGAATCCGACTACGAGCAATGTTACGCGTGCCAAGCCGTTTTGACCTTGGATGATCAGAATTCAAAACTTTACCAACCGCCGCATTCATGCCCCTCCTGCTTTCGCACTGACGAACAACGGCTCGCCGAACTACTCGAAGAGCGAAATAATCTTATTGCGCTCAAGACGACACCGCTTCCAGGATCTTTGGCTTACGACAACATTCGTCCAATGAATGTTCCACTCCGATTCGACAAACACAAGACAATTGACTTCCTCTCCGGGATGCACGCCAATCTCAAATCTGAATACTGGCTTTCGGAGTGCGAGCAAAATCGAATCACCTACAAACACGAACCCATATCAGCGGAAACCATTGTGCGTTCGGGATGGCGGATTGAACACCATCTACCGCAAACGACGGAACCGGCAGTCAATAATCAAATCAAAGTTCTTTACGAAGACGATGTCATTATAGCCGTCGACAAACCCGCTCCACTGCCGATGCACCCGTGCGGCCGCTTCAACCGAAACACGCTCGACTACATAATCAACCAAGTGTACGTCGATGAGCAAATCCGTATCCTTCACCGCCTCGATGCCAATACAACAGGGGTTGTCATCATGGCTAAGAAAAAGTCAGCCGCCCAATTTATACATCCACAATTCGTCAACCACCAAGTAGATAAAACTTACCTCGCCCGCGTTCAAGGCCATCCAAGCGAAGAGCAATTTGAGTGCGAGGAATCAATAAGTTCTGAGGCTTCCGCTGCCGGTTCGCGTAAAATCACCGTGGAAGGTCGATCTGCCAAAACTAGCTTCAACGTTCTGCAACGCTTCGAGGACCAAACGTCTTTGATTGAATGCAAACCCAAAACAGGCCGCACCAACCAGATCAGAATTCATCTGAGCCACCTTGGTTTTCCAATTATTGGAGATCCGACTTACAATTCTGCCGGTGAGCTTTCTCAGTCACTGGAGCTGGGCGACCCACCAATGTGCCTCCATGCCTACCGAGTAGAATTAACCCACCCGAATACCAAAGAAAACTTGGAGATTCAGACTGGTCTACCGGACTGGGCAGCTCTCTGAAAATACGGCTCTGCTGTTTCTACTGCCCTTCGTGATTTCCTTTCGATCACAATTGATTCGCTCAGTTTCGCCTGACAGCAACAGCAAACTCAAGTAAGAATATCACCCAAATGATGCCTTTGTCGAACAGCCGTGAAGTTTTTCACGCTCCGCGACCGATCTTAATTTGCTCGGGTTTCCCCGTCAGAACCAATGCTCCGTTTGTTTTTACGCCCGCATCATATAAAACAGATGTATTGTTTAAACGATGGTTAAAGCAGTTCTGCTCCCCAGTGCTTTGTTATCCAGCTAAACGTGTTCCGTGTTAACACAATTTGGGAGCTCAACCTATTTCTAGCCAACGCACGGGTAACGCGCGGTATTTAAATCTCATTCAATCATTAAGGCAATCGCAATGTACGGGCTTGTTCACACTTCAGTTCGCGACATGGTTCTACAAAATCATGGCCCAGCAACCTGGGAGCAAATTCGGTCAGACGCAGGGGTGGGAGACGAAGATTTTCTGGCTATGAAGAGCTATGACGATTCAATTATCCTCAACTTGGTAACTGCCGCCAGCGAGACATTACAGATCTCCCCAGAAGAGTGCCTCAACGCATTCGGTCAATTCTGGGTTTTAGACACCGCTGCAAAACACTACAGCGAAATGATCGACGGATTTGGCTCAGACATGTGGGCGTTGCTGGAAAACCTTGACCACATGCATGATCGGATGTCGAGTACTTTTCACGGTTATGACCCTCCATCCTTTTTCCTTAAGAACCACGAAGACGGCAGCCGACTGCTTCATTACCGCAGCAGTCGCCAGGGGCTTACTCCTTTTGTCATTGGACTACTGAATGGATTGGCAATCCATTTCAAAACCACGATCGACATCGCCATCGACGAAGAAACGTTATCAACCAATGGCCAGCACACGGTATTTCGACTTACCGAAAGGAATAACTAGTGGATTTGGTTACACCTGCTCAGTGCGAATTATTTTATCCGTTCGTAATCGGCTTAGACCAAAACAACAAGATTGTTTACGTCAGCGAACGGTTAGACGGCAAGTTGAAGCGAGGAAGTGTTGGCAAACGGTTTGATCAAGTTTTTGAGCTTAACCGACCACGGGTGGATTGGAATGACGCGTCTCTCGATCTCTCCAACTACCGTGCACACCTTTTTCTATTTTCAAATCTCAGTGGCACCTTTGGTTTGCGCGGTCAGGTAATCCCCGGAACGCTCAACGGGCGTGAAATCATCTTAATCGCAGCTTCACCATGGCTGACTTGGTTGAATGAAAATGTCGAGCACTATCAGCCCAACTTCTTTGACTTTTCCGTTCAGGATGCCCAGCTTGATTTCAATCTTCACCTTCATACGCAAACGGTGATGCTCGATGACATGCAACGGCTAACCGCTCAGCTAATGCGTGCCCGCGATGAAGCCCAGGCTGCTGACCGGGCGAAATCAATGTTTGTTTCTCATGTTTCCCACGAACTGAGGACACCATTGACGGGAATCACCGGTTTGATTGAGCTAATGGAAGATCAACCTCTCAATGATGAATCGCTCGACCTCTTAGAAACGCTTCGAACTTCATCCGACTATTTAATGCACGTGGTGAATCAGGTTCTTGACTTCTCGCGAATGAAAGATGGTGCCGAGACATTGAAATTGGAGCCATTCAATTTAAAAAGCACCGTCAATTCGACAGTCGCCATTCTCGAACCTCAGGCAAAAATGAAGGGATTAAAACTATCGGTCTTTATCAGCCCCAATGTTCCCAAGTGGTTAGACGGAGACGTGTTTAAAATTAGAAAGTCTCTCACAAATTTAATCAGTAATGCAATCAAGTATTCCAACGAGGGGCAAATTCAGATTGCCATTATGGCGACCGAAGAAGATGCCAGTGCAATGAAATTATCTTTCTCAGTCTCGGACCAAGGCCCGGGAATCGCTGTTGAAGATCGCCCACTTCTGTTCCGTGAATTTTGGACGAAGGACGCCCCGGGCACAAATAAAATAGCATCGACTGGACTTGGGTTATCAATTACGCGCGGCCTGATTGAACAAATGGGTGGGGAAATTGGAATGCGACCTGCCGATCCACAGCCTGGATCTATCTTTTGGTTCGACCTATCCCTAACTCGTTCAAAACAAATTGATCACGCCGATCAGCACTCTATTGAAGCCGATTTTAGACAGTATTCGGCTCGTTTGTTAATTGTGGATGACAACAGCGTCAATCGAAAAGTTGCCAACCTGATGTTTAAAAAGTTTGGCCTTACCATCGAAGATGTCAACTCCGGCCACGAAGCAATTGCAGCGTTGGATGACGCTACTTTTGACATCATTCTGATGGATATTCAAATGCCACAGCTCAATGGAATCGAAGCAACTCAGATAATTAAAAAAAAGTTCGGCCAGAATACTCCAAAAATTGTTGCCTGGTCAGCTAACTGTACAGAAGAAGATATCGTCGAATATCGCAATGCAGGGATGGATGACGTCCTAACCAAACCTGTCAATAAAAAGGCAATTGCCCAAGTTTTGAATCGTATTCTTAACTGAACAGCCCCGTCGGCCATCAGCCTTCGCCCATTAACTTCTATCTGTCGCGAGCCCGCGCAACGTTCAGGGAGAATCGGTCTCGATTCGGCAATTCCGATTCGACGCCAACACCCACATTTCCATTTGATTGTCGGCTCCGGGTGATTTCCTATCTACCAACCACCAAGCCAAGCCTGATCAGGCAACGCAAAACCGACAACCTCTAACTCCCAGTCCCCCCAGCTAACCGAAAGAGGAGTGATTGCGACTTGTTGTGGATAAACGGCCGCATAAGTTTTTAGGCCTAATTGCCAGCTTTTCTTGGGGATTTCTGATTATGGCCGCTTACTCCGGTTGATTGCGGGCTTTGCTTAACCGATACCACCGGAATAACCGATAAACAGGCATAGTAGGCTAAATCACACAGCACACGTCAGGAAGAGTCATGGTAATTGTTCAAATGCGAAGTCTAGAACTCAACAGTTTGGTGAAGTTCTTAGCAGGAGTTCTGGCGATCCTCGGTGTAACTTTGGGTGGAAGTTTGCAGGCTCAGCAACCAACAGCAACCAACGCCTCCTTTAGCGGCAACACTCAAAATACCATTCCTGTCACAAGTACGATTCCCGGTTCCAAAGGTAATTATCTTGAGTCTCGCGTGATGGAACTGGAGCAACAGATAAAGGCTCTTCAAATTTCAACCGCTGGATACGCAAATCAAAATACAACGCAAGCCAACCCAGGCTTTTATGCTGGCGCGGCTGCTGTTTGGTCAAAACCTCACTTCAAAGAAGCTTTCGAGTATTCCGAAACCAACACCGCAACTGGTCTGCAGACCCTTCATCCGTTTCAATACGATTACAAGGTAACGCCGAAGATTTGGGTCGGTTTTAAAAACGCAGAAGGCATGGGAATCAAAGCCTCTTACTGGAGCTTCGACGCAGATGGAGCAGTTAGAGACAATGTGTCAAATGGAATTACGCTATTCGGGGCTCATGCAGTTACCGTTATTTTTCCGGCTAACATCATTGCCGCTGCGCCCGGCGACACTCTCCAGACAAGTAGCAATCTGCAAGCTCAGATTACAAATCTATACGGAACCTATTCAACAACCGCTCACGACATTGAAATAAATGGTGGAGTAGGTCTCCGCTACGCTCGCCTTCGTCAGACATTGGCAGCCACAGTCACAGGAATTGCGCCAGCCAGTTTGAATTGGGAACGTGCCTACGATGGCGTCGGCCCAAGCGTCGCGTTAGATCTTAAAAAACGAATTGGTTGCCGCGGGCTATCAGCGATTGCAAAAGGAAGTGGAGCTTTACTCTACGGAACGAAAACCATCGACAGAACCGTATTTGGAGATGTTAGCATTCCCCCTGCATCTCCGTTCTTAGTACTCCAAGAAGCGGACGAAGTCGTAGGAATCGGCGAGTTTGGATTTGGAATCGAGTGGGCCAGAACCATGGGAAGCGGAGCTGAACTCGCCGTTACAGGTACATATGACGGTCAACTATGGGCCGAAGCCGGGGCACCAACACTAGGGTTCCTCGGTTTTCAAGGATTCGGACTTGGCGTCGAGCTTCGTCGATAGTACCACGATTCCACCGGACTTAGTCAACTCGCTTGGCCCGCCGAACCCCGGCAGCGTCAAGCCGAATCACAATCTCAGATACCTTCCCTTGATCATCTTTTTCAAATTGAAGCGTCCCTGCTGATTCTCCAAATTCAAACGCGGTTGGGCTAGTACCAACCAACGTTAAGGGTGTGTTGCCATTAAACATGAACACCAAACTATCCGTTGATTGAATGACTCGGTGCCCACCGTATTGACCGACCAATTGGTCAATCTCATCCTGCTTGAGTTGGTAAGGCGGTTTCTTCGCAAGAATTGGTTTTGGTTTTTCGCGGTCCACCAGATTTCGCACCCAAATGTTTCGGTAACGAACCGGGTTACCGTGGTCCTGCAAACTCAGCGGGCCTTCCGTTTTACCAGCCATCTTTTCGTAAGCCTTATGGCGAATCCAATTGGTTGGTCCAAGTGCGTTGCTCCCATCCTGAACCAATACACCGTTGTGAAAAACGGTCAAGCGAGCGGCACTTGTCAAATCGCCTTTATCATCAAACCGAGGCCGTTTAAAAACAATGTCGTAGGTCTGCCATTCACCCGGCATTCGGCTTGCATTGACTAACGGAGGATACTGTCCGTAGATCGAACCAGCACTTCCATCGGAATAGGTCTGATTCTCATAACTGTCGAGAACCTGAACCTCGAATTCTCCCATCAGAAAGACGCCACTGTTTCCCCTCCCCTGCCCGGTTCCTTTCACGTTTTTAGGAGACGCAAACTCAACGTGGACTTGGCAGTCCCCAAATTTTTGCTTGGACACGACATAACCACTTCGAGGAACCGACTCCATCGCTCCATCAACAATTTTCCATTTTGGCTCAGCACCATTGGAATTGAGCCACTGCGACAA
>Ga0208971_1002047_pt1 | contig 11133 bp, 6 predicted proteins | sample AOAMet1_18_M0_10_2_FD_188229 | JGI IMG/M metagenome (GOLD analysis project Ga0208971, IMG submission 188229) | Ammonia-oxidizing marine microbial communities from Monterey Bay, California, USA - CAN11_18_M0_10 (SPAdes) | ecosystem: Environmental > Aquatic > Marine > Intertidal zone | place... | reverse complement strand
ATACTAGCCCCCAAGCGCCGCCCTTCAGAAATCATGTATAAAGTCGTCGGCGGGTGTAAAACCGAGAAAAGCAAAATCATCACGAAATAGAACACGATCAAATAAGTCAGAACGCGCATAAGGCGACGTTTGAACTTGGAGCGCCATCTCGTTTTAGGCGCGACTTCTGTGATGGCTTTCTTTTTTGACACAAAAATCTTAAGCCACGGCAAGGCCGCATTGGTCAAGTCAAAGCAACCCCTGCAAGGCACAAAACCTTGCAGGGATTTTTGTTATTCTGCCGGAATGGCTGTTTCTTCTATACTCAATGGATGCGGAATATGAACCAGCATCTCTATTGGGCATACTTGCAAGAAATTTGCGCATTCTACGTCCCAGTTTTGCAGAATTTGCGCGGCACGTTGGCTGCCTGTTTCTTCGAGATGACGTTCAATAAGCTCTTCTAGCTGGTTGACCCAATGAGGCACTGTCACCGCATTAACCACAAGACTTTCGCGATTGATCAATTCAGCAGACTTTCCAGAAGGATCGTACAGATACGCCATACCACCCGTCATACCAGCACCAAAATTGGCGCCAATACTGCCAAGGATAACAGCGATACCACCAGTCATGTATTCACAGCCGTTAGAACCACAGCCCTCAATCACAACCTTAGCACCCGAATTACGAACACCAAAACGTTCACCGGCACGACCCGCTGCAAACAGGTACCCATCGGTGGCACCATAAAGCACGGTGTTCCCGATGATTGTATTATCAGCCGCCACCAACGGGCTAGACATAGGCGGGCGAACCACAATCGTGCCGCCCGAAAGGCCCTTACCAACGTAGTCATTGGCATCACCAGAAACCTCAAGCTTCAACCCTGGTGCGGCAAACGCGCCAAGAGATTGGCCAGCTGAGCCACGCAATTTGATGGTCAGATGATCTGGTTGCAAATCATTGCGCATCCCAAAGTTCGTCACAATATGGCTGGAAATTCGTGTGCCAATCGTGCGGTGTGTGTTTTGAACCGCATAAGAAAGCTGCATTTTCTCGCGTGTTTGCAAGAAACGATCGGCATCTTTTACGATTTGGGCATCTAGTGTGTCAGGCACGGCGTTACGCGGACGATGACGGTCATATTTGATGTCATCTGACCCATCAACGCGGATCAACAACGGATTCAAATCCAGATCGTCCAGATGCGCGGAACCACGTGAAACCTGACTTAGCAAATCGGCACGACCGATAACCTCGTCAATTGAACGCGCACCGATGCTCGCCAAAACTTCACGTACTTCTTCAGCATAGAAAGTGATCAGATTGACAACTTTGTCTGCACTTCCAGTAAATTTATCACGCAATTCTTCGTCTTGCGTACAAACACCAACAGGGCATGTGTTGGATTGACACTGACGCACCATGATACAGCCCATCGCAATAAGCGCAGCCGTACCAATACCATATTCCTCGGCACCCATCATCGCAGCCATGACAATATCGCGACCCGTGCGAAGACCACCATCGGTACGCAGGGTAATGCGGTCACGAAGATTGTTCATCGCCAGAACTTGATGCGTCTCAGTCAAACCCATTTCCCACGGCAAACCCGCGTATTTGATCGAGGTTGCTGGGCTGGCGCCCGTACCGCCATTGTGACCCGAAATCAGGATCACATCGGCCTTGGCCTTGGCCACACCAGCAGCAATCGTGCCAACACCGGACGCCGCCACCAATTTGACAGTAACCTTACAACGAGGGTTGATCTGTTTCAGATCATAAATCAGCTGGGCCAAATCCTCGATTGAATAGATGTCGTGGTGTGGCGGCGGTGAAATCAAGGTCACACCTTTGGTGGAATGACGCAGACGCGCGATCAAATCGGTGACTTTCATGCCCGGCAATTGGCCACCCTCGCCGGGTTTAGCACCCTGCGCAACTTTGATCTCCAACTCTTCGCATTGGTTCAGATATTCCGCGGTCACCCCAAAGCGACCTGATGCAACCTGCTTGATCTTTGCAGATGGATTGTCGCCATTTGGTTCTGGGTGGAAATGCGCCGGATCTTCGCCGCCCTCGCCACTGTCAGACCGCGCGCCAATACGGTTCATCGCCACATTCAGCGTTTTATGCGCCTCGGGGCTAAGCGCACCAAGGGACATACCCGGTGTCACGAAACGCTTACGAATAGAGGTTACGCTTTCCACGTCGTCCACAGAAATCGGTGCACCCATAGGGATAATCGCCAACAAGTCACGCAGATGGATTGGCGGGTTGGATTGCATCGCTTTGGAATATTGCTTCCACAAGCCATAAGACGCTTTGGTTACTGCCGATTGCATCAAGTGCATTGTCTGGGCTTCCCACGCGTGTTTCTCACCAGAACGACGTGATTTATAAAATCCACCAACAGGCATAACAGTCGCCGCAGATTTCCACCCACGGGCGTGAACTTCTTCCAATTTGCGTTGAATACCAATGATCCCAATGCCTGAAATTCGGCTTGGCATACCAGGGAAGTATTCCGCAACCATGGCACGTGACAAACCAACTGCCTCAAAATTCAAACCACCGCGATAGGATGACATCACTGAAATGCCCATCTTGGCCATAATTTTTAGCAGACCTTGATCAATGGCATTGCGATAGCGTGCAACCGCTTCGGTCAATGAACAATTAAGCAAGCCGCGATCGATGCGATCCGCAAGACTGTCTTGGGCCAAATAAGCATTCACTGTTGTTGCGCCGCAACCAACAAGAACAGCAAAGTAATGCGGATCAATACATTCCGCGGCACGTACGTTGATCGAACAGAACGTGCGCAATCCTTTGCGTGTCAGCCATGAATGTACGGCAGATGTCGCAAGGATCATCGGCATCGCCACTTGATCAGCAGATTGTGTTTCATCCGTCAAAACAATGTGCGCGGCACCTGAAGCAACCGCATCTTCTGCTTCGGCACGAATGCGCGTCAAAGCTGATTGAAGCGATCCCTCATCTGCTTCAAAAGTACAGTTAATTGTCACAACGTCTTTGCCAAAATGCGCAAGCAGCGCCTTGAATTGGTTATTGCCGACAAACGGGCTCTCTAAGGACAGAATTTCGGTTTGGCTGCTGTCTTGGCTAAGTACATTGCGCAGATTACCAAAACGCGTTTTCAGGCTCATCACGCGGAATTCACGCAAACTGTCGATCGGTGGATTTGTTACCTGGCTAAAGTTTTGACGGAAGAAGTGCGACAAAGGACGGTACTGTGCAGACAACACAGCTGACGGCGTATCATCACCCATCGAGGCGAGCGGCTCTTTGCCATCTTCGGCCATTGGGGCCAAAATTTGTTCCAGTTCCTCAAGCGAAAAACCAGCGGCGATTTGGCGCTGACGAAGTTCAGCACCCGCAAATTGAGCGGTCTCGGTTACCGAAGCTGTTTCTTTTTCAAGATCAACAATATTGGCCACCCATTCCGCATACGGCAATTCTGATGACAGAGCGTCTTTGATTTCGGCGTCTCGGAACAATTTACCTTCCGCCATGTCCACCGCGATCATTTGGCCTGGTCCAAGTGCGCCTTTTTCAACGACTTGGGATTCATCCATTGGCACCATGCCAGCCTCAGAACCCGCGATAAGCAGACCGTCACCAGTCACAACATATCGCATTGGGCGCAGACCATTTCGATCCAAACCAGCACAAACCCATTGACCATCGGTCATCGCCAAGGCAGCAGGGCCATCCCAAGGTTCCATCACCGAATTACAATAGGAATACATATCGCGCCAAGGTTTTGGCAGCTCAACTGCGTTTTGGCTCCATGCTTCGGGTACCAAAATGGTTTTCGCCATAGGTGCTGTACGACCTGCACGAACCATCACTTCAAACACCGCATCAAGTGCCGCACTATCAGAAGATCCTGCCGCAACAATCGGCTTAATGTCGTCGGCCATATCCCCAAAAGTCGCGCTGGCCATGCGAATTTCGTGGCTACGCATCCAGTTAAGGTTGCCCTTAAGCGTGTTGATTTCACCATTGTGCGCCAACATACGGAACGGTTGTGCCAACCACCACTGCGGGAAGGTATTCGTTGAATACCGCTGGTGATAGATTGCAAATGAACTTTCAAATCGCTCATCATTCAAATCAGGGTAAAAGTCAGCAACTTGTTCCGCCAACATCATGCCCTTGTAAATGATCGAACGGCACGACAATGAACAAACATAAAGACCGTTGATGTTAATCTCGGCCGCCGCTTTTTCAATGCGACGACGGATTACATATAATTCACGTTCGAATGTTTCCTCATCGACACCACGAGAATTGGAAATCAGGATTTGTTCAATCTCAGGGCGCGTTGCGTTGGCTTTTTCACCCAAACACGTCACATCAACCGGCACATGGCGCCAACCATAGATGTAATACCCCATGCGTAGAATTTCTGTCTCCACGATTGTACGACAGGTTTCTTGCCCACCCAGATCGGTACGCGGCAAGAAAATTTGGCCAACCGCAATTAGCTCGTCTTTCTTTGGCTCATGACCCGTACGTTTCACTTGGTCATAGAAAAACGGGACAGGAATTTGCACGTGAATACCGGCACCGTCGCCAGTTTTTCCATCGGCATCCACAGCACCGCGGTGCCAAATTGCCTTTAGCGCGCTGATGCCGTTGTCTACAACTTGGCGACTGGGTTTGCCGTCAATAGAAACGACAAGTCCAACACCACAAGAAGAATGTTCGTCTTCTTCTGCGTACAGGCCATTTTCGGCCATCCACTGACGTTTGGTTTCTTCGGCTTTTGCCCATGCTTCATCATAAGTTGTCATTGGCTTGTTCCTTACTTGTCGGTGATATTCTGGGGGCTGTTAACCCCGATAAAATTGTTTCGCAGTCATATTCTGGGTTTGGCGAAAAGAAGCCCGTTTCGCCCGGAAATATGAAATCTATTGGTGTGCCATCGCGTTGGAATTCGCCACCTTCGCCGCCAAGCGTGACGACAGCACGACCCGCGAAAAAGTTACGAAATTCAAGATGAATGAATTCACTGCCGCGCGCCTCGTATATCAACGTGCCATCAAGATACGTTTCGCGGGCTACAAATTCAGTTTCCAACAAAGGCTGACCATCAATGATGATGGTTTTACCGGTCAATCGATCCATGCCTGTAACACGCGATACGCGCCCATCATCGCGACGTTGTTGGAAATCAAAACTATCAAGGCCGTTTTTGGCCAACTCGTCAAACAGCATCGGATCGCTGGCAGGCAAATCCGTCACGTCGCGATTGGATGGAAAGAAATCATAACTTTCAATCCATTGTGCTTGCGCATCGATCAAGCCCAAATAGGTGATGACGCCATCAACTTCGAAATCCGCACGCCATTGATGACCCGCTGGATCGGCCGCACATTTATAATAGTTCGAGACAGAACAGTTCCGCGCCTGAACAGTCAAAAATCCGGTACAGCCTTCGGGTGGTGTAAAGACGTTTTGCGCATGCGCAGAAGTGGTCATGAAAAATGCAATCAGCAAAGCCAACAAAAGTGGAAGAACTTGCGTTCTACCAACTCTTTTTCTTGTTGATACTTTTGCGATTGAAATTTCCATTAGAACCGTTGACCCAATTAACTATTCGGCGGCTACAGCCGCAGCTGCGTTCATTTGTGCTATCATGGCGTCCGCCGCTTCGCGACCATCACGAATTGCCCATACAACCAAGGATGCCCCGCGTTGAATGTCACCACAGGCGTATACCCCTGGCATCCGCGTTTCATGGGTTTCATAGTCGGCTAAAACTGTACCCCAACGTGTGACTTCTAATGCGTCTTCATTCCAAAGGGTCGGCAATGCCTCAGGGCTAAAGCCCAGCGCCTTGATAACCAGATCAGCAGGCTCATTATAGTCGCCACCTTCAATTGGTTCAGGACTTTGGCGGCCCGTTGCATCCGGCGCACCTAGGCGCATTTTTTGAACAATCACGCCATTCACTGTGTCTCCAGTGAACCCTTTAGGTGCTGCAAGCCAGACAAATTCAACACCCTCTTCTTCGGCGTTCGCTGTTTCCCGCAAGGAGCCCGGCATATTTGCGCGATCACGACGATAAAGACATTTGACAGAAGTCGCACCTTGACGAATGGCTGTGCGAACACAATCCATCGCGGTGTCGCCACCACCGATGACAACAACACGTTTGCCCTCGGCGTTCAGTTCGCCATTTTCATATTCCGGCACAGTGTCACCAAAACCAACGCGGTTTGATGCTGTTAGATAATCAATCGCGCGTACAATTCCTTTTGCACCAGAACCTGGTGCCTCAAGATCGCGACTGTCATAAACACCTGTCGCAATCAAAACCGCATTATGTTTTGCGCGGATGTCAGCAAACGAAATGTCGGTACCAACATTACAATTCATCACCATTTTGACGCCCGATTTTTCCAACTGATCAATGCGGCGCATCACGACGTCTTTTTCCAATTTAAAACCGGGGATACCATACGTAAGCAATCCACCCGCGCGGTCATAACGATCATAAACCACCACTTGCACGCCAGCACGACGCAAACGATCGGCCGCCGCCAGACCGCCAGGGCCAGATCCGATGATGCCAACACTTTCCGCGCGCTCTGCATGAGGCACTGCAGGTTTCACCCAACCGTTTTCCCAAGCTGTGTCGGTGATGTATTTTTCAATGGAACCGATTGTAACGGTGCCATGACCAGATTGCTCAATCACACAATTACCTTCGCAAAGGCGATCTTGCGGGCAAATACGCCCGCAAATTTCTGGGAATGTATTGGTTTCTTGGCTAAGCTCGTATGCCTCTTGCAAACGACCCTCGGCGGTCATGCGTAACCAATCTGGGATGTTGTTATGTAATGGGCAATGGGTTTGGCAATAAGGCACACCACATTGGCTGCAACGGCTTGCTTGTTCTGCACCTTTTTCGCCAGCGTATGCGCTGTAGATTTCGTCGAAATCCTTGGAGCGTAAATCAGGTATGCGCTTTTCGGGCATGTCCCGAGAAACAGTCGTAAACTTCAACATGGGTTGCTTGGCCATTCCAAACCTCTTAATCACTGCGAAGGATCGTTATACTTGAAAGAGCGCGGAATAAAAGACAGTAATACTGACATATATGGAAAAAATATCGAATTTTCTTTGAATTTTTGATGCCCTTGCGGAATAATAAGTAAGTATTCAGTACCTATTTGTTTTTTAATTTATATATTTCAGTAATTTACTTACTATTTTCGACAAGGAATGTGAATATGGAATTTTTCAATCTTCTGATTATTGCGATCATTCAGGGCCTGACAGAGTTTTTGCCTGTCAGCTCATCCGGCCATCTGATTCTTTTTCCGCTATTATCAGGCGAACAAGATCAAGGTCAGGCGATAGATGCTGCCGTTCATTTTGGCACACTTGGCGCGGTCACGATCTATTTTTGGCGGGACGTTCGTATTGCCCTTTCTGGATTGGTTCCATTGGCAATGGGCAGACTTGATACGCCTGGCGCCCGCCTTGCGTTGATGTTGATTGTGGCAACCATCCCTGCCATCGCCTTTGGGTTAGTTCTAAAGGTCACAGGCTTGGACGATCACCTGCGCAGCGTGGCTGTTATCGGCTGGACCATGCTGATTTTCGGCGTCGTGCTTTATATATCGGACCAACTGGGCAAGCACCAACGAGAGGCCCAAGATTGGTCAATGAAACACGCCATTCTAATAGGCCTCGCACAAGCCATTGCCCTGATACCTGGTACATCAAGATCCGGCATTACAATTTCGGCCGCGCGGATGTTGGGTTACAAACGACAAGACGCCGCAAAGATTTCAATGTTGATGTCGATCCCTGTTATCATCGCTTCAACTGTATTGATCACCGGCGAAATCCTTGTGAACGGCGAAACCGATCTGGCACTGGACGCCTTAATCGCCGCCGTACTAGCGCTTGTATCAGCGCTTTTGGCAATCAAGTTAATGCTAAGTTTTCTACAAAAATACAGCTTCACGCCCTATGTGATTTATAGGGTCGCGCTTGGCTTATTCTTACTTTGGTATGCATATTTCTGACCCCTACATCTAGGATCAGAAATCACACCTTAAGTGCGCAGGTTTTTGGCAGAAGATTTAATCGCCGCATATTGACCGGATGCGCGAAATGGCCACAAATATTCGGGCAACACATTATCCATTGGTGTCGCTTGAATATCCAAGTCCGCCAACCCACGTGCGCCTTCGGCAACAACATTATCATGCGCCAAGGCGCGCACTTGCTGTCGTGTAAGGATCGAATTCGTAAAAATACCCAGCGACAGTGTCTGCGCCAAATCGAAACCACCCGCCAAAAGGCGCGCAGCAAAGAACGGTAAATTCAAAACAATGCGTTTTCGTTGAATAACACCAAGCATGTTCTGCATCAGGCTGCGGAAATCAGCAACCTCAGGTCCGCCAAGTTCATAAACGCCACCTTCAGCCTGCCCCAAAACACCTTTGACCGCAGCCGTCGCAACATCATCAACATAAACTGGTTGGAACTTCGTCGCGCCACCAGCGATTGGCAAAATAGGGCTCATCCGCGTCATTGAGGCGAAGCGGTTGAAAAACTGATCTTCTGTTCCAAAAATAATCGATGGGCGTAGAATGATGGCACATGGGAAATGTTCCAAAACGCCAGCCTCACCCAATGCCTTGGTGCGCAGATAGTCGCTATCGCTGTCTTCATCTGCACCAATTGCCGAAAGATGAACCAATGCTGGAATTTTCGCCGCCGCCGCAAGACGCGCGATACGCTCGGCACCTTCGTGTTGAACTGGGTCAAATTTGTTCGGGCCAACTTCACCCAAAATTCCCACACAGTTCACAACGGCATCGGCACCTAACATGGCCGCTGCAACAGATGCATCATCGCGGATATTCGCCAAAACAGGCTCGACTTGACCGACCGTGCCGTAGGGCTTCACAAAGATTGCCTCGTCTGGACGGCGCACAGCAACACGCACCCGCCAACCTTGCTTGGCCATACGACGCGCAACATAGCGACCAACGAAACCTGAACCGCCAAAAATTGTGACCAACTGAGACATTGCTTTGCTCCTGCAAATGATGGGTTGATCCGATTTAAACCGATGCGGCGTGGTCGACAAGAACAAAACGCAACATCTACAGCTCGCACAGCTACCTTTGCAAAAATCCACTCTAAAACCAGCGCTATTCTCGTTGACAGACAAACAGCCTCGACCTAAATGACCAGCGCGACACCTGCCCAGGTGGCGGAATTGGTAGACGCGCTAGCTTCAGATGCTAGTATTGGCAACGATGTGGAGGTTCGAGTCCACTCCTGGGCACCAGAATTCTCCTCATTTTCCCTGTTTATATGGTTATGATGGCTTATACAGCCTCATTAGGAACACTTTTTGGGGTCAGTAAGGAACACTTTTTCGTCGCGGTTAGACTAACTCGTCGGGAACTGACTGGTGATAGTGTCTCTAACCACAGGAGACTACCGATGTTCAAACTACCGCCCTACACCGAACTGAAAGCTGATGGCATTTATCGCTATCGTCGGCGTGTTCCTGTCAAAGCAGTCAAAGAGCTTGGTAAGGGCTTCCTGTATCGCAACCTCGGTAAGACCAAAGAGGAAGTGCTGGCTAACTGGTCAGAGGCTCATAAGGAAGTAGAAGGTCTATTTGAACAAGCAAAACAAGGTGCCAAGATAGAAGCACAAGTGTTCGCCAAGAAGGGGGAACGCGAGAAAGTCCTACACCTCGTTGAGAAGCACTACGGTAAAGAAGCCTCCGAGATGTTGTCCGCTGGTGTTGTTGATGACAACCTTGAACATGCCCTTATGGGTCTTGCTGATGACCTATCAGGGTCTATCCCCCGTAAGACCGAGGCCATGTTGTATAGCGGTAAGGTGCCTGAAAAAGTCATTACGATGAGTAGTGTGATAGATGCTTACTACGAGTATAAAACCTCTGGTGATAAAGCGACAGATAAGCGCCTACATAACCGTCTAACACGGGTCAAAGAAGACCTTACACAAGCCCTTGGTCAGACCAAGATACACAAACTACCCATAGACAGTATCAGCAGGATAGATGCCAACACCTACCGCGACTTTCTGCTCACAAGGATGGTGCCAACAAGTGTTCAGCGATACAAGAACACCATAAATGCTGCCTTTAACTGGTTCGTCAAAGAAAACGGCTTGGACCTCCCAAGCCCTTTTGTGTTCATCATCAAAGATGCGACACACACCAAGAACGATAGACTGCCCTTATCACAGGAAGATGTAAGCCTCCTGAACGATAAGTTCGCAAGGTCATCCGTAGATGTCATCTACAAGGTTCTTCGTGATACTGGTGCTCGTGTCGGTGAAGTAGCAGGTATCTTGGTTGGTGATGTTTCCCTACAAAACAAAACCCTACACATCAAAGCCAACGACATTAGAGGGCTAAAAACCCTATCAAGCGAGCGTGTGGTTCCCTTGTCAGACAAGGCAGTAGAAGCCCTACAAGCCCTACGGACAGGTAAAGAAGATGACCAACCTATCTTTGATGCTTATGCCAGAGCCAACGGTAATACAGCTTTGTCAGCCACCCTGATGAAGCACCTACGCACAGTCATCAAAACCAAGCAGAAGTCTATTCACAGCCTACGCCATAAGATGAAAGATGACCTCCGCAACACAGGCTGTGATAGTTCTTTGGCCGATGCTATTTTAGGACATACAACAGCAGGTGTAGGTAGCAGGTATGGTTCAGGGTATAACGCAGAGGTGATGCGTCAGGCTCTTACGAAGGTTTGGTAGTAGGCTTACCCCTCTAACGAGCTAATTTGGTCTGAACCGCCCTGCGCCACCGCATGAAGGATAAGCTGCGCAACACGGGCTGTCCTGAAGCCATCTCCCTGGCCATCCTCGGGCACAGTACCAACACAGTGGCTGCCAACTATGGCTCGGGGTATGCCTTGGAGGTCATGCGGGAGCACATGGTGAAGGTCTGGGAGGAGTGATGCTGGAGTAGGCGAGTGGCGGGTCTGTGCGGACCTTCGACCAAAGCGCAGCGAACGGCAGGAAAGAGCCCTATTTACCGAATTTCTGCAATGCAGCCAATGTCTGCTTTATGGAAGCTAGTATCTGATGTTGATG
>Ga0208971_1002044_pt1 | contig 11145 bp, 9 predicted proteins | sample AOAMet1_18_M0_10_2_FD_188229 | JGI IMG/M metagenome (GOLD analysis project Ga0208971, IMG submission 188229) | Ammonia-oxidizing marine microbial communities from Monterey Bay, California, USA - CAN11_18_M0_10 (SPAdes) | ecosystem: Environmental > Aquatic > Marine > Intertidal zone | place... | reverse complement strand
ATCTCAGACTCTTCAAAAATTCCCTCCATAAGAAGTATGGGCGTGGAGAGAATTCCTGAATTTCTAAGCTCCTGGGCTTCTTCAGAGCAAGCAACACCATAACAGTCAGCATCTCCTTCAAGTTGGTGGGCAACCTCTATAGCGCCGTGGCCATAGGCATTTGCCTTAACAACAGCTATCACCTGGGATTGAGGCGCTAATGATTTAGCATAGAGATAGTTTTTTTTAATTGCACTAAGGTTGATCGAGGCAATGCATTTTCTAGCCATAATTTTGGGGTGTTCTATTAGCAAAGCTATAACGACTCATATCTATTCCTTCTAAAGATATTTCAGGCTCACTTCCAGAAATTAAATTAGCTAATAGTTTGCCAGAACCCGCTGACATTGTCCATCCAAGGGTTCCATGCCCTGTATTTAGATATAAATTACTGTAAGGCGTAGGCCCAATGATCGGAGTGCTATCCGGCGTACTTGGTCTAAAGCCCGTCCAAAAATTTAAATCCTTTGTCTGTTCATATGAGTTGGGAAATAATCTATCTATACCTTGCTTTAGAGACTCGAGTGATTTGGCTCTTAATTCCTTATTAAAGTCAGTTAAGTGAGCAATTCCAGCAACACGTATTGTATCTCCTAGCCTGGTGATTGCAATTTTATTCCTCTCATCCATTATTGTAGATTGAGGGGCATCTTTATCAGCCAAAACAGGGAGAGTGATGGAGTATCCCTTGACAGGATAAATAGGAGTTTGAATGCCAATTTGAGAGAGGATATTATTGGAGTGACTACCAAGAGAAACAGAATAGCAATCCGCTTTAAATTCCCCTTTACTGGTTAAAACTGCAGAAACTGCATTATTGTGTGTTTCAATGGCATTAATTTCAGTCTTGAACTCAAAATTAACGCCCATTTCTAAACATTTTTTATAGATCTCATTTGAAAATAAATAACAATTTCCGGTAAAGTCATCTGTAAATTGAATCCCCCCAGCAATTTGATTTTTTACATATCTAAGGCCGGGCTCAATCTTTAAACAACCCTCAGGATCAAGTAGCTCAGATTTAATATTAAATTTTTCTAAAATTGAAATATCTTTCTTTGCTTTATCAATCTCCTTGGAATCCCAAAAAAGTTGAAGAGAGCCTTGTTTTCTCTGCACATAATTGATATCAAAATCTGCCTCAATTTCAAGTAGTGCTTTTTGAGAGTAATTAGCAATTCTAAGCATACGACTTTTATTAACTTCATAGCTTTTTGAATTACAGTTTTTATACAATCGATACATGAACTTAATAGTCTCAATGCTCATGTTTGGGTTAACAACAAGAGGTGATCGCCCTGACAAAGCCCATTTTAAAATATTAAAGGGAAGTCCAGGAGACGCTAAAGGGGATGTAAAGCCATAGGATAAGCAACCAGCATTCGCATGGCTAGTCTCCATAGCAACACTATCTTGCCTGTCAATGACAGTAACATCATGCCCTTGTTTAGCAAGGAAATAGGCTGAAGTTGTACCAATTACTCCAGCACCTAAAACGAGAACTTTCATTCTTTTATGGGAATTAAAAATGTTAATTTTACCACTTTGAAATATGGATTATTTGTTCTAGAAATTGAGTAATTTATTGAAGGATATATTTTAAATATTTTTAAATAACAACCATATAAAAATCATACTATAAATGCTTGTAAAAAAAGAATAATTATCTCTATGCTTTTTGAAATAAAGCGTTTAAAATCATCATATTAATTATCTATTTTTGGAGCCAGTTATGTTTGATAAAAATCTTACATTAAATGATGTTGATCCCGATATCGCTAAGGTCATAAGTGCTGAGGAAGCTAGGCAAGAGGCTCATATCGAATTAATTGCATCTGAGAACTATACTTCACCTGCTGTTATGTACGCTCAAGGCTGTCAAATGACTAATAAATATGCAGAAGGTTATCCTGGTAAGCGTTACTATGGTGGTTGTGAGCATGTTGATGTTGCAGAAACTCTTGCTATCAGCAGAGCAAAAGAGCTTTTTGGAGCGGCCTATGCCAATGTTCAGCCACATTCAGGCTCAACGGCTAATGCAGCAGTCTTTCAAGCGCTGTTAGTTCCGGGGGATACGATATTAGGTATGAGTCTTGCTCATGGTGGGCACTTGACTCATGGCGCGGGGCCATCATTTTCGGGAAAGCATTACAAAGCCTTTCAGTATGGGCTTGATGAGTCTACTGGTGAAATTGATTATGATGAGGTTGAGAGACTTGCTCTAGAGCACAAACCAAAAATGGTTATTGCTGGATTCTCTGCTTACTCAAGAATTATTGATTGGCAGCGTTTCAGGGATATTGCTGATATGGTTGATGCCTATCTACTCGTAGATATGGCTCATGTCGCAGGTCTAGTTGCCACAGGTGACTATCCTTCGCCAATAAATATAGCTGACGTCTGCACGACAACAACTCATAAAACTTTAAGGGGGCCTCGTGGCGGTTTAATTGTTGCCAGAGCCAACGAAGAAATAGAAAAAAAACTTAATTCTGCCATTTTTCCTGGAATCCAGGGTGGCCCATTAATGCATATTATTGCAGCTAAAGCTATTGCCTTTAAAGAAGCGATGAGTGAGGACTTTAAGTCTTATCAGAAGCAAGTCGTTAAAAATGCAAGAGCGATGGCTGGTGTCTTTATGGAAAGAGGTTATGATGTTGTTTCAGGTGGAACTGATAACCATGTGTTTTTAGTCAGCTTTATTGAGCAAGGATTGACAGGAAAGCTAGTTGATGCAACTCTCGGTTCAGCCCATATTACTGTTAATAAGAATTCTGTACCAAATGACCCTCAATCTCCATTTGTAACCAGTGGAATTAGAATTGGAACTCCCGCGGCAACGACGCGTGGTTTTGGTGAATCTGAGTGTAAGGATATCACTAACTGGATTTGTGACATCTGTGATGATATTGAAAATAATGAAGTCATAAATGAAGTTAGGGCAAAAGTTGAAGAGCTTTGCTCTAGATTTCCAGTCTATAAGTAACTCAGATGCGCTGTCCTTTTTGTCAATCTGATGACACCAAGGTTTTAGATACTCGACTACTGGATGATGGCTCACAAGTTCGCCGAAGAAGGGAGTGTATAGCATGCGGGGAGAGACACTCAACTCGTGAGACTGTTGATCTTAACCTCCCAAGGCTGATTAAAAGTGATGATTCTAGGCAGAGCTTCAGTGAAAATAAGTTACGCTCAGGTTTGCTAAAGGCGCTTGAAAAAAGGCCTGTTGAGACTTCAAAAATTGAAATGGCCATTCAAAAAATTCAAAGAAAATTGATGGCGCAAAATGATAGAGAGGTTCCTTCTTCGATGTTAGGTGAGTGGGTTATGGAGGAGCTTAGAGCGCTTGATGAGGTCGCCTATATTCGTTTTGCCTCTGTTTATAGGCAGTTCCAAGATATCGAAGAATTCAAGAGTGAAATTGACAAGTTAATCAATAAGTAATCTTATGGCTAAGACAAAAGTAGAGTTTGTATGCCGAGAGTGTGGGGCGTCTCACCACCAATGGGCTGGCCAGTGTTTAGACTGCAAAGAATGGAACACACTTGAAGAAATTGTCATATCGCAAGCAACATCATCCAAGCCAGAGAGCTTAAAGGACCTTCCAGCTTCAAAAGTTCAAAATCTGACTGAGATTAAAGCGCAAAATAAAGATCGCCTTTCAACTGGCCTATCGGAGCTAGATCGAACACTTGGTGGCGGTCTTGTTGATGGATCAGTAGTTCTGATAGGGGGTGACCCTGGAATTGGCAAATCTACCCTAATTCTTCAAGCGTTGGCTAAACTCAATAGTGACAATACAACTTTGTATGTCAGTGGAGAGGAGTCTGCCGAACAGGTTAGTGAAAGGGCAATAAGATTGGGCATCAAGGAAGATATCCTTTTTATAGGTGAAACTCACTTAGAGAAAATAATCAAGCTATCAAAAGACATAAAACCAAAAGTGATTGTTATTGACTCTATTCAGACGATGGTTACTGACCTTTCAGCGTCAGCACCTGGGTCTGTAACTCAGGTCAGAGACTGCGCAGCTCAGCTTACTCAGTTCGCTAAGCAAACTAATACTATTTTATTGATGATTGGCCATGTAACAAAGGGTGGAGCGCTTGCGGGACCAAGAATTCTTGAACATATGGTGGATGCAGTCCTATATTTTGAGGGGGATGCTGGGGGTCGTTATCGAATTATTAGGGCTGTAAAAAATCGTTTTGGTGCAGTGAATGAGATAAGCGTATTCGCGATGGGTGAAAAGGGGCTTCAACAAGTCAGCAATCCATCCTCTATATTCCTTTCTAATCAAGAGAATCCTTCATCTGGATCAATGGTCATGGTTACTAGAGAAGCCACCAGACCGCTTTTGGTCGAAATACAAGCACTGGTTGATCAATCGAATGGAACACCAAAAAGAGTCAGCGTAGGGCTAGATCAGAATCGACTCGCTCTTCAGCTTGCTATTCTTCATAAACATTCAGGAATTGCAACGTTTGATCAGGATGTTTTTATCAATGTAGTTGGTGGTATTAAAGTGAGCGAAACTGCATCAGATTTAGTTGTGATGCTCTCTATTGTCTCAAGTCTTAGAGATAAAGTAATCCCAAGTAAATGGATTGCGTTTGGCGAGGTTGGATTAACCGGTGAAGTAAGGCCGGTATATAATGCCCAGGAAAGGCTATCTGAGGCTCAAAAGCAAGGATTTGAGCTGGCTATTATCCCGAAAGGGAATGAGCCCAAAAAGCCCATAAAAGGTATACAAGTGATTCCAGTTGGGTATTTATATCAAGCGATTCAATACCTTTTAGAAAACAGTTAATTATTTATAAGTCAATCCCTTTTTGAGCTCTAATATTAGCTCTAAAAGCGTGTTTTACATCCTCAACCTCGCTCACAGTGTCCGAAGCATCTATTAAGCCTTTACTAGCAGCTCTCCCAGTTATAACGACATGTTGATTCTCAGGTCTGTTTGATAGTGTATTCAAAATTTCAGCTTCATCAAGATAGTTGTAATTGATCATGTAAGTAATTTCATCTAAAACAACTACAGAAATCTTAGAGTCAGAAAGAAATTTTTTTGCCTCAAGCCAGGTTTCCATGGCTCTTTTCTTATCCAGTTCTTGATCTTGAGTGTTCCATGTAAAACCACTTTCCATATGAGCAGAAAGAATATTTGGGTGATTATCTAAAAAAAGATCTTCTCCTGTCTGCTGCTCACCCTTTAAAAAGCGAACAAGACCAACCTTCATGTTATATCCAAGAGCTCTACAAATCATACCCATAGCTGAGGATGACTTCCCCTTGCCATTGCCAGTCAAAAGAACAATGATTCCAGTATCAATATTAGCTTCATCAATACGGGAATCAATATATTCTTTTTTACGCTGCATGCGCTTTTTATAGCTAGTTTCACTCATCTAATTAAGCCTTCATAGTGCATTAAAATTTGTATGTAAGTCCTGCTTTGATATTTCTAGTCGAGTTACCTGGGTATATAACATCATCTCTCAAGCGTGTTCCATAGCTATTTTCAAATAAATTTTCAACATCAAAAGAAAAGCTTAGGTCATCGTTGGGGTTGTATGAAAAGTTAAAGTTTGTTGAATTATATTCCGGCTGTTTTTTTGTAAATATATTTGCATAATCCTCTTCTGCAAAAGCTTCACTACGATATTTTTGAGTCAGTGTCATATTAGTCTTATTGCTCAAGCTATATATAACAGAAGCTGAAATATTATGCTTTGAGGTCATTGGATTTGTTTTTCCATTTAATGCACCTGCGCCTTTATCATCTGAATCTATCTTAGCAATTGTATAAGCGTAATTAAGGCCAGTGGACCATTTTGGACTAAAAACATATTTATTCTGAAGCTCTAGACCTTGCTTATGAGATTTATCAAGATTTAGATTATCACCATATAGCCCGCAATCTGATGCTGCATTTGACTTACATAAAAACATTTCGTCTTTAATATTTGAGCGATATAAGGTTAACTTAGTCTTGGAATTATCAGTTAGATGGTTTAGTCCAATATTGAAGGTTCTGCTTTTAGATGGGCGGACAAACCCGTTGAATACTTGACCGGTAGCAGGCCATGTAGCAGAAATAAAGAATCGATCAATTAAAGGGGCTTGAAAGGCATGGTTATAATTCGTAAATATAGTGGTATTAGGGCTCAAAGAGGTATTTATACCAATATCAAACGCATTTAAATCATATTCGCCAGACAATGCAGTGCCAGACTCAGGGCTGTACTTATAATCTACTTTTTCCGAGCGAGCACCAACGGTAAATACTGAATCATTTCTGAAATATTGAAGCTGAGAAAATACACCTAAGTTTTCCTTTGAAGTTGTATTACGAGAGCTAACACTGGTTGATTCAACTGTTCTCTTCCCATCAAATATATTTACACCACTATCAATTTTTATATCTCCATTTGTATATGTTAATAGGTAGTCATTGCTCTTATAATCATACTTGTAGTTATCAACAGTTGCTCCTGAGTAAGAGTAAAAATTTCTACTTTCTTTATCAATAGCTGATCTATTTGTTGTGAATTCAAAATTTTCACCCCAGTTACGTTTTACTTTGAAGTTAGTTGTACTTGACTCAGCATCACGGTAGGTGTATCTGCTTCCAGATCCACTTCCAGTTGGGTCAGCTTCAAATTGAGCATCACTAAGGTAGTTTGGATATCTAATGTCAGAATTAGTTCTATAAAGGTCTAGTGATATTTCTGTCCCACCATCAGTAGCATAGGTGCCACCAATACTTGATTTAGTTTGTTTGCCTTTATCTTTAACTCCTCCAGTAGCGGCTTTATGAAAGCCATCATGCTTGGAGTTATCTAAAGAAATATTTAAGTCAATTTTTTCATCATTAATACCAACAGATGCAGAGGTTTGAGAGACGCCATAATTTCCTGAGGTTGTTGATATTTTAGTCTGTATATTCTTTTTTGTATAAAAATGAATAGCACCTGCCATCGCGCTATCACCATAAATTACTGACCCACTTCCTTTAGTAATTTCGACTCTTTCAATATCATTGATGTTAACTCCAGCAATTTCTGGACCACTAGTATCAATATTATTGAGTCTTCTACCGTTTAAAGTAACAACAAGATTATGAGAACCAATAGTTAAACCATAACCACGAGCGGAGATTTTTTTAGAAAATCTATTTCCAGACGATGGAGCAAGTGATAGCGAGGTGTTTTGTGATAAAAAATCATAGATATTGGTTGCATTTGAATTTTTAATATCATCTTGCGTATAAACCTCTGATGAAAATGGAGCAAAAGTATCCACTTCATTAAAGTAATTTGAAGATAACTCTGTAGGATTTAAAGTAATTTTGATTGGACCGATTACAGCGTTTGAAGGCTGCGATAACACAAGTGCTGAAAAAGAGACAGCAAGAAATATTTTTTTATTAAACATTATGACCCCTTATAAATAAAAATTTAAAGAGGGATTGAGAGATAAAGAGTCAATCAATTATGAATCCTTAACTCACCACCCATCGTAGTATTAAGTAAATCAATTTGACACGTATCGGACTAATCTAGAAGAAACACCGTTGCGAGGGCAGCGTTGGAATCACACCAACTTCCGTCGTCAAATTTAGTCAGATTATATCTTTTTTTAAAAAATGCGCAATAGTTTAATTACTAAAGTTTTTTTTATTCATATACATAATAATAACAATGCTTTTAAGTGGATTAAGTCTTAGGTAAAATACACCCAAAACATTCAACTAAAGCTTTACTAATGAAAAGTAGGTCGCTTCAAAATTTAAGGTCAGAAATTGATGAACTGGATCAAAAGATTCAGCTCCTTATTTCTGAGCGTGCAGACCTTGCTGCAGAGGTTGCACTAGTTAAGCAAGAATCAAATACTCAAACTGCTTTCTATCGTCCTGAGAGAGAGGCTGAAGTTCTCAGTAAAGTGATTGAAAGAAACAAAAGTCTTCTTAAGGACAAAGATATTGCTCTCATTTTTAGAGAGATTATGTCGGCATGCCTTGCACTTGAGCAGCCACTAAAAATCGCTTTTCTAGGTCCTGAGGGTACGTTTACTCAAGAAGCAGCACTCAAACACTTTGGTCATGGCGTTTCTCCGCTTGACTGTGGAACAGTGGATGAGATTTTTCATCAAGTTGAAACTGATAATGCACAATATGGCGTTGTTCCTATTGAAAACTCCTCAAATGGTGTCATTGGAACGTCTCTTGATATGCTTTATAGTCATGACTTAAATATTTGTGGAGAGGTTGAAATTGCTGTTGCTCATCACCTTATGATGCAGGATCAATCTCAAGAAATTAAGGTAATTTATGCGCACCAACAAGCACTTGATCAGTGCCATAGATGGCTAGCTAACCATTATCCAAATACAGAGTTAAGGCCAGTAGCTTCAAATGCTTTAGGTGCTAGAATGGTTAAAGATGAGCCTAATGCTGCTGCCATTGCCTCAAAGGTTGCTTTAAACATTTATGGCCTTCAAAGAGTAGCTAAAAATATCGAAGATAATGCTGGAAATGTTACTCGCTTCATAGTTATTGGAAAGGATGAAGTGCCAATGGGAATAAATGACAAAACCTCACTATTGGTTGTGACAAAGCACGAATCTGGTGCTCTTTTTGATCTATTGGAGCCTTTTAAAGATAACAACATTAATATGCTCCAGTTAGCAAGACACCCCATACCTGGAGTAAAGTGGGAATATCTGTTTTTTATTGATATAGAAGGGCATCAAAATAATGATAATGTTAAAGATGCTATCTCCAAGATCAAATCTAAAGTCTCTAAGTTGGAAATTCTTGGCTCATACCCAATAGCAGTCTTATGAACGCCTGTGAATCAATCCTTGGCTTGAGTCCATATCAAGGAGGAAAGCCAATTGAAGAGCTTGCGAGAGAGCTTGGCTTAACTAAAATTTCTAAGCTTGCCTCCAATGAGAATCCTTTAGGGATCAGCAGTAAAGTCAAAGAGGCAATTAATGACTCACTTTCGAGTATCAATCGTTACCCAGATGGTAATTGCTTCGAACTTAAAAAGGCTATCGCAACCAAACATAATGTGACCTCTGAGATGATCTCATTGGGTAATGGGTCGAATGAGCTATTAGAGTTAATCGCAAGGGTTTTTGTCTCAAAACAAACTGATGAAGTTATTTTTTCACAGTATGCATTTGTTGTTTATCCACTTGTCACTCAGGCTTTAGGGGCAACTGCTGTTGTCTCACCTGCAAAAAACTTTGGCCACGACTTAGATTCAATGCTGAGTATGATTACAACGAATACTAAACTTATTTTTGTTGCTAATCCTAATAACCCAACTGGCACACTTCTTACTGATAAAGAGGTTTATAACTTTTTAAAACAAGTTCCTGAAGGCATTCCAGTGGTTCTTGATCAAGCCTATTTTGAATATTTAAATATTGATGACTCTGCCATTCAATGGCTGAGTGAATTTAGCAACCTTATCATTACTCGTACTTTCTCTAAGGCATATGGACTAGCTGGTCTTCGAGTTGGATATTCACTTTGTAGTCCTCTAATTGCTGATTTCATTAATCGCGTCAGAGAGCCATTCAATGTGAACTTCACGGCACAAGTTGCGGCTATTGCTGCCTTGAAAGATGATGACTACTTGTCAGAATCTATCAAGGTCAATTCTGATGGATACGAGCAGTTGGTCGAATGTTTTAAATCGCTTCATTTAAACTTTATACCATCGCATGCAAATTTTATTGCTGTTGAGTTTGATGATGCAATGGACATATATAACGCTCTTCTTAAAGAAGGAGTCATTGTTAGGCCTGTTGAGATGAGTGGATATCTTAGAATTTCAATTGGCACTTTCGAAGAAAATGCACATCTCATAGCTGCTCTTAATAAAATCTTATGCTAAATAAAATTACAATCATAGGTGTGGGACTTATTGGAGGCTCTCTTGCAAAAGCCATAAAGGCTACCAAATTAGCTAATTTAGTATGCGGATATGGTAGAGATCAATCTCGACTAGAGAAGGCTAAAAAAGGCAATATCATTGATGAGCTATCAACTGATATGGCTGAGGCAATTAAAGATGCTGATATCGTTGTTATTGCTACTCCAGTTGGAACTTTTAAGCAAATTCTTAAAGAAATAGAGCCATTCATCTCTGATCAAGTTATTATTACTGATGTTGGAAGCACTAAAACCAATATCATAAAAATTGTGAACGAAGTTTTAGCTAAAAAATCTAAATACTTTGTACCTGCACACCCCATAGCTGGAAAGGAAAAGAGTGGCTTTGAGGTCAGCGTTCCGGATCTATTTGAAGACAAGAAAGTCATCATTACCCCTTTAGAGAATAATGCGCCTGAGTCCACTAAAATCATTCACGACATGTGGAGTGCGGTTGGTGCTGATGTAGACTTTATGAGTCCTGAGTCTCACGATGAGCTACTTGGTATGACCTCCCACTTGCCCCATATGCTTGCTTTCTCTCTTGTCAATTATCTAGTGAGTCAAAACCCAACGGCTTCAATCTATGCAGGTGGAGGGTTTAAAGACTTCTCAAGGATTGCCTCTGGCGATGCTGTCATGTGGAGAGATATTTGCCTACAAAACAAAGATCAAATCACTGATCATATAAATGGCTATCAAGCAACTCTTAGTGAGCTTAAAGATGCTATCAATAGCGATAACAGTGAAAAACTTGAGCTGCTATTCACGACTGCGAAAAATACAAGAGATTCATGGGTAGGTTAAGATAATCGATGGCTAGCTTTGTAACGTCCCACTCTAAATCATTATCAGGATCAATCAGGGTACCTGGAGATAAATCAATTTCCCACAGATCTATCATGCTCGGTTCAATTGCAACGGGAACAACTAGGGTCTCAGGATTCCTTCAGGGAGAGGATAGTTTGGCGACCTTGAACGCATTCAAGGAAATGGGAGTTTCTATTGAGCGAAAAGGCTCTGATGTGATCATTCAGGGTGTTGGAATGCACGGCTTAAAAATGCCAACAAACTCTTTAAATCTTGGAAATTCAGGAACCTCAATTCGACTGATGTCGGGCCTTCTGAGTGCACAATCATTTAACTCAGAGCTTTGC
>Ga0208971_1002043_pt1 | contig 11145 bp, 10 predicted proteins | sample AOAMet1_18_M0_10_2_FD_188229 | JGI IMG/M metagenome (GOLD analysis project Ga0208971, IMG submission 188229) | Ammonia-oxidizing marine microbial communities from Monterey Bay, California, USA - CAN11_18_M0_10 (SPAdes) | ecosystem: Environmental > Aquatic > Marine > Intertidal zone | place... | reverse complement strand
TCAGGGCTGTTCATTAAAAAAACCCGCTCAGGGCTGTTTATTCGCTCAAGGCTGTTCATTAAAAAAACCCGCTCAGGGCTGTTTATTCGCTCAAGGCTGTTTATTCGCTCAGGGCTGTTCATTAAAAAAACCCGCTCAGGGCTGTTTATTCGCTCAGGGCTGTTCATTTCGATCAGAGTGGCGCAGCCACGGAACAGATACATTTTGCCAACGACTCTCGCTAGCAATAGCTTTTTCCATTCCGGTTCCCGATGAACCGGTAGTCGAAATGTCTGCGCTATGCCTCCAGGGCGTTCAATATCGTGCAATGAACGGCCGACTCCTGACCACCAGCACAAGCCTCGGTTATCTGCTTAAGTGCAGCCTTCATCTTTTCCAGTTCGACAATTTTCTTATCAATTGCAGCAAGCTTGGTTTCTGCAAACGACTTCACTTCGCCGCAGGTCGCCACTTCTTTCTCCACCTGCAGGGCTAAAAGTTCACCAATCTCCTTCAGCGAAAAGTCCATCGCTCTTGCGCGACGAATAAAATGAACCCGCCCGATATCGGGCTCCGTGTAGAGTCTGTAGCCCGACGCACTTCTCCTCGGCGCAGGCAGCAGGCCCTCCACTTCGTAATAACGCAGTGTTTCGGCACTTGTTTCAGTTCTTTGCGCTAACTCGCCAATTTTCAGGTAGCTCATGGCAATCAACCTGGGTTGTTTCAGTACCCTATAGTTTACTCCAATGTTTAAATCTCCACAGGATTTCACCCGGTTTGCCTTTAACAGGTCGGGTTTCCGCTCTAGACTTCATATTTACTGGCCTCTAAGGGACAATTGTGACTGACATAATCAATACTGAAACTCTGGTAAGCGGCTTGTGCTTTGGCGAGGGGCCAAGGTGGCACAACGGCCGGCTCTACTTTTCAGACATGCACGGCAACACGGTTTACGCCGCAGATACGTCCGGTGAGCTGGAAACTATCGTCCGGCTGGAAGACGACGAGCCTTCCGGCCTAGGCTGGCTGCCCGATGGCAGGATGCTCATCGTTTCAATGCGAAACCGAAAACTACTGGTATTGGACGGCAATGAGCTCAGCGAGTTTGCCGACCTGTCAGGTATTGCCACCTATCACTGCAACGACATGGTGACCGACCTTAAAGGGAGATCCTATGTCGGCAACTTTGGTTACGATCTGCACAATGACGCCGAGTTTCAGAAAGCAGAGCTCATTCTGGTGCACCCCGACGGCAAAACAGCACTGGCCGCAGACGACCTGGCATTTCCCAACGGCACTGTGATCACCCCAGATGAAAAAACGCTCATCGTCGGCGAATCTTTCGGGGCGCGGCTAACAGCCTTTGATATTCAACCGGATGGGACCCTCCTTAACCGACGCGAGTGGGCAAAAATAGACGGCGCTGTTCCCGACGGTATTTGTCTGGATGAAGCAGGCGGCATCTGGGTCGCCTCCCCCGTGAGCAACGAGGTGCTTCGAATCATAGAAGGCGGAGAGGTCACCGATAGGGTAAAAATCGAAAACCAGGCTTATGCCTGCATGCTGGGTGGCCAGGATGGCAAGACCTTGTTCATCATGACATCGCGGTCCTCTCACCCCGCTCAATGCAAGACAGAAAAATCCGCCGCGGTGGAATTCGTGACAGTAAAACACGCCGGCGCCGGCCTGCCATAAACAATAGAATGAACGATAGAATGAACAACACAAAAATAGCAGTGATTAACGGCGGAGATTCCGCAGAGGCGAGCGTTTCCCGCAGCAGCGCCAAGGGCGTCATCGAGGCGCTACGCAACAACTATGACTCGGTCACCAGCATCGAACTAGACGACGGGATCGCGACTTCTCTGGCAGACTGTCGCCCCGATGTTGTCTTTCCTATCTTGCATGGGCCACCGGGCGAAGACGGCACGTTGCAGGGTTTCCTTGAGATTCTTGGCTACAGTTATGTCGGCAGCGATGTGCACAGCAGCGCCTTTGCCATGGACAAAATTATTGCCAAGGAAGTGTTCCGGCGCGTGGGACTGCCTGTTATCAGGCAATGCGTTGTTTCCAAAGCGGATGGCATCGCAAACGCAGTCGATATGATCACCAGCGAACTGGGTGAGAACGTCGTGGTGAAACCAGCCTGCCAGGGCAGTGCCATTGGTGTGACCCTGATTGATAACGCCAACCAACTTCGGGATGGCCTGAGCGCAGCATTTGAATTCGATCCCCGCCTTTTAGTAGAGGAACGAATCTACGGCAAGGAGATCACAGTGGGTGTCATTGATACCGATACCGGCACGGATCCCTTCCCCGTCATCGAAATCACGACACCAGAGAACAGCTGGTACGATTTTGACCATCGCTACACCCCTGGCCTCTCCGAGCACTTAATGCCAGCGGAATTACCAGAGGAGCAATTGCTCGCGCTTCAACAGATTGCAGTAGCCGCTCACCAGTCCCTTGGCTGCAGGGATCTGTCGCGTGCAGATTTCATCGTTACAGAATCTGATATTTATCTGCTGGAAGTGAATACACTGCCTGGCATGACCCCCACCAGCCTCTACCCCGACGGCGCCAGAGGCTACGGTCTGGAATTTCCGGAACTGGTGAAGTACCTGGTAGACCGGGCAGTGAAGCGCAAAGGCAGCTGAGCCACCTTCGCGCGGGGGTTGCGAAGAAGCTCGCACTATTCGTCATGTCGACTGGGGGTTCCCAGGCACCGTAATGGGGAACTCTCGGATCTTGCCGGCGCCTGGAACGATCAATATCAGGAACGGCGAAGCCAGCCCCGATAAAAACCCCTACAAATCATATCCGCGTTCGTTGTGCTGGTTAATATCCAGCCCCTCGGTCTCTTCTTCTTCAGACACCCGGAGCCCCACCAAAGCGTCAATAACCTTCAACAGCACATAGGTTAGTACCGCAGTGTAAACACCTACTGATCCAACACCGATCAACTGAGTCACCACCTGCTCACTCATCGGCTGACCATCACCCTGGCCGCTGAAGATTCCCAATGAACTGCTCGCAAAAACACCAGCAAGAATAGTACCCAGGGCTCCACCCACACCGTGGACCGGGAATACATCAAGTGAGTCATCAATACCAAGCTTCTGCTTAAGGAACATGGTCATATGGAAACAAACAAAACCTGCGCTAATACCAATAACAAGCGCACCTGCAGGTCCGACATAACCGGAAGCCGGCGTAATCGTGCCCAGGCCTGCAACCATACCGGTCACCGCGCCAAGCGCACTTGGTTTACCGAACTTACTCCATTCGATGCACATCCAGGTAAATGCCCCAGCAGCCGCGGACATATGCGTCACCAGCATCGCCATACCCGCATCGCCATTGGCAGCAAGCGCGCTACCCGCGTTGAACCCGAACCAGCCGACCCACAGCATGCCTGCACCGGTGATCGTCATGGTCATATTGTGTGGCGTCATCGGGGTTGTCGGGAAACCGCGCCTTGGTCCCATCACCATGGCAGTTGTAATTGCCGCCACACCAGCAGTGATATGAACCACGGTGCCACCTGCAAAATCGAGCAGCCCCATTTCGCCAAGCCAACCGCCACCCCAGACCCAGTGAGTCACCGGTATATAGACGATCACTAACCATATCGCTGAAAACAACAACATGGATGAAAACTTCATTCGCTCCGCGAAACCACCCACAACCAACGCGGGGGTGATAATCGCAAAAGTCAGCTGGAACATGGCGAAAACACTATCGGGAATATCCCCATTCATCGTGCCTTCCTGGATCCCCGACATCATGAAGTTCGACAACCCACCTATAAACATATTGCCGTCAGAGAACGCGAGAGAATAACCCGCAATCAACCAGATAATGGAGACGACGCAGGTAATGGCAAAACACTGCATCAAAACACTGAGCACATTCTTAACCCGGACAAGCCCGGCGTAGAACAACGAAAGCCCCGGGATGGTCATAAATAAAACCAACGCTGTGGCGGTCAGAATCCACGCTGTATTAGCCTGGTTAATCTCATCTGCCATCGCCAGCGGCGAAATTAACAGAAGTGAGAACACTGTAAGTGCGGCCTTGATCATTGAGACTCTCCTCATTGGCACCGACGCAGCAAACGGACAGGTGCCTTGTTATTTTTAACTGACGAGTTTAACGGATTGCCCATCAAAATCCCAAGGTAGCGCCTAACTTTGCTGCTTATGCCCACCGCGAATATAACCGTTTGGCTTTATACCAAAAAGATCAACGACAAGCGTTCCCCCTGACACCTCATGGAGCGAGTTATTCAGAGATGACGTACGCCAAAGGCCGATCGCTACGACACCAGCAGCGATTAATGACGGGTCAGGAAGGATCTTCTTCGTAGACAGGCTCATCGCAACCATCACTCAGCTGCAGGCGCCCTTTGGCGGTATTCTGCTTGCCGCTTGCCGACACCCACTCACCAGCTTTAGCCAGACCAAACTCGGGCATATTGTTGTAGATCGCCTCGTATTGCCCTGCCTTGACCATAAAGGTCTCGTGCCAGATGCCGAAGTCACCGTTTGAACCAATCCGGCGATTAAAATCCGCCCACGCAGGCAGGTGCTGCGCATCGCGCATGCGGGCGTAAGCATGAAGATGCTCAAACGACCGCCAGTACTGCACCATCACCGTTGTCCTGCCGCCCCACATTTCAACGTGCAGCATGCCATGATCACGATTCGCTTCCAGTTCGCCCACCATCCGGCTCATCGCCCGGCTAATCGGGATAAACGACAGAAATTTCCACCAGCGATTTAAACGAGCACCGATCAGGAACACTACAAAATCACCCTCGATTTTCGCCGCTATCCGCTGGTTAATGGTTTGAACCATGACAATGTCCTGATCACTATCTTCGAGAGTGCCCTAGTTTACCAGATCCCACTGGGCTACAAATGCAGGTAAAGAACCAATCCCAAAGGTCCCTGGTGTATCATGGCCCGGGAACCTCGTGGGAAACCTACTGTCTATAATCATTCCAGTCAGGATCACCCCCATGGGAACCTTGATTTAGCGAGATCTGACCCCACTTCACTCTAGATAAAGAAAGGGGCCACACTCGCACCGGTTTTACTAATAGATTTAAGGAGTAGTAATCGAGCTATGTCACATCGCGCTCATATTGTTGAACTGCAGAACTGGCTTGCGAGCCGGATTATTGGTCAGGAAAAACTGGTTAACCGCCTGGTCATGGCGCTGCTGGCTGATGGCCACCTTCTTGTCGAAGGAGCCCCGGGCCTGGCGAAGACCAAGGCGATCAAAACCCTGTCCGATGGCATCGAAGGCGAATTCCATCGGGTGCAGTTCACCCCTGATCTATTGCCATCGGACATTACCGGTACAGAAATTTACCGGGTACAGGACGGTAGCTTTGAATTCCAAAAAGGTCCGATATTCCACAACCTGATCCTGGCCGACGAAATCAACCGTGCACCGGCGAAGGTGCAGTCTGCTCTGTTGGAAGCCATGGCAGAACGCCAGGTCAGCTTCGGGCGCCAGACCTTTGAGCTGCCACCGTTATTTCTGGTGATGGCCACACAAAACCCCATTGAACAAGAAGGCACTTACCCCCTGCCTGAGGCGCAGCTTGACCGGTTCCTGATGCATGTCGCGATCGATTACCCGGACGCAGTTTCTGAACGCAGCATTCTGCAACTGGTCAGGAACGAGGCAATGGACGCAGACGCTGACGCGCCGCCCGCCAAGGTCTCCCAGGAAGCAATCTTCGGCGCAAGGCAGGAACTGCTGAACTTGCACATGGCTCCCGTGGTAGAGGAATACATCGTGCAGCTCACCATGGCCACGCGGAATCCCGGCGTCTACGGCGAAGACCTTGCCAACTGGATCGACTACGGCGTATCTCCCAGGGGTACCATTGCCCTTGATATCTGCGCCCGCGCTAACGCCTACCTGCTGGGCAAAGATTTTGTTTCGCCCGATGACGTGCAGGCAGTGGTGCATGACGTGTTCCGGCATCGCGTTATCGTCAGCTTTGAGGCAGAGGCCATGGGCGTCGACGCAGACAAGATCCTGGATATTCTGGTACAGCGGGTCGCTGCAGCTTAAGGAACCCTATTGTTTAAGGAGCGACCGTGGCAAAGCGCCTGACCAGCCCCATCGACGAATTCCGCGCCCTGCAGGAATATCGCGGCGCCTATACGGACCTGCGTGACTTGATTCGCCTGCGATATACCGCGCGGGAGATGACCGATCTCACCGGTAACAAAACCTCAAACCCGCTGGCTGGGCTTCTGTCATCAAACTTCAGGGGGCGGGGTATCGATTTCTCAGAGGTCCGTGTTTACCAACCCGGCGATGATGTCAGAACAATTGACTGGCGCGTCACAGCTCGCACCCAGGTGGCCCACACGAAGGTATTTCAGGAGGAAAAAGAACGTCCCGTACTGATACTGGTGGACCAGTCTGCCTCCATGTACTTTGGCAGCCAGGTAACATTCAAGTCCGTCCTTGCGGCGCGAACCGCCGCCATCATTGCATGGGCTGCGCTTGAAAGGGGTGATCGCGTCGGCGGCCTTGTGTTCTCGGAACTGGGGCACAGGGAAGTCAGGCCCCGACGAAACAAACGCGCGGTACTTCGATTGTTAAACGAAATGCATGACTTCAACCACGCCCTTAAAAAAGAATCTATTTCGGAATCCGCAACTTATAGCGACAACTACTTTACTGAGGCGCTTTCTAACATCAGGCGGGTTACAAAACACGGTAGCGTGATATTTCTCATCAGCGACTTTACCAACTTTTCAGAGGAGTCCCGCATCCACCTGCAGCCACTGGCGCGACATAGCGATGTTGTCGGCATACATATCTCTGACTCCCTTGAGCAGCACTTGCCAACCCCGGACCTCTACAGTATTACCAATGGCACAGAACGAACCAGAATCAACACTGCCAGCGGCAAAACCCGTGACGCCTACGAGCGAGGGTTTCAGCAACAAATAGCGGCTATACAGGAAGAATTTATGCGTGTGAAAGCGCCACTTTTAATGCTGCAGACCCACCAACCCATACTGGCTGGCCTAAATCACCAGACCAGCTTTGCGGCAAAAGGATAGCCCGTGGCCGCAGCACCACCAGTAACCGGCGCTCCTCCTGGCATGATGCAACAGGGAGCAGACCCGCTGGCGCAACTCCGGGATATACACGTACCGGGCATGATCGAAGCGTGGCCCCCGGCACCAGGCTGGTGGATCCTGGCTGCGCTCGGCGCACTGCTGGTGATCGCCGGGTTCACCTGGCTGTTTCGCTACTGGCGCGCCAACCGCTATCGCCGTGAAGCGCTGCGTGAACTGACCCAACTACTTAAGGACCAGCATAAAGATGAGGATGACCAGGCCTACCTCGAGGCACTTCAAAGACTGCTAAAGCGCACCGCCCTGACCGGCTTCCCGCGAGAAGAGGTCGCCAGCCTGACTGGCGAGGCCTGGGTCCAGTTTTTGGACCGCGCCAGCGGCAGCCATGATTTCAGCATGGGTGAAGCAGAAGCACTCATAGACGGTAACTACCGGCCAGATATCTCGGTTGATGTCGAACGCCTGCACCTGGTCGCAAAATCCTGGATCCAGAAACATCACCCGCAACATCTTGAAGCCGAAAAGCAACGACTGGGTAACTTGGCAATTAACCGTTCGGGTCAGGCCATATGATTGAATTTCTCTGGCCATTGGCAGCGCTTGCACTGCCGTTACCCTTGCTCGTGTACTGGCTGGTGCCCAAAGCCAACCGCCAGGAACCGGCGCTGCAGGTGCCTTTTTTCGGCCAGGCGTCGTCGTTCAGTCAGGCAATAGGCAGTGGACAGCGGCGCTCGTTTTTCCGCCGCTTACTCATGGTCCTGATGTGGTCAGCCCTGGTTCTCGCAGCCGCCCGACCGCAGTGGATTGGCGAACCCATTTCATTACCCTCGAGCGGCAGAGACCTATTACTGGCAGTGGACATCTCCGGCTCCATGGGCGCGGAAGACATGAAACAAAATGGCGCAACGGCTACTCGCCTGGCCGTTGTCAAGGACGTCGTCGGCGACTTTGTGGAACGCCGCAAGGGCGACCGACTGGGGCTGATTCTGTTCGGGACGCGCGCTTACCTGCAAACGCCACTGACTTTCGATCGCAATACAGTCCGCGCCCTGTTAACAGAAACACCGCTCGGGATAGCCGGAGGCAAGACCGCCATCGGCGACGCTATTGGGCTGTCTGTCAAACGATTGCAGGAAAGACCCGCCGAAAGCCGAGTACTGGTGCTGTTGACCGATGGTGTGAACAATGTCGGCGAAGTCGACCCTGTTCAGGCAGCTAAGCTTGCCGCGCAGGAAGGCATCCGCATCTATACCATCGGTTTCGGTGCAGACGAAATGGTCGTGCCAGGCTTCCTGTTCCAGAGAACCGTTAACCCCTCCGCCGAACTGGATGTCGAAACTCTCACCCAGATCGCGCAGTTGACGGGGGGCATCTTCCAGCGCGCGCGTTCCAGCGAGGAACTCAAGTCTATTTACGAGGCCCTTGATGAACTTGAACCGATTGAACAGGACCTGGAAACCTACCGGCCTGTACTGTCTCTATTCTGGTATCCGCTCGCCTTCACCCTTGTCCTGACGTTGCTGTTTGGGCTGCTGCACCCGACCCTGACCAGTTGGGTCACTAACCTATGGGCTTCGATCGGCCTTCGTCAAAAACAAAACAAGGCTGCTGCGCCATGAATGATGTCCTGCTGGCCGACATTGTGGCCAACTTTCATTTCCTGCGACCGGAATGGTTCTACGCGCTAATACCCGCCGTGCTTCTGTTTGCCCTGCTTCGTTACCGACAGAGCCATCACAGTAACTGGGAGAAAGCGATTGACCCACACCTTCTGCCTCACATTCTGGACAACCCGGGCAAGATGGTCAGCAAAAGCCCCTTAAGTTTATTGTTGGTAGCGTGGCTGCTTGCGACGATTGCCGTCGCCGGACCAGTTTGGCGACAAACAGCACAACCTGTTCATGAACGTGAAGATGCGCTGGTGGTCATATTCGATTTGACGCGCAGCATGCTTGCAACCGATGTGAAACCTGATCGTCTGGTTCGCGCCAAGCGTAAATTGATCGACTTGCTTGAGCTGCGCGAAGAAGGCGTCACCGCGCTGATTGTCTTTGCCGGCGACGCGCATGTTGTTTCGCCCTTAACGGACGACACCATAACCATCGCCGCGATGATTCCGGCCCTGTCACCGGATATTGTGCCCGCCCCCGGCAGTGCCCTTGCACCGGCACTGCTCAAGGCGATCAATTTGTTCCGGGATGGCGGTACTGCAAGCGGCAGGATCCTGATCATCACCGATGAAATCCGCGACGTGGTAGCATCGCAGAGAATCGCCCGGGAGTTCCGCAATGCCTACCCCGTCTCTGTCATGTCAGTGGGAACCCAGGAAGGCGGACCGGTTGCGCTAGTCAACGGTCGCCCTGATGCCGGTTACCTAAAAGATGCCCGTGGCAACATGGTCATACCCAAGCTGAACGCCCGCAGCCTGAAAGATTTTGCAGACCTGGCCGGTGGTCGTTACTCACCCATGACATTGACCGAGGAAGACCTGATTTACCTGCTGGCCGAGCAACCACTCCTGCCGAATGACACCTATCGCGAAGTGGAGCGGGATTTCGACGTCTGGTTTGAGGAAGGCCCCTGGCTGCTGCTACTACTTCTGCCATTGGCGGCACTCGGTTTCCGGCGCGGCTGGATCTGGGGCATTGCCCTGGTGGTCATCTTGCCCGCCGAAGACGCTAAAGCTTCTCTGTGGGATGACCTTTGGCAAACCAGAGATCAGCAGGCCATGCAGGAAATGACTGAAGGTGACGTTGACGCAGCGGCAGCGCTATTCGAAAACCCCGAGTGGAAAGCCACTGCCAACTACCGCGGTGAAAAATTTGAGGATGCTGCCAGCCAATATGGTGGCATCGATACGGTAGATGGCAAGTACAATCTGGGCAATGCTTTCGCGAAACAGAACCTGTTGGACGAAGCCATCGAGGCTTACGATCAGGCCCTGGCCCTGGATCCTGACAACGAAGATGCACAATTTAACAAAGCCTTGATCGAACAGCTGCAACAACAGCAACAGGAACAGCAACAGGACCAGGACAGCGAAGACAACGAAGACAACGAAGACTCTGAAGAACAGCAAGACCAGGAGCAACAGGACCAGAGCCAACAGGAAAAAGACCAGCAGGACCAGAAAGACCAACAGGAACAAGACCAGGACGAAAAAGAACAGGAACAAAAGGAAAAAGAGCAACAAGAACAAGAACAGGAGCAACAGCAAGCGCAGGCCAACCAGAAACCTGCCGAGGAAGATGCTGAGCCCCTGGATGAAGAAGAAAAACAGGCACTACAGCAGTGGCTACGACGAGTGCCCGACGACCCCGGTGGATTATTGCGCCGTAAGTTCCAAATGCAACATGAAGAACGACTACGCGAAGGTAAGGTATCGAGCAATGACTCTAAAACAGACTGGTAAGTTACTGATCACAGCAATCCTGTTGCTTGGTAATGTCGCATGGGCAGGCCTGACGGCAACCGTGGACCGAAGCATTATCTCGGACCTGGACCTGCTCACCTTGACTGTACGCGCCTCTGACGAAACTGCAGATGCCACCCTGGATTTCTCGTCACTGGAGCAGGACTTCAAAATCATCACAGAATCCAGCCGACAGAACAGCTCTATGTCGATCATCAATGGCAGAAGAACCAGTGTCGTGTACAAAGATCACGTGCTGACACTCAGCCCGAAACGCATGGGCAACCTACTTATCCCCTCATTCAGGGCAGGCAACGACCGCAGCCAGGCCATTACGATTCGCGTAGAGCAGCAGACTGCGTCCCAGCGCCAGCGAATGAACCAGTTCGTGTTCTTCGAGACGTTGGTCGACACCAACGACACTTATGTCCAGGGCCAGATCATTTACTCGGTCAAACTGTTCTATACAGATGCGATCGGCGGCGACTTCCCGCAGCCACCCAGCCTGCCAGATACGGTGGTGGAAGTTCTGGAAACAGAAAAGCGTTACGAATCCATCGTCGACGGCCAGCGCTATTACGTACTCGAGAAACGTTATGCCCTGTTCCCACAGCGTAGCGGCACGCTTGAAATTGA
>Ga0208971_1002040_pt1 | contig 11157 bp, 6 predicted proteins | sample AOAMet1_18_M0_10_2_FD_188229 | JGI IMG/M metagenome (GOLD analysis project Ga0208971, IMG submission 188229) | Ammonia-oxidizing marine microbial communities from Monterey Bay, California, USA - CAN11_18_M0_10 (SPAdes) | ecosystem: Environmental > Aquatic > Marine > Intertidal zone | place... | reverse complement strand
GCAGAGCAAGGGCGGGCTGCGGCGCGCGCAGCTGGCGGCAAGGCCACGAAAGTCGCCGTGCCTGCGGCGGAGGATGCCGAAGAGGCGGCGCTGTCACCGGTCTGGTTGATGCCGCAGGGCGCCAGCTATGCCTTGCGCTCGAAGGCTTGGCTTGATTTTCAAAACGATGTGAAGGTCAGCGATGTGCAATTGGCCGCCCAAGAAGGGTTTGAAAGCGTAGAACATGCCAAGCGATACACCACGCTTGGCATGGCGACAGATCAGGGTAAATTGAGCAATATCAATGGACTTGCTATCCTTTCTAAATCGCTCAACGCATCAATTCCAGATGTGGGCACGACAACCTTTCGCCCGCCTTATACGCCGATTTCCATGGCGTCTCTCGGCGGTGAAGCGCGGGGCGCCTTGTTTCAGCCCGTTCGCAAAACGCCGATGCATGCTTGGCACGACAGCCATGGGGCGGAATGGGAACCTGTGGGCGGCTGGCGCCGGCCCTATGCCTATCCGCGCGGCACGGAAACCGTTGCTCAGGCCGTTGAGCGAGAAGTGATCAATACCCGCGAAAAACTGGGGCTTCTGGATGCCTCCACCCTGGGTAAAATCATCGTCAAAGGCCCGGATGCGGGCAAATTCCTTGATATGATGTATACGAATATGATGTCGAACCTAAAGCCGGGACGCTGCCGCTATGGTCTTATGTGTAGCGAAAACGGCTTTTTGTCCGATGACGGTGTGGTGGCGCGCATTGATGAGCAAACTTGGCTGTGCCACACCACCTCAGGCGGCGCAGATCGCATTCACGCCCATATGGAAGAATGGCTGCAAACCGAATGGTGGGATTGGAAGGTTTGGGTCGTAAATGTCACTGAGCAATTGGCTCAGGTTGCGGTGGTCGGGCCGAATGCTCGAAAACTGCTGGAAAAACTTGGCGGTATGGATGTGTCGGCAGAGCGTTTGCCATTCATGGCTTGGGCCGATGGCACGATTGGCGGGATTGATTGCCGCGCCTATCGTATTTCTTTCTCTGGTGAGCTGTCTTATGAAATTGCCGTACCGGCCAATCAAGGTTTGGCCTTCTGGGAAATGCTCATAGATGCGGGCGCAGAGTTCGGCGCAATGCCCTATGGCACGGAATGTTTGCACATCATGCGGGCCGAGAAGGGCTTCATCATGATTGGCGATGAGACCGATGGCACGGTGATTCCGCAAGATCTGGGTCTCAACTGGGCCATTTCCAAGAAAAAGGATGATTTCCTTGGCAAGCGCGCGCAACAGCGTAGCTATATGGACAATCCTGATCGCTGGCAATTGGTGGGATTGGCGACTTTAGACGGCTCGGTGCTTGAAGATGGCGCCTATGCCATCGCAGAGGGCCGCAATGCGAATGGTCAAGGCAATACCCAAGGCCGTGTCACGTCAACCTATTATTCTCCAACCCTCGGCAAGGGCATTGCCATGGGGCTGGTTCATAAGGGACCGGAACGGATGGGCGAGGTGATTTCCTTTACAAAAATTGGCAACAGCCCCGTGCCGGCAAAAATTGTAAGCCCAGTGTTTTATGACCCAGAAGGGGAGAAAGCCAATGTCTGAGCGTGAATTTCAAGGCTATGTCACCATTCGCCAGAAGAGCGATCACAGCATGTTTACCCTGCGGGCCAGTCTGGCCTCGAGCAAGGTTAAGGCGGCATTGAAAACTTGCCTGGGCGTTGCGGTGCCTAAACGTGGAACCTATGCGCAGACCGGAGAGACTCTTTTGGCCTGGATGTCGCCGGATGAGCTTTTGATCATGGTGCCAAGAGCGGCGGGGCGCGCAAGCTTTGCAGCGTTGGAGCAGGCGTTGGACGGGTTGCATTATCTGCTGGCTGATGCGTCTGATGCCCGGGCCAGCTTTTCCATAGAAGGCAGTGCGGCCCGCGAGGTCGTGGCTAAGTTGGCACCCATGGATGTCTCGTCTGCGCAGTTTCCGATAGGCAGCTTTGCCAGAACACGCTTTGCCCAGGTTGCTGGCGCAATTTTCGTCGAGCAAGAGGATCACTTGAGCTTGATTTGTTTCCGATCGGTACAAGACTATGTGTTCGCACTTCTCTGCGGTGCGGCCAAGCCTGGGTCGGAAGTGCGGGCACAGAGTTAAGCCTATTTTTTGCCAATCTGGATCAAATAGCATTTTGTTCTGTACAAATTGCTTATATAGCCTGTGGCAGCACAGACCAATTCATCATTGAAAGGATCGCTGATATGGCTTTCACACTACCTGATCTTCCCTATGCACATGACGCTTTGGCTTCCAAAGGCATGTCCGCTGAGACATTAGAATTCCACCACGACCTGCACCACAACGCATATGTCACGAATGGCAACGCTGCCATCGCCGGCACTGAGTGGGAGGGCAAGTCGCTCGAAGAGATCATCGTGGGCACATATGACGCCTCCGCTGTGGCTCAAAACGGTATTTTCAACAACATCAGCCAATTGTGGAACCACAACCAGTTTTGGGAAATGATGGGCCCGGGCGAGAGCAAAATGCCCGGTGCGCTCGAGGCGGCTTTGGTTGAAAATTTCGGCTCAGTCGCAGATTTCAAATCCGCTTTCTCTGCGGCCGGTGCCGGTCAATTCGGTTCAGGCTGGTGCTGGCTGGTGAAAAACGCCGATGGCTCTTTGGCGGTGACAAAGACAGAAAACGGCGTGAACCCATTGTGCTTTGGTCAAACTGCGCTCTTGGGATGTGATGTCTGGGAGCATTCTTACTACATTGATTTCCGTAACAAGCGCCCGGTTTATCTGTCAAATTTCCTCGACAATCTGGTCAATTGGGAAAATGTTGCGGGTCGTCTGTAAGACCCAGGCGACAGTCTGAATGAGAATGGCCTGCTGAAGTTTTCTTAAGCAGGCCATTTTTTGTGGCGCGGATGGCATTCGCATATGAGGATAGGGCGGCATGACACAGTTCGCAAAAGGCACGCTTGCGATGGTTTTGGCCTGTCTCGCCTGGGGCTTGTCGCCGGTCTATTACGCGCTGTTCCAAGCCATAAGCCCAGCCGAGATCTTGGCGCATCGCACGCTTTGGTCTGTTGTGACTTTTGTCACTTTGCTCGTGCTCACCGGCCGGACAGGATATGCATTGCAAGTTGTCAAACAGCCGAAAACCATGGGCCTTATTCTCTTGGCTGGGGTGATGATTGCCATTAATTGGTATGTGTTCATTTTTTCGGTCAGCGTTGGGCGGGTTACGGAATCCTCTTTGGGCTACTACATCTTCCCACTCGTCATGGTTCTTTTGGGGTTTATGGCCTTTCGCGAAACCCTAACCGCGTTGCAATGGGTCGCGATCGCATTGGCCTGCGTGGCTGTGCTGGTGTTGACCATAGGCCTGGGTGCCGCGCCCTGGCTGGCTTTGATGATCTCTTTTAGCTTCGGGATTTATGGCCTGCTCAAGCGGATCATCAAAGTGGATTCCGTGGTCTCAGTGACCCTAGAGGTGGTGTTATTGCTGCCCTTTGCCTTGGCATATCTATATGCGTTTGCCGATCTTCCAGACACAAAAACCCTTTTGGCCTTGATGTTTTCGGGGCTGATTACCGCCGGGCCCCTTGTGCTCATGACTTACGCAACTCAGCGCGTGCCCATGGCAACTGTCGGATTGGTGCAATATCTCAACCCGATCTTGCAATATTTCTGTGCGATTGTGATTTTAGGCGAGGTGATCACGGGCTGGCATGTTATCGCCATTGCCCTGATCTGGATTGCCTTGGTCTTCTATTGGCTGGCGGTGTTTAGGGCAGAGCGCAAGACGGTCTCGATTTCATCCACCGTTTGAGCCACGCAAAATAAGCTCCGCAAATTGGCATCGGCGAATCCCGAGGCGATGACGTGATCGAGCATCGTGAGCATCGGTTGCCAATAGCCTTCGATATTGGCCACGATGATAGGCCGGTTGTGCAGGCCCAACTGTGCCCAGGTCAGGACTTCAAAAAATTCGTCCAATGAGCCCGCGCCACCTGGCAGCAACACCACTGCATCGCTGTTGATGAACATCAATTTTTTGCGGCTGTGCATATCGTCTGTGATAATGAAACGATCCACATCGCGCTTGCCGACTTCCGTTTGCATCAGATGCTCTGGAATGACGCCGAAAGTGGTCGAGCCAGCCGCCTGTGCGCTGTTGGCCACGGTCCCCATTAAGCCGATATCTCCTGCACCATAGACGAGGCGCCAGGTATTTTTTGCCAAGATGTCGCCTAAATCTCGGGCCGCCTGTTCAAAAGCGGGGTTGTTTCCCATGCGCGCACCACAAAAAACACAAATTGATTTCGACATATTAAGGAATTCCTTAGTTCTTGCTGGACAGGTTGGTTGTGCCTGATAGCATAACACAGTGGCTTGGGGAATGCAGGTAAATGAGTGTGACCGATAAGAAAAAAGTGACCGAACCTTCGCGCAATACTGCGGCAATTATAGCTGGGGTGATAGGTCTGGTTCTGCTGTGGTGGTTCTATCCGCAAATTCGCGCCGCTGTTGATCCTCAAAATGAAGGTCCCACGGTTGAAGAGGCTGCGGCGCCCGCGTCCAATGATGCTGGGTCAGAGGCAGAGGCCGAGCCAGAGGCAGGGGCAGAGACGGGCGCCGAGAGCGATATTAAGGCAGAAAGCGACAATCCGCCTGCGCAAGATGCGGGCTCTGCGCCGGACCCTGCCGCGGCTGAGGCCGCGTCGGAGGAGACGGCGAACGATAGTCAAACTGCGGAGGCCGGCACGGATACGCCGGTCGAACCCTTAAGCAATAGCCTGTCCGCTCCAAAATTTGACGTGGTGCGCATTGAGGATGACGGCTCAGCGCTCATCGCCGGTCAAGCACAGGGTCGCGGCCATGTGATTTTAAGCGTGGATGGGGTTGAACAGCCAGAGGCACGAGCGGATTTGACTGGCAACGGGCAATTTGTCATTTTCGCCTTTCTTCAAGCGACTGCCGATCAACAGAGCCTGAAGCTACATCTCTATGCGCAGGATGGATCAGGTCCGGTTGTCTCGGTGCAAACTGTTTTTGTCGCGCCTGCACCGGTTGCCACCTCTGCCACAGACAGCACCCCTGCGCCTGTCGAGGAGGCGGTTGCAGCGTCGGAGAGTCTCGAGCCTGAGATTGAGGTACCGGCTGAAACTGAAACCACCGATGAAACCGAAACTGATATTGAAATTGAGACTGCTCAAACACAGACGGCCTCAACAGAGGTCCCTGCGGATGCTGCCCCCGCAACCGTCATTCTGGCTGATGAAGATGGCGTGCGCGTGTTGCAAGATAGAACGCCAAGCGCGGCCAATCCTGCGGTCACAATTGACACTATTTCCTATAGCTCTAATGGAGATGTGATTTTAGGGGGGCGGGGTCAAGCTGGCAATTTTGTTAGAATTTACCTTGATAATCAATCTATCGCTACAAGTAAGATCTCGGCAAATGGCTATTGGACCTTGGAGCTTAGCGATATTGAGCCTGGTATTTATACCCTGCGGGTTGATGAATTAAATGCAACAGGGGATGTGGTGTCGCGCGCGGAAACTCCGTTCAAACGCGAGGCAGCTGAAGAATTGGCCGAGTTGATGGCGCCAGAGACAGAGCCGGAGGAACCAAGCGTCGAAGTGCCGTCTCAGAGTGTCGCTGAAGCCCCAATCGTGCAAGCGGATGCGCCGCCCTCTGACGCGCCCGAAACGGCTGTGACGCAAGTAGAGGTGACCGTTCAAGCTGAAGTAGCGGGGCTCAATCCACAGGATGAGCGAAGCTCGGATGGGGAAACTGTGGCAATCGAGGCTCAACCGGCCGATACGGCATCCGTCTTGCGCTCGCCGTCACAGAAGTTCCGGGTTCGAACCGTCCAGCCGGGATCTACGCTCTGGGCCATCGCCAAAGAAAGCTACGGTGCCGGTATTGAGTATTTCAAAGTCTTTGAGGCCAATAAAGAACGTATCCGCGACCCAGACTTGATCTATCCGGGCCAGGTTTTTGAAATTCCAGACTGAGCGCTAAGGCGCCACTTAAATTAAAGGTAAGGAATCGTAATTTAGTGAAAAGTCTTGGCACCTCTGAGCAAGCCGAGGGGCGTCGGGTAGAGATTGGGGTTGTGCGGCGCGTCGTGCCCTATCTCTGGCCGGCGGGGCAGGCTTGGGTCAAATGGCGTGTTGTGATCGCTGTGGCCAGTTTGATCCTGGCCAAGCTCGTGGCTGTGGCGACACCTATGATTCTTGGCGCAGCGGTGGATAGCCTGTCGGGGAAGGATGCGGGGTATTCTGTGTTTGTGTTGGGCGCCGGCGGTCTGACCATTGCTTACGGTGTGTCACGGGTCCTGGACAGCGGCTTTCAACAATTGCGGGATGTGGTCTTTGCCAAAGTGGGGCAGCGCGCGTTGCGGCGGGTCGGTCTCGAGACGTTTCAGCATATTCACAATATGTCTCTGCGCTATCACCTCAGTCGTAAGACTGGGGGGTTGAGCCGGGTCATGGAGCGTGGTGTCAAGGGCGTCGCGTTTTTGCTGCGGTTCTTATTGTTTTCAATTGGTCCCTTGCTCTTGCAATTGGTGCTGATCTCCGGCGCTCTGGCGGCTTTTTTTGATCTGCGCTATCTGCTGGTGATTGTTGTAGCGATTATCGCCTATGTATGGTTCACCGCTGTTGTGACCGAATGGCGGGTCAAAATCCGCAAGCAGATGAATGATCAAGACAATGATGCCAACCAAAAGGCGATTGATTCTCTGTTGAATTTTGAAACGGTGAAATATTTCGGTGCGGAATATCGAGAGGCGGCTCGTTACGATGCCGCCATGCAGGGATATGAAACGTCGGCGTTGAAGACCTCCTATTCGCTCGGGTTCATTAACATCGGGCAAGCGCTGATCATCAATACAGCCATGGTGGTTGTGATGCTTATGTCTGTGCAAGGTGTGGCGGATGGTATGATTAGTGTTGGTGGCTTTGTGGCTGTGAATGCCTATATCATGCAGGTGATGATGCCGCTGAACTTCTTGGGGTTCGTCTACCGAGAAATTCGTCAAGCGCTGGTTGATATGTCTGAAATGTTCAGCCTGTTGGAGCAACCGCCTGAGGTGCAAGATAAGCCAGGAGCCCCTCCTTTGCGTGTGGCGGGTGGACGGATTGAGTTTCGTGATGTGCATTTTGCCTATGATCCGGAACGGGCCATTCTCAAGGGTGTCGATCTCACGGTGGAGCCGGGCAAAACGCTGGCCATTGTGGGGCCGTCTGGCTCTGGAAAATCAACCATTGGCCGCTTGTTGTTCCGGTTTTATGACGTCAACGCTGGCGCGGTCTTGATTGACGGGCAGGATATTCGCGATGTGTCACAAAACAGCCTTCATAACGCCATTGGTGTTGTGCCGCAGGATACAGTTTTGTTTAACGACACTATTTATTACAACATCGCCTATGGCCGCGATGCGGCGACGCGAGCTGAGATTGAACAGGCCGCCAAGGCGGCGCAAATTCATGAGTTCGTGCAAAGTCTGCCCAATGGTTACGACACAATGGTCGGCGAACGGGGGCTTAAGCTCTCTGGTGGCGAGAAACAACGTGTTGGCATTGCCCGCAGCTTGTTGAAAAATCCGCCCATTTTATTATTGGATGAGGCGACTTCAGCGCTCGATACGCAAACGGAGCATGAAATCCAAGAAAGTCTGATTCAAATGGGGCAGGGGCGGACGGTGATGATCATCGCACATCGCTTGTCCACCGTCGTTCATGCGGATCGCATTGTTGTGCTTGAGCAGGGGCAAATTGTCGAATCCGGTAGCCATGAGGAGCTTTTGGCCCAAGAGGGGCGCTATTCCCATCTATGGCACCTACAGCTCTCGGAGGAGAGCTCCTAATGGTGGGTTTATCTTGGCGTGCTGCTGTCGATCAGATCTGCATCTTCCCAAGAAATTTCGCGCCCGCGGAGTTTTTTAGCGGAGCGGCCCAACCGTAAGTCTTCGCGAATGCGGCGCCCTTCGGCCGTCCATCCGCCGGCCCTTACGGCCGTTGCTGCCCCGTAGGCTCCTGCGACCATCCAGATCCGCAGCGCCAGCATTGCCGGGGTGAAAACCAATGTCAGCAAAGTTGCGATCCCGAGACCAAAGACCACCGCCGTGGCGAGTTGTTTCCACCACAAGGCCGTTGGCGCGTCGACCGTATAGCCGCCACTGATGAAATCGAGGCTGAGGCCAAACATCATGGGTGTGAGACCGGCCATAGTGGTTATGGTGGTGAGCAAGACCGGGCGAATACGCGCCTCTGCTGTGCGTGTGATGGCCTCCAGTCTCGGCATATAGGAGCTATATTCTTGGTAGGTATCAATCAACACAATGTTGTTATTCACCACAATCCCGGCCAAAGCGACAATCCCTGTACCGGTCATGATGATTGAGAAGGCTTGATCCATGACCAGCATCCCGATCAACACACCAGTGGTCGATAAAACCACCGCCAATAGAACCAAAACCGAGTTATAGATAGAGTTAAATTGCGCCAGCAATATGATGAACATCAGCCCCAAAGCACCCATAAAGGCGTTTTGCAAAAAGGCGCCGCTTTCGGCCTCATCTTCCTGATCGCCGGTCCATTCCCATTCAATGCCAGCGGGCAAGGGGGCGGTGTTCAACCAAGCTGTGATCTCTTCGATCCGTTCCGCTGGGGTCATACTGACCTCGCGGGTCGCGCCGTCATCATTTGTTATCATCTTCACCGAATCGCTGCGCACGCCCGCTTTCACATCGAAATAGCGCTGTTGATCCACGCGGGTGATTTGCCCCAGTTTGGCAACAGGTTTGCGAGAGATGAAGTTAGACAGCGGCATCAATCCTGTGGGTGTTCGGACTTTCAGCGTGTCAAGCGTTGACAGAACCCGGTCAGCTTCCGGCAGACGCACCCGGATGTCGATTTCTTCATCAGAGCTATCGACGCGCATAGTGTCGAGCAAAATGCCACGCGTGACCAATTGCACCATGGCGCCGACCGTCGCCACATCAGCCCCATAGCGCCCCGCTTCCTGCACATCCACATCAATTTGCCAGTCGATACCAGGCAGGGGCAGGGTGTCTTCAATGGAGATTAATCCTTCGGTCTGCTCAAATTTTTTCCGTGCAAGGGCTGTGGCCTTTACAAGCGTGTCCCAATCATCCCCCTTAAGACGAAGATGCACAGGTTTGGCAGATGCCGGCCCCATAGCGAGGTTGAGGATCTGACTGCGCACGCCGGCTATGCCATCGAGTTGCTCTTGCAAATTGTTTAATACGAAATTTCCACCGTATCCTTCCTCCACTTCCGAGGAGGTCCAGGGGATGAAACCAAAAATCTTGCTGGTTGTTTGGCTGGAGGGGCGATCTCCCCAGGGGATCAATTCGATCTGCGCTTGTCCGATGGTATCAAGTGGCGCACCCGCCCCGCCCGTATTGGCATTCAAACCGCCTTCACCGGCAAAGGCGAAAGTGCTTTGCACGCCGGGAGTGTTGAGGATGATGGTTTCGGCCTGTTTGAGCAGGTCATCTTTTTCTTGCAGTGATAGATTGCCGCGCGCCTGAATATAGACAATGGCCTGCTCAGGCTCTGTTGCGACAAAAAATTCTACGCCTTTGTTGTTTTCACCAAAATACTGGAATGTGGTGATAACAAAGAAGGCCACGCCAACCAACGAAACGATGGGCATGACCGGGTTTCCGGTGATGAATTTGATAAAATAGCCAAAAGCAGTGCGCTGATGCCCGCCTTTAATCCGTGTTTTATTGATGCGCAATTCAACAGCGCCCATGACGATCGAGGTCACCACCGCGCCCGCCAAAAACAGGCCAATGCCCAGAGCGGTTCCGCCAAACCCTTCGGGAGCTTGTCCGCCAAACAGATAGCCAGGGTTCAACAGCTGCATCGCGCCCACAAACAGCCCATAGAGGGAGACTGGCACCAGAGCGGCCCGGAAGACGAGGGGTAGGCGCCGCAGCTTGTCAGAGGCTGTGCCGAACTTCTGGCTCAAAGAACCTGATACACCGCCCAAAACTGGCAGGTAGATCAGCGCGACGACCAGCGAAGCGGATAGCACGAAAATCAATGTGACCGGCAGCATACCCATAAATTGCCCCGGCACGCCTGGCCAAAAGAGCATAGGCAGGAAGGCGCAGAGGGTTGTGGCGGTTGAGGAGACAATGGGCCAGAACATGCGTTTCGCAGCATCGCCATAGGCCTGCATCGGACCCGCGCCCTCAGAAATTCGTTTATCTGCGTATTCGACCACCACAATGGCCCCGTCGACCAACATGCCCACGGCCAAAATGAGTCCAAACATGACGATATTTGAAATCGAAATTCCCATAACCGCCAAAAAAGCAAAGCAGAGCAAAAATGACGTGGGGATGGCAAACCCAACCAAAAAGGCCGGACGCGACCCGAGGGCGGCCAGCACCACGATCATGACCAAGGCGATGGCGGTGAGTACTGAACCTTCCAATTGTTTGACCATACCGTCGACATTCCGCGACTGATCGTTGGAGGTGTTTACATTAATGGCATTTTGCAGCTCTACGGGCCAAAGCGCAGCTTGTTTAGCCACTTCCGCGCGCACCAAATTGGCCGTGTCGATCAGGTTGAATCCCTTGCGCTTTACGACCTGAATGGCAACTGTGGTGTCGCCATTAAAACGGGCCGTACCTGTGCGGTCTGCGAAGGTCAGACGGATGTCGGCGATATCGCCGAGGGTCACAACCCGGTCACCATTGATCTTGACTGGCAGGTTGTAAACGTCGACAGGCGCATCAAAGGCGGAGGGGATCTTAACCGAAAAGTTGGAATTTTCCGTATCAACTGAGCCGGCGGGGATCAATTGATTGTTGTTGACCACCACGCCAATTAATTCGCCGGCCGTCACATTATACGACTCCAGCTTCAATGGGTCGATCAGCACTTCCAACATTTCTTCGCGGTGCCCAGTCAGCCCGGCGCTCAAAACCGGTTCGAGACCTTCAATCCGATCTTGAAGATCCTGGGCGACCTTCAAAAGCGTGCGTTCGGGCACGGATCCCGATAGTGAAATGATGATGATCGGGAATTCAGAGAAGTTAAATTCGCTGATCGAATAGGTGTCGCCGCCCTTGGGAAATTTGGTTTGCGCATTGCCCATGCGATCACGGACATCGGCAAT
>Ga0208971_1002035_pt1 | contig 11168 bp, 9 predicted proteins | sample AOAMet1_18_M0_10_2_FD_188229 | JGI IMG/M metagenome (GOLD analysis project Ga0208971, IMG submission 188229) | Ammonia-oxidizing marine microbial communities from Monterey Bay, California, USA - CAN11_18_M0_10 (SPAdes) | ecosystem: Environmental > Aquatic > Marine > Intertidal zone | place... | reverse complement strand
TTACCCGAACCACTTCGGCCAATGATGAAGTTGACCTGTCCCGATTGAAACTCCGCATCAATGCCATGCAACACCACCTTCTCGCCAAAGGCCTTTTTTACGCCGTTGGCCCGAATCATGTCAAGAGCAATTGAGTAATGACCAAGTTCGCCACCATCACAATGACCACACTGTAAACCACAGCCTTGGTGCTGGAGCGTCCAACTTCACGTGCACCACCCTGGGTGTAATAGCCATGGTATGCGCTGACACTGGTGATGATGAGGGCAAATACGCACGTCTTGATCAAAGCGTAGGTTACATCAAATGGACTAAAGTCCATTTGCAACCCGTATTTGAAATCTGCATACGTGCTGAGTTCCGCGACATCGCAAATGAAGGCCCCTGCACCAATGCCCAAAACCATTGAAATCACCACCAAGAATGGAAAAATCAGGACGGCCGCCAACAGCTTTGGAAGCACCAAATGCGAAATGCTGCGAACACCCATCACCTCCAATGCGTCAATTTGTTCGGTCACTTGCATGGTGCCGATTTGAGACGCGATGTTGGATCCAACCTTTCCCGATAAAATCACAGGAATGATCGTGGGAGCAAACTCCAAAATCATCGTTTGACGAACCGTAAACCCCACGGTATAAGCCGGGATCCACCCGCCAATCTGATGCGCGGTTTGAATGGCAATGACCGCCCCCATAAACAGGCTCAACAGGGCCACAATGCCCACGCTTTGAACGCCGATCACCTCGAGTTCTATGACCGTCGCCTTTGCAAATACCCGCCCTTTCTGCGGGCGGCGAAGCGCAGCAGCAAAAAAGGAGAAGAACCGTCCGATATGGAAGAGAAGCGCCATGCCTACGAACGAAGGTAAGCACCGGGCGCGGCGCTGATGAATTAAACCAGCGGCTCTCCCTTCTCCGCTTTGAGCCGAGAAACCAACTGTTTTACCCATTGCTCTTCGCTTCTTGGGCAAATCAACAAAGCATCTGGGGTGTCCACCACAATAAAGTCTTCGAGGCCTTTGGCGACAATGAGCTTTTTCCCTTCGGCCGCTACCATTAGGCCACTCGAGCCTTCCGAAATCAAGGATGCACCAGAAACGGCATGGCCTTCCGCGTCTCGGTCCAGCTTGTCGTAAAGTGACCCCCACGTTCCAAGGTCACTCCATCCATATTCACCAAGCACAACCCCCACATTGGGTGCTTTTTCCATGATGCCGTAATCAATGCTGATGTTCTCGGCAGCACCATAAATGGCCAAAACAGCCGCCTCCTCTCGCGCTGTCCCCAAGTCCTCCTTGTGCTCTTCAAACAAGTTGTGGAGGTCGGGCATTTGATCTTCAAATCGGTCGAGAACCGACTGGACGGACCACACAAAAATTCCAGCATTCCAACAGAAGTCACCCGAAGAAAGAAACTTCTTTGCCAGGGACAAGTCCGGTTTTTCGGTGAATGTCCGAACCTGGCGAAGGCGGCTGTCTTCCGCTCCAGGCAAGTCTTCAAACTGGATGTACCCATATCCTGTATCCGGTCGGGTTGGGGTGATTCCCAGCGTAAGCAGCTGACTCGATTCTGCCGCCCGATGGACAGCAACAGAAAGCACGTCGATGAAGCCAGCTTCATCCTCAATCAAGTGGTCGGCAGGTGCCACAACCATCGTGGCCTCTGGGTCCCGAGCCACAATACGTCGAGCCGCATAGGCCAAGCAAGGCGCGGTGTTGCGCATGAAAGGCTCACACAGCACTTGGTCCTCTGGAATTCCTGGCAACTGGGCCAGAATGTCGGCTTTGTATCGCGCATTGGTGACCACATACAACCTGTCCAATGGCACCATCGGAGACAGGCGGTCGGCAGTCATCTGGATGAGTGTCCGTCCGCGGTCGAGAATGTCAAGAAACTGTTTCGGTCTTGCCGATCGGCTCATTGGCCAGAACCGGGATCCGACTCCACCGGCCATGATGACCGCGTATGTGTGCTCGTGCTGGGCCATGTCGTTGTGCCTTTGGGGTGGACTGTCGGCAAAGATACCCCACCCTTTTGTGGGGTTTCCATCGAGAAAGACGGACACGTCTTGCACTTGGGCCGCTTCTTTCTTTTCGGGCGGTGGGTGTGCCTTTGAGGAGCGCAGCTGACCACGAAAATGGCCAAGAGTGCGAACCCCAAGCCTCGAGTCCCAAACCGCCGAAGCCCGACCAGCGACTTCATCTTTGACCGGTCATGGCGCCAGGAACAACCCATTGGTCGTATTCCGCCTCTGTCAAATAGGCCAATGCAAGTGCTGCAGACTTTAAAGTGGTCCCTTCTACATGGGCTTTCTGGGCAATCTCTGCCGCCTTGTAATAGCCGATGTGCGGATTCAATGCAGTCACCAGCATCAAGCTGTCTCCCACAAGTTGGTCGATCCTTGCGCGATTGGGCTGGATGCCCTCCACACAACGCTCAGCGAAAGAAGCGCAAGCCTCGCCCAACAAGCGCGCCGACTCCAAGATGTTGCGCGCCATCATGGGCTTAAAAACGTTCAATTCAAAATGTCCTTGAGTGCCTGCGACCGTCACGGCCACATCGTTGCCCATCACTTGAGCGCAAACCATCGTGAGGGCTTCGGACTGGGTGGGGTTCACCTTGCCCGGCATGATGCTGGACCCGGGCTCATTGGCAGGAAGGGACAACTCTCCAATGCCGCTTCTTGGGCCACTCCCCATCATTCGAATGTCATGTGCAATTTTGTTGCAGCTCACAGCAAGCTGCTTGAGGGCGCCATGAGATTCAACCACGGCATCGTGAGCCGCCAAAGCCTCGAACTTATTTGGGGCAGTGACCAAAGGGAGGCCCGTTGAATCGGCCATGTGGGACGCCACCAAGGTGGCATATCCCTCGGGGGCATTCAACCCTGTCCCCACAGCCGTTCCGCCCAAGGCCAGCTCTGACAAATGGCCCAATGTTGACCTCAAAGCGCGCAAGCCATGGTTTAGTTGTGCCACATACCCACCAAACTCCTGACCCAAAGTCAGTGGCGTAGCGTCCATTAAATGGGTGCGCCCAATCTTCACCACCTCCGACATTTCCTCGGCCTTGGTGGCCAAAGCGTCCCGCAATCGCTCCACCCCAGGAATGGTTGTCCGCAGGATTCGATCGTAGGCCGCGATGTGCATCGCGGTTGGAAATGTGTCGTTGGAACTTTGCGACTTGTTCGCGTCGTCGTTGGGGTGCACCGGGCGAGACCCTTCACCGAGGGTGCCACCTGCAAGAACATGTGCGCGGTTGGCGATGACCTCATTCAAGTTCATGTTGGATTGGGTGCCAGAACCCGTTTGCCAAACCACCAAAGGAAAGCAGTCATCCAAGTCGCCGGCGATGATCTCTTGGCAAACCCGCACAATCAAGTCTCTCTTGGGCTCAGCCAAAACTCCCAGGTCGCAATTGGCCTTGGCTGCCGCCATTTTTAGGTGGCCAAAAGCATGGACCACTTCTATGGGCATGCTGCCCGCGGGTCCAATGGGAAAGTTGTGACGGCTGCGCTCCGTTTGGGCACCCCAATACTGGTCGGCAGGCACGGCCACTTCGCCAAGCGTGTCCTTTTCAATGCGGGTCTTCATGGTGTTTTCCTGTAGTGGTTCTGCCTTCAAGCCTCTTTGGCTGAACGTTCAGCAGCGAAGTACATCAGGTTGGCCTTCAGCATGGGCTCAATCTCGCCGTTCAATACGGCGTCAGAATTGGAAGTCTCGTAGCTCGAACGAACATCTTTGACCATTTTGTATGGCTGCAGCACGTAGGAACGAATTTGTGACCCCCACTCAATTTTCTTCTTACCCGCCTCAATTTCCGCCCGTGCCTCGTTGCGCTTGGCCATCTCCATTTCATAGAGCTGAGACTTGAGCAACTGAATGGCTTTCTCCTTGTTTCCAAGTTGCGAACGCGTCTCGGTGTTGTCGATGATGATGCCCGTTGGCTTGTGCCGCAGACGGACCCCAGTTTCCACCTTGTTTACGTTCTGACCACCAGCTCCTCCCGATCGGAAAGTGTCCCAAGTAAGGTCTGCTAGATTGACTTCGATTTCAATGCTGTCGTCGACCAACGGATAGACGTAGACAGAGACAAACGACGTGTGCCGCCTGGCCTGTGAGTCGTAGGGACTGATCCTCACCAATCTGTGAACGCCGTTTTCCCGCTTCAACATGCCGAATGCGTAATCGCCATCCACCTCCATGGTGACTTGTTTGACCCCGGCAACATCTCCGTCTTGTCTGTCAATCTCCTTCACCTTGAACCCGGACTTGTCCGCGTACATCGTGTACATCCTGAGTAGCATTCCAGCCCAATCACAAGATTCTGTTCCGCCGGCCCCTGCTGTGATTTGAACCACCGCATTCAATCCGTCGGCCTCGTCGGACAACATCTGCTTAAACTCCATGGCTTCGATGCGCGCAACCAGCAGTGCGTTTTGCGCCATCACCTCCTCCTCTGTGCTCTCGCCTTCTTTAAAGAACTCGAACAGAATCTGAACGTCTTCAACCGCCGTTTCTGCAGCCTCGAACTCCTCTAACCACGCCTTTTTCGTCCGCATTCGACGCATGACCTTCTCGGCCTCTTTCGCATCGTTCCAGAACTCAGGATCTTGTGTGAGCTTCTCGTCTTCGAGAACATCAATCCGTTTTTGCTCAATGGAAAGGTAACCGCGCAAGGCCTCAACGCGGTTTCGGGAGGTTTGAATCTGGTCAGCAGTCAGCATGAGGGTCAAAGTTAATCGGAGACAGCGGCCTTCACCGCCCGCTTTGCGCATTCAAATGTGAACCCCCTGCGCAACAAGGCGGCCAGCGCCTTTTCTTCCGGCGCTGCGCCACGAATTCTCCGCCACCCTTTTGCCGCGCGCAACGCGGCCAAGTCAACTTCATCTTGACCCACCTCAAAAATGGCTGATTCGGCCATTTGCGTGGTGATTCCGTGTACCTGACGCAATGCAGCCTTGACTTTTGCAGGACCCCAATTCTTCAATCTGATTTGGTCTGTCGCAAACGCCTCTGAGAAACGAGACCGGTCAACATAGCCTTCTCTTTCAAGCACACTCAACTGCGCCTCCGCGGTGTCTTTCTCCCCCCAATCCGACAACTTCCTCAGGACCTGAAGCGGAGACCTCTCAGCGCGGGAGCACCAATTTCGTATCTTCGGGTGCACATCTTGTTTTGAATCCACTGCGGAAAGCTAAGTCCAACCGCTTGCACGAAAGTGTAAAACCGAAAACCATCGGGAACGCCCGATGCCGACCAAACGAATTGCCATGAAAGCCGAGATCAACCAACGTATTGCCGCGTTGCTGGAAAACCCGGAAATTGAGACTGTCCGCGTCGAAGTGCGCACAGCCTTTGAAGTCTACCGCGATGCGCGGGAGAAAGACGTTGCCGTTCAGCGCGAAGCGTTTGACAAAGAAGAACGCCCCGCACCCGAGTCAGGAGAAGAGCCCATCCGGTTTGAATACAAGCCGGATCAGGAGGACGCCGCAAACGATGAGATGTACAAAGCCTTCCGCGAAAGGGAAAAGGCTTGGCGTGACAAAGTGGCCACGGAACAGCGGGCCAACCTCGACAGCAAACAAGCCATCTTGAATAAGCTTCAAGAGTTGGTCGCGAACGAAGAACACATTGGCAAAATGTTCGATGCCTTCAAAGCATTGACCGAAGAATGGAATGCCGTTGGCAATGTCCCCGGTGATCAGTACCGCGAGATCCACGACACATGGCATCGACTTCGCGACGAATTCTTCTACAACGTCAACATTTACAAGCAGCTGCAAGAAAATGACCTTCAAGTCAACCTGAAGAAAAAAGAAGGGCTCATTGAACAGGCGTCACAACTGGAAAACGTGACCGACCTCAAGGAAAAAGAGATGCTCTCTCGGAGTTACATGAAGGCTTGGTTTGACATCGGCCCAAGCCCCAGAGAGACCTACCAGGAGCTTGCAGACACCTTCTTCGGATACACAAAAAAAGCCCTAGAAGCCGTCAAAGCGCATTACGACTCCATCCGCGAGGGCTTCATTCAAAACCTCGAAGCCAAACAAGCCATCGTCGAGGAGGTGAGAACGTTATTGGATGTTGAGGTCACAGGGCCTTCGGACTGGGCACCTCAAGCCGAAAAGGTCAAAGCCCTTCAGAAGAATTGGAAGCTCGTTGGGTTCGCAGGCAGAAAGGATGACCAAGAAGTCTGGGAGCAATTCCGAGGCCTATGCGACCTCTTTTTCCAAAAAAGAGACGCTGCATTCTCCGATGTACGCGCCGCCCAACAAAAAATCAAAGAGCGCAAACAAGCCATCGCTGAGGAAGCCGCGGGATTGGCAGACAGCCAAGATTGGAAAACCAGCTCTGACAAGCTCATTGCCCTCCAAAAGGAATGGAAGGACTTAGGGGCTGCTGGCCCCCGAGACGAGAACAAGCTTTGGCGAAAATTCCGCAGCGCCTGCGACCAGTTCTTCACGGCCCGCAAGGCCATTTATGCCGACCGAGACAAAGAACACAAGGTCAATCACGAGAAAAAGGAAGCCCTCATCAAAGAAGTGGAGGCTTTCGAACTATCGGGAAATCATGGCCAAGACCTCCAATCTCTGAAGGCGTTCTCACAGCGCTGGGCGGAGAGTGGCCACGTCCCCAAGCGGGTGTTCGAACAAGTCGTTGACCGATATCGTGCCGCCATGGATGTCAAATATGACGCCTTGGGCGCCAAGCGCAGCGAAAAGTCTGTCGAAGCCTACAAGAATCGTCTTGATTCCTTGGTTACTGGGGAAGGAGCGGAACACATGGCCCGCAAAGAGGAGCGGATCATGAGAGACAAAATGGACCGTCTGCGAAAAAGGGTCGCTCAGTACGAGAACAACATGGGCATTTTCACTGGAAATGGTGCCGCATCCATTATGGCAGACCTTCAGAAGAAAATCGAATCGGACAAACGTGAGATGGATGAAATCCGTCGCAAACTAAAAATGCTGCGGGAAGCCCGCCAAGGCAATCAAGCCGAGTGAGCCAGGTGCTTGTTGTACATCTCAAGGATGTGGTTGGGCAAGTTCAACCGGTGCGTTTGTTTGTCCAAAAAGCCGACAACTTCGTATTCGGCAACTGCATTTTTTAGCTCCTCCAGGTCAAACCCCGAAAGGAAAATCACCGGGTGTTCTAAGTTGAGCGAACGAATCAATTGAAGAAACTCAACCCCATCTATGGTGGGCATCACAGAGTCCAATAAAATCAAGTCGATGGGCTGTGTCGTCAAAAAACTCACGGCCTCAACAACGTCCGATGTGATTTCCGTGTGAATATCCACGCGGAGCAATTGGCATTGTGTGATGTTCAGCGCGATCTCATCGTCATCAACGTACAGGACGCGCAATTGGGAGTCAGTTGTCATGAGCTCGGCAAAACTGAGCGGAAAATCGCGAAAAGAACACATCGCCTCTGCTTTTCCCGGTGTCGGAATCCTCCGTTGACCATCAGCGCAGCATGTCCAAGGCTTCGCTTTTCAAATGCGATGCGTCCAAGTGACGGAGAATCCCTGGAAGCAGCACCCTCAGGCGGGGACCTGCCTTTTCACTGTCGTGCATCACAGCAATGGAGCCAGGCTTCAAATTTCGAAGGGTGGAATTCAAGCAGCTTTCTCCTGACCTACGCCGGTCAAAATCCCCTGTCAGCAAGTTCCACATGACCACCTTACCCTGCGCCGAAATGGCCCTGGCCTGCCTCTGGGTAATTCGCCCATATGGAGGGCGAAACAAACCCGATGAAGTCAACCCTTCGCACTCGAGATAACTTCGGAGGTAAGTAAAATGCGACGTATTCCATCCGGATTCATGCCGCATGGTATGGTTGCCCCAAGCGTGGCCCTCTTTGCGAATCCGATCAAACAATGCCGGATACCGCTGAATGTTATCCCCTACACAAAAGAACGTGGCCTTTTGACCCCTCTCTCCCAACTGATCTAAAACAAAAGGCGTCCATTCGGGATGCGGACCATCATCAAAAGTCAGATGGACTGCCTCCGCCTCTCCTCCCCAAAGGAATTGAGGGAACATCGGGGGAACAGCAATGGGAATGCGGGTACGATACACATAAGCAAGTTCGCCAAAGTGCTTCTTTCCCCGCACAATTCAATTGCATTTTCACACCCCTTTGCAGGGGTATCTTCGCGGTCACATCGCGCGGGCAATGGAATACGACTTCAAGGCCATCGAGGCCAAATGGCGGGCACGCTGGACAGCGGACGCAACGTACACTGCTGAAGAGCGGGACGACAAAACCAAGTATTACGTCTTGGACATGTTCCCTTACCCAAGTGGGGCTGGACTTCACGTTGGACACCCACTGGGCTACATCGCCTCTGACGTCATTGCACGGTACAAGCGACAATGCGGATTCAATGTCCTCCACCCTCAAGGGTATGACAGCTTTGGCCTACCTGCAGAGCAGTATGCGATTCAAACCGGACAGCACCCGGCAGTCACCACAGAGCGCAACATTTCCCGGTATCGACAACAATTGGACTTGCTCGGCTTCAGTTACGATTGGAGCAGAGAGGTTCGAACCAGTGATCCCGAATACTATCGATGGACACAGTGGATTTTTGGCCGCTTGTTCGAACATGGGTACAACCGCTTTTCAGACAAAGCGGAGCCCATTAGCGCCCTCATACTTCACTTCGAAAATCAAGGCAACGCAGGCCAAGATTGGGCGGTGGGTGAAGACACCCTAGCAGAGGCCGGTCATCGACACCTTGGCCCGGACTTCATCGGTGAATTCACGGCAGAAGATTGGAACGGCCTTGATGCGCAAGGCAAGAGCGATGTGCTCATGGCCTATCGTTTGGCCTACTTGGCGGACAGCGAAGTCAATTGGTGCCCCGCCTTGGGGACCGTTTTGGCCAATGACGAAGTGATCGGCGGCTTAAGCGAGCGTGGCGGACACCCTGTGGTCCGAAAAAAGATGCGCCAATGGATGATGCGCATCACAGCATATGCCGATCGCCTGCTGGAGAGCTTGGAGGACATTGACTGGTCAGACAGCATCAAAGAGGTTCAACGCAATTGGATTGGACGTTCCACAGGAGCGCAATTGATGTTCAACATCGAGGGCCATCAAGGCCTCAACATCGAGGTGTTCTCGACCCGACCCGACACCCTGCACGGCGCGAGCTTTTTGGTGCTCGCTCCAGAGCATCCATTTGTGCTCGACATCACCACGGAGTCGCAGCGCGCTGAGGTGCAAGCCTACCAGGTAGAAACGGCCGCGCGAAGTGAGCGCGAGCGCATGGCGGGAGACCGAGGGGTGACGGGTTGTTTCACTGGCGCCCATGCAGCGCACCCTCTGACGGGAGATTTAATGCCCATTTGGATCGCGGACTATGTTCTGGCGGGCTATGGAACAGGCGCCGTCATGGCAGTGCCCGCAGGTGACCAGCGAGATTGGGAGTTTGCCCGTGCTTTTGGTCTGTCCATCCCTCCGATTTTCGAAGGTCATAACCTGGAGGAAGGAGCCGAAACCGACAAGAATGCCGTCCTCTGCAACAGCGGAGATTGGAACGGCATGACCTGTCACAAGGCCTTGCCCGAGGCCATGGCATTCCTTTCCGAGGCGAGGCTAGCTACACCAAAAGTGAACCACCGCCTTCGGGATGCTGTGTTCAGTCGACAGCGCTATTGGGGCGAGCCTTTCCCCGTCTGCTATGTCGATCAAATCCCGCAACTGATCAAGGGCGACCACGTACTCCTTCCGGAGGTCGACGCTTACCTGCCGACAGAAGAGGGAGAGCCACCATTGGCCCGCGCCGAAAAGTGGAACGTCCAACAGGGCGACCGCATGGAGTTCAACACCATGCCGGGATGGGCGGGCTCCAGTTGGTACTTCCTCCGCTACATGGACCCCCACAATGAGAACGCGTTCTGCAGCCGGGAAAAAAGCGACCATTGGGGACAGGTGGACCTCTACATCGGTGGCGCTGAGCATGGAACAGGCCACTTGTTGTACAGCCGGTTCTGGACCAAATTCTTGTTTGACCTGGACCTCATCGGGTTCGATGAGCCCTTCGCCAAAATGATCAACCAAGGGATGATTTTGGGACGGAGCAGCTTTGTATATAGAATTGAAGGGACCCAGACTTTTGTCACGTTCGAGCAGCGCAAGTCACACCGCACCCAACGCCTTCACGTCGACATCTCTTTGGTTCAGAATGACATCCTTGACCTCGATGGATTCCGTGCGTGGAGACCGGAATTCGCCAATGCCGAATTCACCCTCAATGAAAAAGGCGAATACCGGTGTGGGAGCGAGGTCGAGAAGATGTCCAAGTCCAAATTCAATGTCGAGAATCCCGATGACCTCGTCGAGCGTTACGGGGCGGACACCCTCAGGTGCTATGAGATGTTCCTTGGACCCTTAGAACAGGCCAAGCCTTGGGACACGCAAGGAATCAATGGAGTTCATGGTTTTTTGAGGAAGCTGAGTCGGTTGTACCGCGGAGCCGATGGCGAAACCCTGGTACACGATGGGCAGCCCTCTCCGGAAGGGGAACGCGCTCTGCACAAAACGATCAAAAAAGTCACTGAAGACTTGGATCGCTTGAGCTGGAACACTGTGGTCAGCGCCATGATGATCGGTGTGAATGAACTCACCGAAGCCAAGGCCCACCAGCGAGCACTGCTTCAACCTTTGGCGGCTTTGGTCGCCCCGTATGCTCCGCACATGGCCGAAGAGCTTTGGGAATTGTGCGGAGGCAGTGGCCTCGTGGTGGATGCCCCTTGGCCCAAATGGGACGCTGAAAAGCTGGTTGAATCCGAAACCACCTACCCCGTTCAATTCAACGGGAAGGTTCGTTTTCAGTTCAGTGTTCCTTCAGACACGGCCCCTGCAGACGTGGAGTCGGCTGTTTTGCAAGACGAACGGACGGCCAAGCAGCTTCAAGGCCGCAGCCCCAAGAAAATCATTGTGGTGCCTGGTCGCATCATCAACATCGTAGGCTAACCCCCTTTCTGTTCAGTGGATTCGGTGGCACCCGTGGGTGTCGCCCGGGGACTCTATTGTGTCGTCGAGTTTAGGTTTTTCTTCGACTAAGCTAGAATAATTTGTTTTTGGTCGATTAATTAGCGATATTCGTAGACGCTTTATTGCAATTGAACCTGATATAATCTAGCAGATGTTT
>Ga0208971_1002028_pt1 | contig 11191 bp, 10 predicted proteins | sample AOAMet1_18_M0_10_2_FD_188229 | JGI IMG/M metagenome (GOLD analysis project Ga0208971, IMG submission 188229) | Ammonia-oxidizing marine microbial communities from Monterey Bay, California, USA - CAN11_18_M0_10 (SPAdes) | ecosystem: Environmental > Aquatic > Marine > Intertidal zone | place... | reverse complement strand
GTTGTGGCAATGTTCAGGTGTGCACTGCAGCGATGACCTATGGTTTTAAAGTTGTTCAGGAAATGATCAGTGGCCTGTCCCAGTGGATGGATGAAAAGGGTTACACTAGTATCCAAGATTTCATGGGCGCTGCGATCCCCAACACCACCGATTGGCAGTATCTTGATCTGAACTATGTGGCCAAGGCCGAAATCAACCAAGCTGATTGCATCAACTGTGGCCGTTGCTTTGCGGCCTGCGAAGACACATCACACCAAGCGATTGCCATGTCTGCTGATCGCAAGTTCAGCGTAATAGATGCGGAGTGTGTGGCGTGTAATCTTTGTGTGGAAGTTTGCCCTGTTAAGGACTGCATCACGATGGTCGCGCAACCCGCAGGCACCGTTGATCCGCGTACAGGTATAACTGTTGTGGATGATTACGCCAACTGGACTACACATCCCAACAATCCGGGCCGTGTTGCGGCTGAGTAACAAATGAACGGAGCGGCGCGTGGCTAAAACTGCGTACCGTTCTAAACGGTTAACATGCGGCGCAACATATCTTCTAGGTATTGCTCTGCATCATGAAAGTGATCGCCATCCCCCAAGATCGCTTGCACCTGCACATCAAAATCAGCGTAATGTTGCGTCATGGCCCAGATTGAAAAGATTAGATGATAAGGATCAATAACACGAATTAGTCCAGCCTCTGACCAGTTGCTAATTAATTGAGCCAAGCTTTGAACCACGTCACGCAGTTCACACGTTAAAACGGATTTAATCCGCGGGGCGCCTTGGATGATTTCATTGGCGTAAAGCCGGCTTTCACGGGGATAAAGCCGGCTCATTTTCATTTTGTGTATGGCGTAATTGAGGATTTCTTCAACAGGTTCGCCTTCGGGGTCGATATCGCGCACAGGCTGCAACCAATCGGTTAGCAGCTGGGCCAATAACGCCTCGTAAATAGCCTCTTTGGAGGAGAAGTAATACAGGATGTTGGGTTTCGACAGGCCGGATTCAGTCGCGATTTGATCCAATGTTGATCCGCGAAAACCAAATTGGGAAAAGACCTTTAGCCCGGCGGCCTTGATCGCTGACTGGTTCTTTTTCTGGATGCGGGTCTCTGTCTTTTTCATGCCAAATTATTCCATGGAAACGCTGAGGGAGTAAATGACTAAATCTAAGGCATTTTGGGATTGGGTATACGATTTAAAAAATCAATTCCTTGACTCATCTCCGACCTCTGGTAGCGTTTGTTTTACCAGTTGGTCAAATTAATTGAGAAATCGCACTCTTACTGAAGTGAAGGACAGGTCCATGGCTGCTATTGGCGAAAATCTGAAGATTAACAGCGAACGTCTTTGGGACAGTCTGATGGAGATGGCCAAGATTGGGCCGGGTGTGGCAGGCGGCAATAACCGCCAGACCCTAACAGATGAAGATAGCGAAGGCCGTCAACTCTTTCTGGATTGGTGCAATGCTGCTGGGTGCACGATGGGCCTTGATCAAATGGGCAACATGTTTGCGCAGCGTGAGGGGACAGACACTGACGCATTGCCTGTTTACGTGGGATCGCATCTGGACACGCAACCCACGGGTGGAAAATATGATGGTGTGCTTGGGGTACTAAGTGGCCTTGAGCTTTTGCGCACGATGAATGATCTAGATATCAAAACGAAACACTCCATCGTAGTCACTAATTGGACGAATGAAGAGGGGACTCGCTATGCCCCTGCCATGCTGTCCTCTGGTGTGTTCGCAGGTATCCATACCCAAGACTGGGCTTATGGTCGAGTTGATGCTGAGGGCAAAGCCTTTGGCGATGAATTGCAGCGGGTCGGCTGGCGTGGTGACGAAGAAGTGGGCGCACGTGAAATGCACGCCTTCTTTGAACTGCACATCGAACAAGGGCCGATCCTAGAGGCAGAAGACAAGCAAATTGGGGTTGTGACACACGGGCAGGGCCTGTCGTGGACTCAAGTGACCATCACCGGCAAAGACGCACACACAGGCTCGACTCCGATGCCGATGCGCAAGAACGCAGGCCTCGCCATGGCACGTGTTTTGGATAAGGTTGAGGAAATCGCCCTATCACATGCACCCCATGCGGTTGGTGCTGCGGGTCACATCGATGTCTACCCCAATTCGCGTAATGTGATCCCAGGCAAGGTGGTGTTCACGGTTGATCTTCGTTCTCCCGATTTGGCAGTGATCACTGACATGGAGGGGCGTTTGCGCGTTGAGGCGCAGGCGATCTGTGACACGATGGGGATGGAAATTGAGTTTGAAAAGGTGGGGGGGTTTGATCCCGTGGCCTTCGATGAAAACTGTGTGCAGGCCGTGCGCAGGGCCGCAGAGCGTTTAGGCTACAGCCATATGAACCTGATTTCAGGTGCGGGACACGATGCCTGCTGGATCAATAAGGTTGCGCCTACGGCAATGATCATGTGCCCATGCGTTGACGGGTTAAGCCACAACGAGGCAGAAGAAATCAGCCAGGAATGGGCAGCCGCGGGCACAGACGTATTACTGCATGCTGTTTTGGAAACAGCCGTAATCACATCCTAGGCTCCATCGAAGAGATCAATATACAGGGAGAGTAACATGAGCACAGTCATCAAGAACGGTACAATTGTCACACATGATTTGACTTACAAAGCGGATGTTTTGATTGATGATGGCAAGATCATCGAGATCGGTAAGGACCTGCCTGGTACGGATGAATTGGATGCCACAGATTGCTACGTGATGCCCGGTGGCATTGACCCCCATACCCATCTTGAGATGCCATTTATGGGCACATATTCCACGGATGATTTCGAAAGCGGCACCCGCGCTGCATTGGCGGGTGGCACTACGATGGTCATCGATTTTGCGCTACCTAGCCCAGGCCAAGGGCTGCATGATGCCTTGAAAATGTGGGACAACAAATCCACACGAGCAAATTGTGATTATTCTTTTCATATGGCGGTCACATGGTGGGGTGAGCAGGTTTTCGATGAGATGGAATCTGTTATCAAAGACCGCGGCATAAATACTTTTAAACATTTCATGGCCTATAAGGGCGCATTGATGGTTAATGATGATGAGCTGTACGCGAGCTTTAGTCGGTTGTCCGAACTCGGGGGGATCGCGATGGTCCACGCGGAGAATGGTGACGTCGTTGCTGAACTGTCCGCTAAACTCTTGGCCGAAGGCAATACTGGCCCAGAAGCCCATGCCTATTCCCGTCCGCCACAGGTCGAGGGTGAAGCCACAAACCGTGCAATCATGATTGCTGATATGGCAGGTGTTCCGCTTTACGTCGTGCACACCTCTTGCGAGGATTCGCACGAAGCCATTCGTCGTGCTCGCCAACAAGGCAAACGCGTCTGGGGTGAACCGTTAATCCAGCACCTTACACTGGATGAGAGCGAATATTTCAACAAAGATTGGGATCACGCAGCGCGTCGTGTTATGTCACCACCCTTCCGTAACAAACAACACCAAGACAGCCTTTGGGCTGGTCTCCAGTCTGGTTCACTGAGCGTTGTGGCTACGGATCATTGCGCATTTTCCACTGAGCAGAAGCAGTTTGGTTTGAATGATTTCACCAAAATTCCGAATGGAACTGGTGGGCTTGAAGATCGGATGCCCATGCTTTGGACCCAAGGTGTTTCAACCGGACGGTTGACGCTAAATGAATTTGTGGCAGTGACGTCAACAAATATTGCTAAAATCCTGAATTGCTATCCTAAGAAAGGCGCCATTCTGGTGGGCGCGGACGCGGATATTGTGGTTTGGGATCCCAATAAAGAAAAAACAATCTTGGCGGCTAATCAGCAGTCTGCCATCGACTACAACGTTTTTGAGGGCAAAAAGGTTAGAGGCCTTCCGAGATTTACACTGTCACGTGGTTCTATTGCTATCTACGATGGTGAAATCCGTACCGAAGAAGGCCACGGTAAATTCGTAAGACGGGAAGGAAATACAGCTACAAATAAGGCACTATCGTCTTGGAAGGCCTTAACTGCTCCTCGCCCTGTTGAACGCACGGGCATTCCGGCCAGTGGAGTCTAGCACAGTGGGCCAGATTTTGACATCGTTCGAACAGGAGACTTCATCCGTGCTTCCTCTTGCCCTAAGTAAATGGAAAGTATTTAATTTGCTACGTATTATTGAGAAAAAATTCTTTAAAATTGATGCATGGATATATGTTTTATGAAAGGTTTTTGTAGTGCAATCTGAAGTAATAAAAGTTTCGAACCTTGATCTTACATTTGAAGCGAGTGATGGGCCGGTCCATGCTCTAAAAAATGTTAATTTAAAAGTTAATAAGGGTGATTTTGTATCTTTCATTGGACCGTCTGGCTGTGGAAAAACAACTTTATTAAGGGTTTTAGCTGATTTAGATGAACCGACTAACGGCCAGGTAAACGTAAATGGCGTTAGCCCTAAAGAGGCGCGAGAGTCTAGGGCATATGGCTATGTTTTCCAGGCAGCGGGTCTCTATCCATGGCGTAATATAGCGGCGAATATAAAGTTACCTTTGGAAATTATGGGTTACTCGAAAGAGGAACAGGTCAAGAGAATAAAGAAGGTTCTTGATTTGGTAGAGCTGACTGGCTTCGAAAAAAAATTTCCTTGGCAACTTTCTGGTGGAATGCAGCAAAGAGCTAGTATTGCTCGAGCTTTGGCCTTTGATGCTGAAATTTTATTGATGGATGAGCCATTTGGAGCCTTGGATGAAATTGTACGGGACCATCTGAATAAACAATTATTAGAACTGTGGAAATCTACACAAAAAACAATTTGTTTTGTGACACATTCGATACCTGAAGCGGTATACTTGTCTACAAAAATTGTTGTTATGTCGCCGAGACCTGGGCGAATTATTGACGTAATAGAGAGCACTCTACCTTCAGACAGGTCTCTTGAAATTAGAGATTCTAAAGATTTCATTAAAATATCTCAAAGAGTTAGAGAAGGATTGCGAGCAGGTCATAGCGATGAATAAAAAGTTGTGGATAAATTCAGATAATAAAACAGTGCCTGTTATATGTATGATAACTTTTATTGTCATAATATGGTATGGGTTTTCTATAGTTTTAAATGCTCCATGGGAGTTTGATAAAGCCAAAAGGAGTTCCATTACACTGTCAACGACTGAATTGGTAAGCCAGACGTGGTCACAAAAGCGACCAAAACTGCCAGCCCCGCATCAGATCACGAAAGAGATATGGGATACCACTGTAAATAAAAAAGTAACTTCAAAAAGATCGTTAATTTACCACGGTTTGATTACTTTTTATGAAACAATTTATGGCTTCGCTTTTGGAACTGGTCTGGGCATTCTATTATCAATAGGCATCGTTTATAATAAGGCAACAGCAATGAGTGTCATGCCTTGGATCATTACTAGCCAAACAATTCCGATACTCGCCATTGCGCCAATGATTGTAGTCGCATTGGGATCCGCTGGATTCAGCGGTTTGATGCCAATTGTAATTATTTCGATGTACCTTTCGTTTTTTCCGGTAGTAGTCGGCATGGTCAAAGGCCTCAAAAGTCCGGAGCAATTGGAAGTTGACCTAATGAAAACGTGGTCTGCTTCTAAAGCTCAAGTTTTATTTAAGTTGAGAGCACCAAAGTCGACACCATATCTTTTTACATCATTGAAGTTGGGTATGGCTGCTTCTGTAGTAGGCGCAATCGTTGGTGAACTCCCATCTGGTGGTGGTGGTGGGCTTGGCTTTAGAATGCTTTCGGGCAGCACTTTTGGTAATACTTTACATATTTGGAGTGGTTTGTTTTCTGCAGCGATACTGGCAGGCTCTCTAATATCGATAATTATTATTATTGAAAGAGTTGTATTAAAAAGAATGGCTTTGGAAACATAATGACAAATTTTTGGGCAGCAATAGTTTTTTGGATTTTAGCTTGGATGATAAATATCTGGATAGCCCGTCAAAATGAAACCAAAATTCTGAATTTATTTCCTCCAATACTATTTGGGGTAAGTGTCATGTTTATTTGGGAAGCAAGCGTCGTACATTTCGAGGTAAGTCCAGTAATTTTGCCACCACCTTCTGCAATCTATTATAAATTCATCTCAAGTATACCAATACTTTGGGGCGATTTTGTTCAAACCGCTCTTAAAGGGGCACTATCAGGTTATTTTATCGGTTGTGGTGCAGCTTTTGTTGTTAGCCTGATAGCGGATAGATTTAAGTTTTTTGAGCGCGGTGTATTGCCTATTGCAAATTTTTTAGCAGCGATGCCGATTATCGGAATCGCTCCAATTCTCGTTATGTGGTATGGTTATGGGTGGCACTCGAAAGCAGCAGTAGTTGCAGTGATGGTATTTTTTCCAATCTTAATAAACACTGTTCAGGGAATAAAAATGTCTGATAAAATTCACAGAGACTTGATGCAAACGTACAATGCTAATTATTTACAAACATTACTTAAATTAAGACTGGCAACTGCAATGCCTTTTATTTTTAATGGACTTAAAATTTGCACAACCCTATCTTTGATAGGAGCGATCGTTGCCGAGTTCTTTGGTTCTCCAATTAGGGGCATGGGATTCAGAATATCAACGGAAGCGCCTCGGTTTGCTTTAGATATGGTTTGGGCAGAAATATCAGTAGCAGCGATTGCAGGGTCGTTATTTTATGGGGGGGTCGTTTTGTTAGAGAAGAAGATAACTTTTTGGCATCCTTCTCAAAGAGGAAGAGCGTAAGTCGAACTATGACTATATCAATTAGATAAATAGGAGCTAAATATGAAGAAGTTAATGACTTTTACTGTCGGTGCCGTAGTTGCCTTGACCGCTTCAATACTAAATGCGGCAGATAATGTGACAATTCAGCTGAAATGGGTGACACAAACACAATTTGCTGGGTATTATGTTGCGCAAGATAAGGGCTTTTACGAGGAAGAGGGTCTAAACGTCACTATTAAAGCTGGCGGTCCTGATATTGGGCCAATGAGTGTTCTTGCAGGTGGCGGGGCTGATGTTGCTGTGGACTGGATGCCTTCAGCATTAGCAGCCAGGGAAAAGGGCTTTGCAAATGTTAACATTGCGCAACCTTTTTCTGGATCTGGAATGATGTTGGTCTGTCGAAAAGATCGCGGCGTGAATTCAGTTGCTGATCTAAAAGATAAGAACCTCTATGTGTGGTATTATGGAAACGAATGGCCGTTTCTAAGTTGGATGAATAAACTTGGCTTAGCAACAGATGGAAGCGCTGGTGGTGTTTCTGTATTTAGGCAAGGCTGGGATATTTTACCGTTAACACAAGGCGATGCAGATTGTGTTTCAGCAATGTCATATAATGAGTACTGGCAAGTTTTAGCCGAGGGATTGAAGCCTGAAGAGCTGACCGTATTTAGATATGAAGACGAGGGCGTAGCGACATTAGAAGATGGTCTTTATGTGAAGGAGGAAAACCTATCTGATCCAGTATTCGTTGATAAAATGGTCAGGTTTGTTCGCGCCTCCATGAAGGGTTGGAAGTACGCTGAGAGTAATACAGCTGAGGCTGCTCAAATAGTTGTCGACAACGATGATTCCGGTGCTCAGACGGTCGATCATAATACTATACAAATGGGCGAGATAGCTAAGCTTACTGCTGGTAGTAATGGTGCATTATCTGAAGCTGATTTTAATCGCACAGTTTCAAGTCTTATGACTGGTGGTGCCGACCCTGTAATTACAGCTACCCCTACAGGTGCCTGGACCCATTTAGTTACTGACAAGGCTCTTAAGTAAAAGCGTTGAAGTAGTAACAATTTCTACATTAAAATTTGAAACGCCCTGTGTCACATGGGGCGTTTTTTGTGATTATTTTGAGTAAAATTTGAAAACACATCAGTGCAGAAGACTATTTGAAAGTCCACTTTCTTGAAATGCTCACAAATATCGATTAATATGTCAAAAAATAAATTCTTATAAAATTTTATAATTTAACAAATTAGTTTTGAGATTTTAGGGATGTGCATAGAAGGATGATAACTGAAACTATTGACAAGATTACACCGCCGCTGATCCAAATTGGCGGGGTCTCGTGTTGCAAGATCCTCTCCAAGACCAGCACCCAAATTGGGGTCAAATAAGTGTAGGCCATGACATTAGTTGCAGGTAGATGAATTGACGCAAATTGCATGCATAGAAACGAGAGCGATGTTGCAAACACTGCAAGATAAACAATTGTTCCCCAGATAAAAGGCGTTAACGCTTTCCAATTAGTTTGGAAAATGTCTGCCGCACCGTACACGCTTAGGATCACTGTACCGCTTGCTAACATTCCAAAAGTGACCATGATAGCGTTCTCGCCACGGTTCAATTTCCGAAAAAGGATTGGTAAAAATGCGTGGGCTATGCATCCAAGAAAATAAATCAGTTCTCCTGTCCCGACCTTAAATACGACTAAAGCAACAATGTCTGCTCGAAAAACAACCCATAAAGAGCCCATGGTTCCAATAATAATTGCTGCCAGGCCGTATAATCTAATCTTTTGTTTTAAGATAACAAACCCTAAAAAACTGGACATCGCTGGCATCAGAGTAAACACTGCAGCTGCAGAAATTGGAGTGGCGCTTTTTAGGCCTTCGAACATTAAGACGAAATAAAGGCTAAATGTACCGCCAAGAATGAAATAACGCCAAGAAGCTAGTATAGCGCTTTTGATGATTGTTTTGGTGAAAAATGCAATAAGCCCCATAATGCATGCAGCTAATCCAAAACGTACTGCCGTTAACGCAATGGGAGAAATATCATTTGCAATCATCGACCCAAAAGAAAAGGAACCAGCAATTAATATTGAAAAACAAAGCATTGCTGCATGACTTTGCAAAATTTTATTCACAAGAAACTTTCAGCGTTCGGGTTGTTTAGTAGAAAGTGCTTAGAGGCCTAAAGAAAAGCTCTAGCTATCTGTAATAACACTAAAACAAGGTGCCGCTAGAGTAAACTGTCTTAAAGTTACTGTCATATTAAACTCGGTTTACTTGGGCACGGTGGTTTTGCAGCGTTCGTGAATAATAAAGCACTCCCCATTTAGGTGAAACGTATCACTGCTTTCGCTGGGTTTGCCAATTATTGAGCGTACAGAGTTAGGCTGCACCAGAAATCTGATGCGAGTTTTCACTTGTCTGACAGCACCTTGAAGGCCGGTGTGCGGTATTGCCCGCATTTCTTGGGCGGAGGTATCGGGCTTGCTGCATTTGCCAAGCTTCTGGCTGCAGTCGATGGGGACGGGGTTCTTACATTTGATATTAACCCCAACTCCCTTCGCGAAGCATTTAGGCTCCTGGTCGGCCAGGGACTCTGGCAATTTATGGACCGCTCGAGGCTGGGGCTGGGTCGATCCAGCTAAATATCAAATCTCACAAGTTCAATGCGATAAAAATTTGTATGCTTTTTTTACCGAGAAAACCGTTGCATTAACTTCCAAAGTGATCAGGGTTATGCGTAGCTCTCGTGGAACAAGAGGAAAGCCCTACTATGCCGATCCGAAACAGATATGCCGAATTGCATGCGGAGATCACAGAATGGCGCCATGATTTTCACATTCACCCAGAACTTTTGTTTGACGTTCACAGGACGGCTGCGCGGGTTGCAGAATTGCTACGGTCATTTGGATGTGATGAAATTGTTGAGGGAATTGGGAGAACTGGTGTCGTCGGGGTCATCAAAGGCAAGAGCTCTGAAAGTGGTAAAGTCATCGGATTGCGAGCAGATATGGATGCGTTGCCTATTCATGAGATGACCGACTTAGACTATGCATCTCGAGTGGTTGGAAAAATGCATGCCTGTGGGCATGATGGACACACCGCCATGCTGTTGGGTGCTGCAAGATATCTCGCAGAAACACGAAATTTTAATGGAACTGCCGTCGTTATTTTTCAACCTGCTGAAGAGGGCGGTGGCGGTGGATTAGCGATGTGCCAAGACGGCCTTATGGATCGGTTTGGAATTCAGGAGATATATGGAATGCACAACGCGCCTGGCTTGCCTGTAGGGCAGTTTGCTATCCGACCTGGTGCGCTTCTGGCGTCCGCGGATGATTTTGAAATTGTTGTAACTGGCAAAGGTGGGCACGCAGCGGCTCCACACGAAGCTGTGGACACGACGCTAGTTGCTGCTCAAATTTTATTGTCACTACAGACGGTTGTGTCGCGTAATGTTGATCCAATTAAACGTGTTGTGTTGACTGTCGGTACCTTTAAGACTGATAGTGCGGCAAGCAATGTGATTGCACATGAAGTTAGAATGGAAGGCACGGTGCGCACGCTTGATGCGCAATACCGATCTTTCGCCGAAACACGTATCCGCGCCATTGCACAAGGCACCGCCGCGGCACTTGGCGCGACCGTTGAGATAAATTGGATGCCTGGTTATCCCGTCACGGTAAATACACCTGAAAATACAGAATTTGCGGCTGAGGTTGCTCGGTCAATTGCAGGGAATGTGAACGACGATGTTGATCCGATAATGCCTGCTGAAGATTTTAGCTACATGCTGGAAGAGCGGCCTGGCGCCTATATTTTTCTCGGCAATGGTGATAGCGAAATGTGCCATCATCCGCGTTATAATTTTGACGATGAGGCGATCCCATTTGGGGCTAGCTGGTACTCAGGTATGATCGAGGCGAGAATGAACCTCGTGATTTAATAGTTTTATCGTTGGTCGGTGTCCGAAATTCCAGCTATGGTGCGAGGTCTTTTGTGCTCAGCAGTTTTGTATATATATCGCGCCTAAACGTAGGAAGTTCTGGGGCGGGGTAACGAGATTTGATAGCAAATTCAATTCTGTTTTACTTAACGGTTTTGAAGGCACGTGCCTTCAAGCTCTTTTGAATTTCATAAATTGAAATTGGTACATTGGGTTGTGGTTGAGGAATGCGAATGGGAGTCTCGTTGAGACGCGGTTTGATTGTCGCTTCACTGCACAGCATCCGCCTAGTATAGTCTTTGATCCCATCCCACATCGTCATTGAACCCATGATTGGTAATGCATCCGCAGCCATCATTTCGTAAAACAAAATACGCCGCGAGCGGTCAAAAGTGTTTAAAGTAGAGCCGTGGACCATTCTTCCATGATGGATTTAGATAGATCCAGCCGGCCCTTCCAATTCAACAGCATCGGCATTGTTTAAGCCAACATCTTCAGGAATAAAAGCGCCCGCAAAAACGCCATCAACATGATGATCATAGACCGGTCC
>Ga0208971_1002020_pt1 | contig 11220 bp, 8 predicted proteins | sample AOAMet1_18_M0_10_2_FD_188229 | JGI IMG/M metagenome (GOLD analysis project Ga0208971, IMG submission 188229) | Ammonia-oxidizing marine microbial communities from Monterey Bay, California, USA - CAN11_18_M0_10 (SPAdes) | ecosystem: Environmental > Aquatic > Marine > Intertidal zone | place... | reverse complement strand
ACCGGAGACACGGGCACATCGGTCGGGTTGCTCAAATCAGCGGCATAACTCCAGTAAAATCCAGAAGATTGGATGGATTCACCCGTCACTGATCCGGCTAAATCAAGAATCGCATAACCCGCCGTAGCCGAAGAGGTTTGAACTTGAGCGAGGGTGGTGAACGAGAGTGTATCACCAGACTCGGTTTCCGATCCATCGGTCACAAACGCATGGAAATAATACGTTTGTGCAGATTGGAACGTCACCGCAAATTGATCATTCGGGATGGTATCTGTTCTCGGCGTTGCCAAATCCGGGGCGTTTACTGTTGTTGGACTGCTCCAATCATTGTCTGCAAACTTGTATCCCATAGTGGTCACAGTGCTGCCTTCAAAAGAACTGGAAATGACCACCGTTGTGTCCGTAACTCCTGCAACCGAAGTAGACAAAATCTTATTCGTTATCAATGTGCTAAAGCTGAGCGTATCTCCAAATGTTGTTCCTGAGGCATTGGTCGCAAACGCACTGAAGTAATGAACCGTTCCTGCTGTCAATCCCGTCAACGCAGTGTCAATCGTGTACGTGGCATCACTACCAATTCCAATAGATGGGGTGACAGTCGTGGCTGCGGAAACGCTCGCTCCGTCGCTCAAATCAGCCTGCAAGCCCCACACAAACCCTTGCGCGGTGATGGAATCAGCAGAGAATGTTGCATTCAGGGTAGCAGACGAATCTGTCAAAACGTCCGCATCATCCGTAGTGATCCCAGGCATCGTCAGCAGAGAAAGCGTGTCGCCGTTCACCGTTTCCGTTCCTTTTGTAGCATAGGCTGAAACGTAGTAAGCGGTTCCTGGAAGCAATGCCATCAAGGTATCACTGAATGGGCTGGCAGTTCCTGTAACAAGGGCATCTGCAGCACCCGCGAGATTTTCATCCGTACCCCAATTGAAACCGAGAGCAGTAATCCCGCTTCCGGTGAAAGTTGCATTCAAAACCGCACTCGTGTCAGATAGGATCGAAGGTGCATTGGTGGTTACCCCGGGCGAAAGAACGTCACTGTATGCAACCTGCAGCGCCTCAATGGAGTCACGCAAAACAATGCAATCGTGCCACATATTTAGTGAAGCACCGACCATCGCACCGGAAACATAAACACCGTAAACGGTATCCGTCTCAGTTTCGCCCGCAATCCGTTCTTCCAAATCGCGGATCATGGACATCATCGTCGGCCAATCGCAGTCCATGAGGATGTCACCATCCGTTGTTTCCCGAACTTGGTTGGGACTGATCAACAGCGTGTCCCCTTGGTAGGGAACTTGTTCATCCAATTCGTCTTGGGCATGAAGTGAAGTGAAGCTTGCACTGCTCACGAGAATGAGCATTACTATAGCTGCGAATTGAAACGGTTTTGCAATTGAGAAGTGCATGTGTTCACTTTTTTACATTGATTCGAATCACTAAAATACGGAAAATATTTTTAACGAAGAAATAACTGCTTTCATGCGTTAATATAGGTAATTGATAGGGTTGAGTGGTATTCTTTCAACTAACGAATCCAAGCAAAACAAGCCCCCAGAAAGAAATCGTTTCAATCCCTAAAATCTTCTATTTCCGAAGATTACCATTGAAATGAAACTTGACCGGAAATCATGTCCGTTCATCAATCGCCTCAAAACATGAAAACCAAAACACCAAATAAAGAAAAACAAACCGAAAATTCTATCGAGGGACGAGAAGCGAACATCGACTCGATGGGACTAAACGTTGAAAATATCTCTATTGGATCGAGTGGAATTTATTTGCCATCGAAAAAAGACACACTTACATTCCTCGTAATTGACATTGTCGACGAAATCGGGATAAATGGTGTAATTCAAGAAAAAATAATCGAAATCGACTACACACGCGATAACGGATCCAGAGGCACCAAAAGGATGAAAGCCACAAATCGCAAATTGATTTTCCTCAAGTACTGATAATAAAAAGATAGAAAAATCTACTGGCGCGTCTCATTGTGTTCATAAATGTAAGCACGCTGGTAAACACACGGGCAACAAGAAGCCCCGCAATCCGAGGATGTACGGGGCTTAGTGACATTTGTTGGCGGTCTGGACGAGACTCGAACTCGCGACCCCATGCGTGACAGGCATGTATTCTAACCAACTGAACTACCAGACCGTTTCACAACAGTGTGCTACTCGTTTGTAGCGGAGCGCAAAGATAAGTCATCTGACCGTACTCACGCAAGGTGAATACGTCTCATTGCAAAAAAAAGTTTCGAATTCAGACAAGTTCTTCCAAATTGAAAATGCAATCAACGCATAATCAATCAATTCAACCCGCAAAAAGATGCGCAGTGTTTAGAAACGCGATGATCGCAGTTTAGCTCGCTTCGCCAAATATGCTGACAAAACAGGGTACACCCCAGCCGCAATGTCCACGTCGACCCAATCGACGCGGTACTGGGCACAGCGCACTTCCAATTCTTTGCGCAACACAGCCATACGCTTCGTGTAGGCTTTGCGAACCTCCGATGGGTGCAAACGCACTTCCTCGCCTGACTCCAAGTCACGGAAAATCGTAGGGCGGTCCTCAAAATCAAAGTCCACCTCGGTGGCCTTATCAAGAACATGAAAAACAACAACCTCGTGCTTGTTGTGCCGCAAGTGCTGCAACGCCGCCATCATTTCATCCACATCGCCTCCACGATCCAGTAAATCACTGAACACGACCACAAGGGAGCGCCTAGGACTAGCCTCTGCAATTTGATGCAAGGCTTCCACGGCCCCTGTTTCAGCCCTTCGCTGATTGGACTGATCAAGCAATGACTCCAACTCTTGATAAATGGCGCGTAAATGAGCATTGGACGCCTTGGCCGGGATGTGCGTTTCCAAGGATTCTCCGAAAAGGCTCAAACCAACGGCATCGCGCTGACGCCGAAACAACTCCATCAGTGCCGCGCTGCTGTGCACTGCGTACTTCAGCTTATTCATGTCGGGACCGTTGGGATCAACTTCACCAGGGTACCACATGGATCCACTGCAATCCACCACCAACTGGCAGCGCAAGTTGGTTTCTTCCTCGTAACGTTTGACGAACAGCTTATCCGTGCGGCCAAACAACTTCCAATCGATGTGGCGTGTGGATTCTCCCGGGTTGTAGAGGCGATGCTCTGCAAATTCTACCGAGAAACCATGAAACGGACTCCGGTGCAATCCCGTGATGAATCCCTCAACCGCTTGACGCGCCAAAAATTCAAGGCGGCCAAATCGTTGGAGCAAAGAAGGATCTACAGAAGCAGGCATGACCTTAAAGTTAGGGCGATTGAAACAAAAAATCCCCACCACAAGGGCAGGGACTTTTATCGTTGTGAATGCAGTGAAGCATTGCGCAAAGGACGTGCCTTTTCAAGCGCACATCAAGCACAATCCAAGAGGCCTACATCAACGCCTCAAGCTTTTCAACCAATACGTTCTTTGGAACAGCACCAACACTTTTGTCTACGACCTCGCCTCCTTTTAGGAACAAGATCGTCGGGATGTTGCGCACGCCATATTTCATACTGATGTCTCCATGTTGGTCTACGTTGACCTTTCCGACAACGGCACGGCCGTCGTAGTCATTGGCAAGTTCCTCAATGACAGGTCCCACCATTCGGCAAGGCCCACACCATTCAGCCCAGAAATCAACAATGACGGGCTTGTCGCTTTTCAACGCCATATCATCGAAGTTATCGTTGGTAAATTCTACAGCCATATCTCGATCGTTTTAGAATGTGCGTGAGTACGCGACATAAATTTATGCTTCAAAGGTAAATGCACGAACGCTCTCTTTCACCTTCTTGACACCCTCAAGGGGTCTCTTTTTTCCACCTTTTTTGCAAACTTTGGTTTAAAAGTGACAAACGAAGCCTCGGGTCACTTCGCCATTTCCAATCGGTACTTGACCCCACCTTCGATCACCAATTCTTCGAGGGCTTCAACGAAGCCATCGTTGAGCTCCACTTTTCGACTCCTGCTGGGCATCTCCAATGCGGTGCCTGCATCGTGCATTTCCAAAGTGAGACCGACCTGTCCCGGGTGCTGTTCAACCAATTGACCCAAATGATCCAATCGGTTTTCATCAAGCGCAGCAATGTCGATCTGCAATCGCAATCGGGCGATAAACTTTTCCCGCACATCTGCCAGTAATTCGATGTAACGCACCTTGAATTCCACATCGTTGGGATCGTCTCGGAAGCGACGCTGTTCGACTGATCCACGCAGAAACACAAACCAACCTTCTACCAAGTAATCTTTGAATTTGAGGTAGTCCTCACCAAAAAGCATGAATCGTTGGCTTCCACGGTAGTCCTCCACGGTCACGCTGCCGAACGGCTTACCAGCCTTTGAAATTCGATGTTGACACTCCACCACGCGACCCGCAAAACGCAGCTCCCGGCCGCGCCATTTCAAGGCGTCGTCCAGGACCTCGAGGCCTTCCTTTGGGCTGCAAAGGTGCTTGATCTCGAAACGAAATTTATCAAGTGGGTGGCCCGAAATGTAAACCCCGATGATTTCCCGTTCACGCGTCAATAAGTCCATCTGATCCCACGCCTCGCAAACTGGAATTGTAGGCTCGGGCATTTCCATCTCTTCCATGCCACCAAACAGCGAGGCCTGTGAACTGTTTTCATCCTCTTGATGGCCGGCACCATATCGAGCCGCAAGCTCAATCAAGGTGCGCCCCTTCTCGTCCAGAGCGAAATATTGGGCACGGTGCAGTCCTTCGAAACTGTCAAAGCCGCCGCCTAGCGCCAAAGCTTCAAAAACCCGTTTATTCACGTCCTTCGGTGAAACCCGTCGCGCAAAATCAAACAGTCCTCTGTAGTTGCCAGCGCCATCCTCTCTCCCCATGATGATCGCCTCCACAGCCCCCTCCCCGACACCGCGCATGGCGCCCAACCCAAATCGGATGGCACCTTCAACGTTGACACGAAACTTGAAAAGTGACTCATTCACATCCGGCCCCAAAACCGGTATGCCCCGGTGGCGGGCTTCTTCCATAAACAACGTGACCTGCTTGATGTCACTCATATTGTTGGAAAGCACTGCCGCCATATATTCTGCTGGGAAGTTTGCTTTCAAATACGCTGTTTGATAGGCCACCCATGCGTAACACGTGGAATGCGATTTGTTGAAAGCGTACGCAGCGAATGCTTCCCAGTCCTTCCAAATCTTCTCAAGGCTGCTCAGTTCATGCCCACGTTCCGAACCTTGGGCGAGGAATTGCGGTTTCATCTTGGCGATGAGGTCGGCCTTTTTCTTTCCCATGGCCTTACGAAGTGTATCCGCTTCGCCCTTGGTAAACCCTGCCAACTTCTGCGACAGCAACATGACCTGCTCTTGGTAAACGGTGATGCCATAGGTTTCTTCCAAGTATTCTTTGCACGCATCCACATCGTAAGAGATGTCTTCCGTGCCGTGCTTGCGACGAATGAAAGAAGGAATGTATTCCAACGGACCCGGACGGTACAAAGCGTTCATTGCAATGAGGTCACCGAACACCGTAGGCTTCAACTCTTTGAGGTACTTCTGCATTCCCGCAGATTCATATTGGAAAATGCCAATGGTTTCACCACGCTGGAAGAGTTCGTAGGTTTTGACGTCGTCAAGGGGGAAGGCATCGGGGTCCAAATCCAGTCCGTGACGGTCTTTGACATTGCGCACCGCATCCTTGATGATGGTCAGCGTCTTTAGCCCCAAGAAATCCATCTTGAGCAGTCCCGCATCTTCGGCTACTGCGTTGTCAAATTGCGTGCATGCCATGTCGCTGTCTTTGGCAACGGCCACTGGCACGTAGTTGGTAATGTCAGATGGCGTGATGATGACACCACACGCATGAATGCCCGTGTTGCGCAAACTGCCTTCAAGCACCTGAGCCGTGCGCAGTGTCTGCCCTTCCAAGGAGGCCTTCTTGGCCAAGTCCTTGATCATATTGACCTGCTGCAGCCCTTCTGCCCCTCGCAATTTTTCTTTGAGGGTTTTATCGTCGAGTGAAAACAGCTTTTTCAAGCTGATGTCTGGCATCATCTTGGCGATGCGGTCGGCTTCAGCCAATGGCAATTCCAATACACGAGCCGTGTCCCTGATTGAACTCTTCGCCGCCATGGAACCGTACGTGATGATTTGCGCCACCTGATTCGCACCGTATTTATCAATGACATAGTCGATCACCTTGCCACGCCCCTCGTCATCGAAGTCAATGTCAATATCGGGCAAACTCACCCGGTCAGGATTGAGAAAACGCTCAAATAGCAGATCGTATTCAATCGGATCAACGTTGGTGATTGCAACGCAATAGGCAACTGCTGAACCCGCGGCGGACCCCCGCCCCGGCCCCACACTCACTCCCATTTCACGAGCAGCACGCGTGAAATCTTGCACAATCAAGAAATACCCGGGATACCCCGTACGCTCGATGGTTTCGAGTTCGAAATCCAATCGTTGCCGAATCTCATCTGTTATTTCTGGGTACCGCTTCGCAGCCCCTTCATAGGTGAGGTGTCGGAGGTAAGCATTTTCTCCTCTTTTGCCTGCATCAGTAGCGTCTTCCTCGTGGATAAACTCATCTGGAATTTCAAATGCTGGAAGCAGCACATCTCGCTCTAGCTCATACGACTCGCAGCTGTCTGCAATCGCTTGGGTATTCGCGAGACCGTCCGGCAAGTCAGCAAAGAGCTTACGCATCTCAGACGGCGACTTCAAATACCACTCCTCATTGGGCATGCCAAATCGGAATTCCCTGCCCCGTTTTCCGATGTAGCGTTTGGGCTTGCTCACATTTTGAGCATCCTTCACGCAGAGCAAAATGTCGTGGGCGTCAGCTTGCTTTTTCTCGGTATAGTAGCAATTGTTGGCCGCGATGTATTTGACATCATGCTTGGCACAGAAACGCAACAGCACCTCGTTCACCACTTGCTCTTCTTCAAGGCCGTGCCGATTGATTTCTGCGTAAAAATTATCCCCAAGGGTTTCTTTCCACCACACAAATGCCTCCTCTGCCTGCTGTTCGCCGACGTTCAAAATCAACGAAGGCACTTCACCAAACAAACCGCCTGTGGTGGAGATGATATTTTTGGCATGAAGCGCGACCAGTTCCTTGTCGATGCGCGGAACATAATAAAAACCATCTGTGTAGGCCTTGGAACTCAACTTGGTAAGCTCATGGTAGCCGTCTTTGTTTTTGGCCAATAGCACCGTGGGATAGCCGTCGTCCTTGACACTGCGGTTCTGGTGATCCCTGCAAACATTGAGTTCCGCACCGATGATGGCTTTGATGCCATTCTTGTTGGCTTCACGAACAAATTGAAACGCCCCCATCATGTTGCCATGATCTGAGATCGCCAATGCATTCATCCCTAGGTCTGCCGCTTGCTTCGCCAATTCCGCCACACTGCTCACAGCTTGAAGAATGCTGAACTTGCTGTGCGTATGCAAGTGCACAACGGGAATCGCTTCTGAAACAGCTGCAGCAGGTTTGACTTTGAAAGGGGAGTCATTCCCTGGCGCTTTTTTCGGCGCTTGTTTTTTCGATTGAACGGCTGCAAAGTTAGCCGCTTCCAACTTGGGCGCTTCGTATTTGATGCCGTCAGGCTCCGTCAATTCCGGTCTTTGAATGACTCGCAACCGGCACAATTCGAAAAAGCATTTGGCCGTTGCGTCAACGTCGTAAGCAGCATCGTGTGCTTCACCAAAGCCTTCTCCGAAGAGTTTTTGGTGAAGTTCTGTCAGCGTTGGCCATTTGAATTGCCCTCCCCGTCCTCCAGGAATGGCGCAATACTCTGTGGCTTCGTTTTTCGAATCAATGACCGGTTTATCGGTCAATTTTTGGATGGCTTGCTGCAGGCGGTGGTATTCTGCGCCGACAATGTTGACGTCAAATTCAATGTTATGGCCCATCACATAAGACGCACGGGAAAGATCTTGATCAAATGCTTTCAGCGCATCTGCCAATGGGACGCCGTCTTGCTGTGCACGTTCGGTTGTGATTCCGTGGATTTTGGCCGACGTGAATGGAATTGTAAATCCATCCGGGCGAATGATGTGATTTCCCCGCGAAACCAAACTTCCATCTGCGTCGTGAAGTTGCCAGGCCAATTGAACCAAACGTGGCCAATTGTCGCTATCAGTCAAGGGCGCCTTCCAATCACGGGGAAGGCCTGTCGTCTCTGTGTCGTAGATTAAAAACATCACTCGAAACTACATGCAAGAAATTGCTTTTGCTGCTTTTCGGCGTCTCCAGTTATTCACGCGTTATACCCAAGGAAATGCACACTGTTTTGCGTGGTTAGAGATGCCCGCAAGGACGACTACTAGGACGACTACTAGGACGACTAGTAGAACGCCCCGAAGGACGCCTGGAAAAACGCAGTTGCCAGAGGCACTGAACACTCACTCGATGTCACCGTCAAATGGTCGGATAACCAGCTCTTCAAGCACTGCTTCTTTTGGCAATTGCCAAGCCGCAAACATCAAGTCTGCCACATGGCAAGCTTCAAGCAAACGCTGTTTGGGAAATTCCGCACCTTCCCAAGAATGCGACCAAGTTGGCCCGGGCATGACTGAAGTCACCCGAACCCCTCGAGGCCGCATTTCATTCCTTAGAGCTTCAATCATCGCCCCTTGAGCGTGCTTGGAAATGCTGTATCCCGGCTTGCCTAAAAATAGCTTTTTAGCAGCCACAGATGACATCTCGAAAATGTAAGATCCTGGGGGGAAACAATCCTCCAATGCATTGATCAAATCATAGTGCGACAAGACATTAAGATTCATCATATAACGTAAATCCGAGCGGTTTTCACCCACCAATGACCCTGGCAAATAAACCCCTGCATTGTTGACCAAGACATCCAATGTTGACGTGGTATCTTTCACGGCCTTTGCGAGCAATTCAACGCCTTCTTGCGATGTCAAATCCACCGCATGCAGATGAATACTCAAACCCGGTCTTTTCAGATTTTCTGCAGCTTTTTGCAGGTCATCATTGCCCCGGGCAACAAGGTGCAAAACACTGAGCATTGGAGCGAATCGTTTTGCAACCGCGAAGCCAATTCCTTTTGAGGCTCCTGTGATCAACGCTGAAGTTGGTTTCATGGCTTAATCGGTTTCAAGTCCGTAAAATCGTTTTGCATGAGGAGCAGGGTTTTCCAAAACCAAACGCTGCAAATCATCCCCTTCCACCAGCCGCTCGTCGGCAGGAATAAACTTCGGTGCGTTCACACACAGAATGCTTCGCTCAATATCGGTTGGGTTGTGGTACTCGTGCACGAATTGCTTCGGCCAAATATGAGCAACTCCGGATTTTGCGGGAATATTCTGCAAGGTCAAACCATCCGAAATCACCAACTCGCCTTCGTCCATTTCAGCATGGAAATGAGCTGGAATCTTGGCGCCAGGCGGAATGCGCAGCAAGTAAATCCCACAATCGTCGTTCTCGTGTAAAATGTCGACTTCTCCGAAGTGGTTTATCTCCTTCTCATAATCCACCTCAGATGCATGGCGAGTGATGGCGATCCAAGGTTCGGCCAAACCTTTCAGTGCAATCGGTTTTTGAATGCGAATGGTCACTGCATCAGGACGGCGTGAAGGCCGATCGGGAGGCGCGGGCGCCAGCAATAATTGGCAAATTGCTTCAGCAGCCGTTTCAAGCAATTGGAATTTTCCGACTTCAAACACAAACGCAACTTCTCCCGCAACAACTGAATAATCCACAGAATCCGACAGAGTCTTTCCAAATGCATTGGGCCTGCGATCAAAGTGCAGTTCAAGCTCAATCTTCAATGGCTGTGGCGTGAGCCGCTCATGAGGGTGAATGCCCACGATGCATTCCAAATGCATCGCAGTCAATCCTACGGTGTCAAAATCCTTGATCATGGTGTGTTTATTTGTTTCATGGGCTCGTCAATTGGAATGCACCGGGCAGATGCATCAACGCACTAAAAGATCGAAAAGATTGACCTTGGATCGTTTCGAAGCGTCAAAGCCAAGCGCCAATTCGTAGCGTTCCAATACCGCAAGCGCATCCTGCACAGTATGAGCACCAACGGCCTCAAACTCGACGCAAGAAATGCTTCGGCTGCCGCAACTTGCGACATAATGAACGATTTCACAATCTGGAAAATCAAAAACATGAATTTGCTTCACCACAACATGTTTTTCTTGAATGCTCAGAGTGGCAAGAAATGCAGCCACTTTGGAAGCTTGGTTTGAACCTGCAAGATCAAGGTTGATTTCTGTGCGAACTTCGGTGTCACCGCCACGAGATTTCACGGTGAGCTGTTGGATCTCACTATCGTACCGGTGGCGATAAATCCAATTGTCCTCCTGCGTTGGCACATAATATGTGTCTGTCACACGCAACTGCTTTTCGTTTTCCGGGTCTAGCGCTTGGCACGATGCGCCCCACCTGTCGTGGTCAAATGAATCGTTCAGGAGGAACTTGTGTTCAATTTCCACATTGCTCATTGAACCTTTCACGTTTTCTCCTTGACTCATGCTTTTGCAATGTAATGGATGAACACCAAGTCCCCTTCTGTCTTTATACCCTCCAGTTTGAAATGGGTTGGTCCAGTCAATGTAGGCTGCACAATGGGTACCCGATGCTCACTTCCGATGATCACTGGACATACGGTAAGTGTAAAAGCATCTACGGCTCCAGCCTCATAAAACTCGGAGTTGATGAAGCCTCCTCCAAAGAGCAACACCCGTTTTAAGTCAGCTTCTGCACACGCCTCACAAATGGCCTCAACCAGGGAGCGACTTCCAAGTTCCTGATCGTAAATCACAGTGCGGTCGGCACCTTTCGTCTTTTCATCAGGCAAGGAACGGTTGGACACCAGCCACTTTGGAGTCGCAGGCGCATTCCAAATCGGATCTGCCGCATCAAAACCAGTTCGGGTACACATGATCCAAGTTGGGTGTTTACCTTGATCATTGAGAACCTCCATCACCCCTCCACTTACGTTGACAGAGTGTGCACCAACCACCACCGCATCGCATGTGGAAAGCAAGTGTCTGACATGGTCGTGGTCTGCTTCATTGATGAAGCCCATCGCCTTGCGCTCGTTGTCTGACTCTTCGGGATGAGAGGCAATCGCGCCATCCAAACTTCCTGCCATAACATTTGTGATGTAGACTTTTTGCTTGTGCGGTTGTGATTGTTGCATAGACGTAGATAATGACTTCAGGGCAAATTACGAAT